>ERZ1292630.2309-Hain-H41-02um-R3-2309-length-17789-cov-8_pt2 | contig 16383 bp, 9 predicted proteins | sample MGYA00564408_ERZ1292630 | MGnify/ENA primary metagenome ERZ1292630 (study PRJEB36523, sample SAMEA6512641) | groundwater metagenome | collected 2019-01-08 | study: AquaDiva: Metagenomics assemblies of 32 groundwater samples | reverse complement strand
ACATCGCGTCCGCAGTAAACGTCAACCATCTTCCGTCCGGCCCCGATTACGGCATTCGTCGATCGCGTCACTTCGAGAAAGCGACGACATGTTTGGTTCGTGTGGTCCGGTCGACGAAGTCGTATTCCGTAGCCATGCAAGCGATCGAACAAAGAGGCCTGGGCCTGGGCCTGGGCCAGCGAGTGAAACCGTTCCGCCAAAGAGGTATCCTAGACATGTGGAACAACAACGCCGCACCAACGTCGGTGCTATTCAAACCGGTTGGCTGGAGATCACGTCGCTGGTCATTCAGCTTCCCATTCACCCACGACAAACTGCGCTCCGCACCTCCGGGCATCGGCAGCACCATGACGAGGTGCAGTAGCGTGGGCAGCTTTTCGTCCGCAAGCAACGACCGTAAGACAAGGTCATCGCGCTTTGCGACCGCGCAGCGGTGCGACGCCACGTTGAGTCGCTCCACCATGAGGCGTTGCACTTTCCATGTGGCGGCAGTCCTTCCACGCCGTCATGGCGCGAATCCCGTGGTCGGCCTCCATGGGCGAGATGTCCATCGAGCCGGAGGCAGCTGCCATTTCTCCCATTGGCTACAGATGAATGACAACCAGGAAAATGGAGTCTGTGGCTGAGAAGGTTTCAAACGCGGTGCTGAGAATCACGGGAATTGTTGATCAGTGTGAGGATGAAAACAACACTAGCCCATCGATACCTCCCGCCGATCATCAATCAGTACTCGATTTCCTCGCCAGCGGCAGGTGCGAAGTCATCGACGCCGGCCGCCGATCCGTTTGAGTGTGGACGTATTGGTGCGCCAGTCCCCTCCGCTCCGTCGGTCATACCGGCGGCGACGCGCCACAGTCGCATTAGATGCGGGGCGTCGATGCCGACGCCCATCCCGTCGTTAAGGCACGCGATTTCCGCATCTTGAAAGGCGATCTCACGGGTCGCAGTAATGGCCTCCGATGTCGAGTGGATCACGCGAAAGTAATACTTCGGCAGAGAATCGCGCGCAGCCGAGACGGCCAACAACACATCTGAGTTTCCCGCCTTGTGATGAAGCGAACGGCCGCGCAGCTGATCGCCGTACAAGAACCGAACGGGCGCGTCCAGCCGCTGAATGGCAAACACCGCGTGCAGCATTAACGGGGCGGCGTCGTCCACTTGACGGAACCGGTGCGTCAGCGTTCGTTGGACCGCCGGCATCGTTTCGACTAACTCACGGAGTAACTGCAGCATGATGGGCTTCGGCGCGTGAGCAAACGAACCCGGCAACGGCAGAGAAAACGAACGTTTGATTAACCGCCGATTATAACGTACCTTCGCCTCAAACAGCGACTCGTGCGTCGTCGCGGCGTGTGTTGAATAATCGGCCTGCGGATCCTCTACTTCTTGATGGCTTGCATCGGAAAACGGCAATTCAAAGTCGATAATGGGCACCGGAAGTACCGCCCGCCCTTTTCGTGAGGCTACGGCAACGACGGTTTCGCCACGGAATGCGGACGCGTATCGAAACCGGCTTGCTGGAGGAGGGTGACCCCCACCACCACGTCCTTGCGATCCCGCTGCCCGTCGCGCGCGAATCCTGGAGGATAGTTCTTGCGACGTGACAAAATCGAAAAAAGCAGCTGATGGTAAAGACGACGTGTCGCGGAGCGCCTCGGTGTTGTTAGCTCCCGCTTGCTGCCGTTGACGACTCGGCCGCCGGATGAACATGTCGTTGTTCAAGTACAGCACCGGGCGATTGACCGCCGAAAGCATCTCCGGCAGGTACGCCATCAGCCACTCGATCACATTCGAGTTGAACGTCGGCAAGATCAAGTCACACGCCGAGGCCGAAGGACGGGCGAAGGAAGGCTGCTGCTGCGGCATGGCGTCACGCAAGGCTTGTTGCAACACTGACCACAAGCGCTCTCGGCCCCAAGATCGCCGCATGGATTCGCACAGCTGCAGGTGCGTGACAACGTGAATGCGATGTGCCTCCCCCTCGGATAGTGGCAACGGACGTGGCGTGGCGTACAATAGCGGGTGGCCGTCGGGCCCACCCCCCGCCGCGTCGTTCAACAGTCCTCCGTTGCTTTCCGTGTCGACGACCACCTCCAGAGGCCGAAGGCACGGTGGTAGCTGAGATGCATCGGAGACGATCAAGTAGAGCTTGTCGATCCAATTCAGGTGCCGGAGAACCGACGGCACGGTGTAGCAGGCTTCGCCGAGATCACGGAACAAATGAGGACCGGTCGCCTCGACGGCGCGGCCGGCGGAAAATGCCAGTCCGTCTGACCTCGCCGGTGGCCCCCCGTCGGCATTGGCGATGAATTCCTGGTGGTGGCGACGGTGAACCTCGCTCCAGTTGCGCTCTGCGTTCGTAACGAAGGTCATCACCGCATCGCAAGTGAATGAAAGCGAGGCCACCGATGCTGCCTGTTGTCGTCGGTGCCCGACGTCGGGCGATGGAGTGCCATCGTGGCTGTCGCCATGCGGTCGAAGCGGCAGCTTGGCGACGAGTTGATGATCGTCGTCACTGCCGCTCTTCGGAGGAGGAGACCAGCCACCCCCTCCCGCGGTTCCTTCTCCTCCTGCACCGCTTAGGTGATCTGCCGCCACAGCCGTGGGCGTGGTACGATTCATTATGATCCTCCTATTCGCGCGTTGGGACGACGTCGTCATTTCCGTCAACGCACTCGTGGACGGATGATGCCTGCGACGCCGCGTCACGCCGCCTTGTTCCGACTCTCCATTTGCCGAGGTGGAACTCATCCGTAACTCATCTCCGACGTCGTGGCGGTTTCCCAAATGACGAGCATTGTGTTTTGTTCCCTTCTCTGCACCGTTTGATTCAGCTGTCGGTTTCCAAGATGGCCGCTCCCCGTATGGTGGTTCCGAAGCTAATCCACCGCGAGGCCGCCCCACCGTGACGCCAGTTTGATGTCGTCGTTGGTACCGCGCTGACGGAAAACGGGCGGCAGCATTCGGGCCATGACGCAACGAAGAAAGCGACCAGACAAAGAAAAGCAAGGAGTAGGTAGCGACGGCGACGGCAATGCCAAGCGCCAGCGTGATGACACGCGCTCTCCGCTTTCCGGTATCCCAGCCCATCGTAGGATGTTAGTCCGTTCGTGTCACATGACACGCCAGAAAAACATGCGGGGCTTCCACAGATCAACGCCTCTTGCTTTGACCCAGGTGCATGTCCTGATTGACGCCTTTGTTTCCAAACTAACGCCTTTGTTTTCCCCAAGCTAACCATGGGGCAACAAGATCCGTTTCATCGGTCGTGACACTTCACATTGCACCTCTCACTCCCATCACACCTCTTTCGCTTCGCCACAGAAAAAGGAAGCAAAGAAAAATTCGTGTCAAAAAAAAAACCACCAGCCTGAGCGAAGACACACGCGCATCAACAAACCCTTTCCGGAGCACTGAGATTGGAACGGAAGCTCGCCTCCACCTTTCCGACTAGACATCCGCTCGGCTTTGAAAGGCGACGATCTTTTCTTGTAGCGCCGCGATGGCCGTTTTCACACCTTGGAGATCCGCGGCCATGGGTGACTTTTGTAGTTGATCGACGACCCGCTTGAGCTTCGCCACTCTGACATCCGCGTCAAAGCTCTCCTTTTTAACCAATCCTCGCTCTCGTACGGCCAACACCAACTTCCCGTACGCGTCGCGAATGGCCACGACCAAGGCCAGCGACTCTTTGAGAAAGTCGTTCTTCGACCGCTGCGACGCTTCATTGTAGAGTCGTGATTCCAGTCGCTGGAACGAATCACGCGAGGTCTCTTGCAACCGAGTGATCGAGCGCTCGACGCCCGCAAGCTGGTCCAAGGCCGTGTCGACCTCTTTTTGTTGCCGCGCGAGACCATCCGCCATGCCTTGAACCGCCTCCAGAAATGTGCTACGGTCGATTCCTTTCGGGCATCGCTCCCACTCCGAGCGGAGCGCCTCGGTTTCTGCGGCGGCCGCGCGACCGAGCTTCATGAGCTCCTTGACCTCGGACTTAAGTCGTGCCACGGTATCAGCTTGCGTCGAGGTCGCCATCAGGCCCTCCAACTCGGTTTGCAACTTGAACTTCTTCGCGTTTAGTTTGTCCAGCTTTCGAGCGCTTTCAGCGTCGGCCTCTTCGATGGTGCGTTGCAAGCTTTCCGCCTTCGTCACGAGCGCTGCTAAAGCGGCAGGATCTCCCGCGAGGGCAAGGAGCTGACGCTGTTCAGAAATGCGTTGACGTCGTCTAGCGAATTCGGCTTGCATGCGTTCTTTCCGCCGCTCAAACTCCACGACTTCAGCTTCACACCGTTCGATATCGTTCCGCTGCTGCTGAATTTTTCCGCGCATCGCGCGGCTGTCCGCTTTCGCATTCGTCAAGGCTTGTTCCACGGCCGCATCATCGAGTTCGCGCTGCGCGACCGCCGCCTCCAGCAACTGCATTGCTTCTGCATGTCGACGCTGGGCATCCTCTTCTGCGAGTCGCTGACTCCGATGTGACTCGTCCTCAACGTCCGCTAGGTTGCCAAAGAAGGAGGCATGCGGCGCGGCGCCCTGCGGTTGGACCCCCACGGAGGTGGTGGTTTGCTGCGCCCAACCGGGCGGAGCAGTTGTCGAGCCCTCGGTCAAGAGGGCCTCGAGTCGCTGCTGTGCGGTCGCGGCATTGCGGCTACTGGCCAAACGGCGGTTGGCGTGGTCAGTGAGAATCGGTGCCACGCGATGGCTCCAAAATTCGCTGCTGTTTCGGACCATGTCGACCGCGCTATCCTCGAGCACGGTATTTAACATGGCGAACGGCCGCCAGGAGGGGGTGTTGCTGCTGGCGGGGTCATGCGAGGCCTGAGACAACGCAGCGAGGTCGTTGCCGTCCCAGACGGCGGCTCGGAATGGGAGTGCGGCTCGCAGCCGGCCTATCCCTCGACTCGCGCCAACGGGACCCGCGGCGTGAGATAGAAGCATGGCGTTCGTTGCCTTCCCCTTCTTCGAGGCTTCGACTCGTTCTGCGTGAGAGTTGGCCTGTTGCTTCAGTCCTAACAGGCCCGCCCGAATGCGCTCTGCAACGCCACCGCTTTTTTGCAAGCCAGCGAGCGCGTCGCTGCTGCCGTTGGGGTCATCATCACGAGTGGCATGACGCCTCCGCTTGGACGCCTCGCATTCGCGCGCCAGCGCTAGGCGATGGCACACCGACCGCAGCAACGCTTTCGAGACCGCAGCGGAAGGATAGAGCAACTGGTTGGCGTCCACCTTGAAGCTGATTTTTGCGGCCTCCGAATCGCCAACAGATTCTTCCTCGTCGTCGCCGTCCTGTGCGGATGCGTTGTGTGCGGCGCCAGTGGTGGACGCTTGCTCCCCTCCTGCGGCCCCGTGGCGGTATGTCATCAGCAAGTCGGACGCGGTCGTCATCGCTTGGGCGAGAGCGGTGCATTGTGACAGGCGGTCTTGTAGAGTCGTTCCCAGAGACGGACTTGCCAAAAACCCTTGTGAACCAAAGGTGCGGCGGATGGCGTCCACATGGGGAGAGGGAGGCGTGCTGCTCAGCAATGTGTCGAGCGAGTTGCACAACGCTTCGAGCGAAAAGCGGACGATGACATAGAGGTCCGCGGACGTGACGGCGTCAAAGGATGACGGGAAGGATCCAGTCGACAGAAGGCTCAGCGGCACGCCGAACGAGGCGAGGCGCTTGGCGACGAGTGATACTTCCATCAATGGATCCAATGTGGTGTACGCGGCGCTATTTTTTTTGCGGAATTATCATCGATCCCAATAGAGTTAACGGGTGATGACAACCGTCATACTAAAAGTATACGTCCTTCACTCACCACGTGAGAGAACCACATGTGTTCTCAGTATTTCTCTCACAGAGCGGGCTGCATAGGTGCGCTGTATCGAATCCCCCCACCCCCCAATCGAGAGACGGGAAGGAAGGAAAGATAAAAAGATCTAAAGTACGTCTGTAAAGGGGGATGTGCTAGGATGAGAGTGCGAGAGGGGACGCAGGTGGTTCGTCCGCCCAGCAGCACGCCATCACACTGCGTTCTAGCGCCGGCCAATCGGTGGAGCACCACCTCCTCGCTTGGCCTCGTGAATGCGGTCTTTTACTTGCGCAATGCTCTCCTGCAGCTGCTCCAACAAGTCAAGCTCGCCTTTTAGTCTAGACTCTTCCAGTCTTTTGTCGCGGAGCGCCCTCCGGGTCTGGTCTTGCTCCTTTGCCAGACGCTCGACGTGCATCCTCGCTCCAGCGTCGAGCTTGGTCCTGTAAAATTGCTTTTGTTCGGTGAGAGATTCGGCCTTCTCGAGCATGCGCGCATGAGTTCGCTGCTTTTCTTGATGCGTTTTGCAAGTCCGGGTGTGGTAAACCTCCCGCTCGTCGACAACCCGTTCGGTAGCGTCGATGAGGCTTACGATCGCGTACAGGAATGCCGTCGACACCCGCTGAAGCGGCGGATATGGAGCTGCGGGATGCTGCTGATTCATCGGAGAGGATGCTGGACTCGCCGCCGAGGAGGAGGCCTCCTGTGCGAAGAACGGCCCAATTCGCGACATCACGTAGTCCTTCTGTAACGCGACCTCTGCTGCGTCAAGGCTTCCCACGCTGCCTGATGCCGATGATGAGGGGGCCACTAGTGCCAACGAATTGGTGTCGGCGGCGAATTGAACCGACTTACGAAACACTCCATAGCTCTTTCTGCCAACCGTCAACTCCTCCTCGGCATCTTCGTCGCTCCGACGTCGCGCTTCTTCCAGCTCGAGCTGGCGGTCGCGCCGCTCCTGCTCCAACCGGAGCGTCTCGTCACGAGCGGCGTCCGCCCTGCTACGGTGACCGTCATTGACGATGTGGTCCCAGACATCGCCCTCGTCGTGGGCGATATCGCCCCGCAGGCGCACTTCGTGTGTTTGCACTTCGGCGGAGGCCACCTCGAGTACTTGACGCCACTCCTCCACGATCAATCGATGATGTGCCGACATCGACGTGGCGACGTGGCTGCGCCCTTCGACTTCGACGAGTGAGATTCCGTTCCGCCGGCGGCGTTCCTCGTCCATGACGAACCGTTGCTCCCTATCTTGTGTGAACTGAACGGCAGCTTCGAGGCCGACGTCCGCCAACGTCTGCAGACAAGCAAAGGCCTCGGCTTCCTCGCTTACCAGCGCATTCCCATAAGCAGTACACTCCCTTTCTAGCGAGTCGCGCTCACGATCGCAATCCGCGTGAAATCGTTCGATGTCGTCGTAAGCATCGGAGAAACGTCGCACCCACGCATCGCGTGCCTCACACTCGTGACGAGCAAGCGCTCGCCGATGATCCACCTCTCTCAAGGCCACCTCGTTGCGAGCACCCGCTTTCATGGACATCCATTCGTGCACCGTGTGCACCTCGCTCTCCCGTCGCGAGAGGATCGCGTCGCGAGCGTCTTCCTCCTCGTCGAAATAAGAGACGTGCTCGGAAAGCACGCCCGACGAAAAGGCCATTTGCTCTGATCGCAGGTGATCAAGCCACACGCAAACGGCATCATAGTGGACGGCCATCGCGTCGCGCACCGTCTCGCGGGACATCATTTCCTCGGTCCGCACCGCTTCGCGCGAGTGAACGACAACTTGTAGAAACGACTCTCGCGCATTTGCCTTTTCGAGCATCCACTGACGCCGACCTTCCACGTCCTTGGCCATGGCGCTGTAAATCGCGTCACGACGGTCACCTTCGGATGCCACGATTTGACCAAGCGCGGAGACAGCGTCGAGAAGGGCGGCGTCGCATTCCTCTGCGCGCGCGTCCAGCAGCGTCTGGATGGCGTCGCTGCCACGTCGCATAGTCGCGACGATGTGGTGACGGGCATCGCGCTCTTCGAACAGCACACCGTCGCGCGAGCGGCCATGGTTCATCCACATTTCGTGACGCTCTTCTCCGAACAGCACGATCATCTCCGCAATGTCCTCGACGCCTTGTAGAAGCCGTTGTCGGAGGGCTTGACGCGCCTCCCCTTCCTCGGCTGAAAAAAACCGTTTGTCTCCAACTGCCTTTTCCAGAAGCGCTCGGCGATCGGCATACAGTATTTCGACCAGCTCCGAACCTCGTTGGAAACCAGCGTACAGCTGCTCGGCAAGATCCGCTTCGTATGTGATAATGGCCGAACGGCCCTCGAGTGCGTCGTTGACGACCGCGCGACGATCGCGCTCGAACGCGACAAGTCGCTGCGTGTTCCTCCTCTCGGATTCGAAGAGCTTCGTCCTCCGACTGGCCTCGTCGGACGACAGCGCGGCTCGGTTGGACGACTCCGCGAGTGCCACCGCGTAGCAGCCTAATCGACTGTCGCAGACGCCGCGCCAGCGGTCGAGGTGGCTCAGCCGTTCGACCACAATGCGCTCACGGGAATGGGTTTCTTCAACGCTAAGACAAACAAAACGCATGTCGTGATGCATCAGATGCTGGGTGGCGGTCCGGCGTCTTCGCTGCTCTCCCTCAACAACTTGCCGCTGCATCGCTTCCTGCGTGCGGAGTTCTAGGAGTCCGAAGGAGCACTCTGCCGCAATTTCGAGGTACCAATATCCGTCTTCTGCTTCTGCGTTGATTTCCTCGCGCTGCTCCTCTTCAACCGTCTTCAACGCTTGCATGGTGCGTGCCACACGGGCTCTGCCGAATGGCGTGCTAAGCGAGAGAGAGTCGATGGCTTTTTTCGTTTTTGCCTTATCTTTGACGGCGCGGTGTTCGCACGCGCAGACATCCGCCGCGCGATTGCAGACCATGCAGCGCTCGTTGGTGGGCCGCGACCAACCGACGGCCGCCGACGACAGCGCAGATGGTACCCCCGCCGCTTTTGAGGCTAGTTGGAGCGGACGCGGCGGCGCCGTTTTGTCATTAGCAAGTTCGCGGAACGCCGAGCGTCCGCCCCAGCTGGCGGTGCTGGAAACCGACGCGTTGTGGTCGGGGGCTGCAAGCAGTTGGCTGTCGTACATGGCACCTTACCGAATCTGGAGAGAGCCACGAGTGGTAGAGGGAAATGAGGACTGCGTCGGCGACGACGCGATACCGCAAACGGTATGAAGGAGAGTCGTGATAGAAAGAAAAAGACCGCGAATAGTGGGAGGGGGCCCCCTTCAAGTCAAAGGAAGACTCGGCAACGTCATGGTGAAAGTGTTGATACTGGATGATAAGGGAGAGGGAGGAACGGTACTCTCTTTGGCTCTCTCGAGGCTTCTTCAAACAGATTGAGACGCAAGAAACGCTCTCCGCTTATCTTGAAGCGCGATAAGAAGCCGCGCGCGAATACCCTGGGCGACCAAGCTAACCGGACTCTCAGCTCCGTTAAACAAGAGCGCCGCGTCGACGATGGCCTCCACATCGGCGACGAATTGTCCGTCGGCTGCGGACAATACCTCACTCACCGATCGCATGGCGCCTGCGCCGTGGCTCGTGGCCGCATCTGGCTCGGTCTTAATTGCTCCACGCAAAGGCGTTCGCGCCGGCGAGGGAGTGGAAAGGGCGCCGCGCTGCTCGACTGGGGGTACCATGGTTGGGAGTGGCACCTGCCTCCGCCAGAAGCAAGCTTTGATGCACTTCCACTTTAGCGTCAACAAGTCCATGGGGGCGCGAATGGCGTCGTGGTAGCCAAGCGTCGCTGGCAGTAGCACAGGCGCCCAGAACAGCTCGCAAGTTGTGTCGTAGAAGAAAGGCTGCAGTATGTCGAGAAACGCTTCACGCTGCGCAACGAAGGCAGGTTCCAGCAACGGCACCACACTCCAGATAGGAGCGCAGCCAGGGACGGCGGGCACGACGCTATCGGGCGTTGAAGTGTTGGACCCCAACATCATGGCGGAAACGGCGAGGAGACTTTTCCGCCCTTCTGCGCGCAGCTGGAGTTTAAACCGAAGGATCCTATGCGCAGCGTCATTGGCGCACGCAAAGTGAGGAGCGTGGTGGATGGCGTCTCGCCGCAACGCTGCGGCTAGCAACGCGAGGTAGATGTCCAGGTCTCGAACGAGCTCCTCGACGTTCGATAGCACGCCACTTTCAATCCGGTCCTGTATGCTGGCTAACGAAAAACTAAAATGGTCGATCGCCGAGGAGGAGGTACAGCCGTCGTCAGCATCAGGAGCCGGGAGCGACAAGGTAAATGACTCTTCGGCGGCGTGGGCCATTTCACGCAATTGCCCACTGACCAGTGAATTCGCCAGACTTTGCGAAAGCTGAGCCGCGATATCACTTTGGCACCGAGCGAATAACTCCCGCACTGCCGCGTGATGGGCCGTCGCCATCCAGTTCGAGCTATTCCAGGTCCGTGGCGTCGGCTGCTGCCCCATCGCTACTCCACCACGTCGTTGCAGGTTTCCTTCTCTTGGTGGAGGTCGAAGCCACCACCTCCGAACCTTTATGGACATTTCTGCACCGCCAGCCTCTTGACCACCACTCGTGTGTACAGCCCGGATCATCTGCGTTCTCAGTGCACCCAAATACCGACACGCTGACGTAAAGAACGGCCCTTCCACGGACCAGTCCGCAGGTGTTACATACAGCCATCGGCCGTGATAGCAAATGCAATTGAGTGCGACATCGACCAAATCATCTTCGAAAGAAAAGACCGAGATCAGGTCATCCGGAAGATCCCTGTTGTCGATGTGACCACCGCGAAGACTGGGTGACGCGTACATGGCGATGGCGGCCGCTAGATCGTCACTGTGAAGGCCGTTGCGAGCGGCAATGTACGCGACGGCTACACTCGACAAATCGACTGGGTCGGGGCACACTTCGAGATAGCCCGGTAGTGTTTCTGCGGCGAGGAACGGCGTGAATATCCCAGAGGCGAGTGGATCGTCGGGAATCGATAGCCGGCGACGGTCGAAGGTGGCCATTTCTCCGAGAAGATCCAATCGCCGACGAACTTCGTCTTCGGGGCGTCCGGTCCCTGCTTCCGATGCGGCGGGATATAGGTCGCGCGTCAGTTGCCGATACAGTTGTTCCGTCGAATGAGGCGGTGCAGCGGGGGGCGGCGGGTTCTCGCGGCGTGGTGATACAGCCGTCGGTACCCCCTGCTGTACGATGGCGCTTCGCAACTCTCTCAACTGAAACATGACAGCGTAAAAGCCGTGTGTTGCGCCTCACAATCAATTTTTACTGTAGGTGTCACAGAGATTGATGTGATTGATAGAAAGTGGCGTGCGAATGGGGGGATTTTTTTCGACCAGCGGGGAGTGTGTGTGCGGAGGCTCGAACGATAATATTAAATAACTAACAAAAAAAGATGGGCGACGAGCCTAACAGCCCGTTTGGTCTAAGCAGAACGCTTCAACTGTTGAAACAGTTGAGCCGACGACGTCACTCCACGTGGCGGTCTCGCCGCGGGAGCGACGAGCAGCGGGTCCAGCAGCCTGTTGGCGGCGTCCACTTCGGCTTCGTGCTGCCGTTCCTCGACGCGTTTCATCTCAGCGGCTTGCAAAATATGGCTGGCGCGACTGCGCTGCATCACGACGGCCACGCCCATCAAGGCAACGACGAGTGCTCCGCCGATGGAGCCCAAGGCAATGGCGAGCGACGTCGACGCATTGTCGGTGCTCGGGACGACGATGACTGGCGGGGGATATGTTCTCACGTCGTCCGCGGACAATGTCGTCGTGGGCGGCGCGGGAACGTTAAAGCGCCACAAAACGACGGCTACGTAGCTCGGCAATTGGGGAGGCAATGAACATTGAACAATGACTTGCGCGCCATTGGAGGGAGTCGACGGAGGCGCCGTACTGCTGGACGGTTCGATTTTCACTGTCGTGATGCTTCGATCCGACCACATCGCCGCGATGCTTGGTGACCGGCCAGCCGCCATCCATGCGCAACGAAGTTGCGTGTAGTTCGTCCCTGAGGGGAGACGCTGGGTCCACATGGTCAACGCCGGCTGCCCTTCGACGCGGGCGGCCGCCTCGGGACGGACACTAAGATCGACGAGCTTCGCGTTTGTCAGCTTCAGCAGCACGACGGCGACCGAGGCCACCTCGACGAGGACGCTCTGTGATTGTCCACTGGACGCATTCAATGAAAAAAGGGCCGTGCCGCTACCCGCGACGGCTTGCCCAATGGCAATGGCCGGTGCTTGTCCGGCGAGCAACGCCGCTCCCGGATATTTCCACAATTTTCGGGACGCGTTGACCGCGGCGAGACTCAACGTGCCACTTTCCGAAAGTGAAGCGAATCCAAAATCCTCCTGCATGGTACAACAACGTTCAAGACGTAGCACCGCGACCCCAGACATCCCCATCGAAATCCACCTCGGAGACGCCCCCGCAAACACCTTCATGCCCACGATGAAGGCCGCAAAGGCATACATGTCCGACAGTTTTTTGATTGGACGCGTGCCCAGTGCGAAGGTGGGATTCAGGCCAACGACGACCGGGACGAACGATGGGCCGGTGAAAGCGACGGTCGCCGCCAGGATGCCCAGATACGCAAACACGTCGTCTACGCCCGTTGCCATGTCCTGACGCGAGGCAGCGGCGGCACGATCGCTGCGTCCCAGGCCGCCCTGAAACACGTACAAGGCATCCATCGCGCAACGCAGAGCAAGGCGTACGAGCCGCGACTCCGCCCCGAAGTGACTCAAGAGTGACGGGAAGTCGTCCAACGGCCCCACTCGACCCGCGCCGAACCGCTTTCCCCCCGATGACGATACCGCGGACCACGCAAGGGTGTGAGCCGACGCGGCGAGATCCGCGACGTCGTTCCACGTTCCCGGAGGAACGAGCACGCCGTTTCCTGTCGAGAGGAGCAGTCGACGCAGCAGCAACATCGAACCCGCGGCGACCTCGACGGCTGTCGCCTTCGCGCCGTGCGATGAAAACCGGAGCGACGGTGTTAACACGAGCGGAGCTGTGCTCGTCGGTGGGGGCGCCGATGTGGTCCCGGCGGCCGTCGCGTCCGCGGCGCTGCTGAGCCATTCGTCTGGAAGCAGCAGCGACCGCGTCGTTCCAGTTAGCACGCCACCCGACTCCAAGTGCAGCATCCGGCCGTTCACGACGGCGAACACGCCTTGCACGGCCGCACCGAGAAGGGAAAGTTGAACGCTGGCGTTGACGGCGGCGCTCGCCCCTCCGGCCGTGGCTCCAAGCACGTAGAGATTGACCGCCGCTTGAAGGGCGCTCTTGCCCTCGCCCGTCTTCAGGCTGTTGTACAAGTCGGTCCGCTGGGCCTGGATCATGTCGCTTAAGCTCAAACTCGCAGCGAAGAATGACGCAATTTGCAAGCGGCAAACTGCCGCAGCGGTGTGTTGGCCGGTATCCAGGTTCACCAGATCCGCGACGAAGGCGACTTCGGCCGCCGAGCTCAGTCGCGTAAGCATTTCTGGTAACACAGGTGTGCGAAGCCGGATATTCCCGCTGGACAACGCCGTAGTTTGCGGTTCCGTCACCCCGTAGCAAGGTCGCCGATACGCGGTGCGGTGAACGTTTGCATCGCGCTCCGCGGAGGCGACGGTCAAGGACCGGGAGGGAGGCAGGCCAAAGATCCGATCAATCGCGAACCCCGGTCCGTCGCCTGAGGCGGCGCCATCTACCCCATCCGTGCCGGATGCTGCACTGACGGTATCCAATGAAAATGCCGCCCCCGCGGCGGCTTCATCGACAGGCAGCGACCCACCGAGGCGGCGGGCGCCCGAAATGACAACGTCGGCGACGTCATCCTCCGCGTTCAACAGGCACACGGATACCGACCACCGCAGGCGCTCCAGAGGCACACTCCCCGTTCCGCCGACATCCCACAAGGGGTGGGGCAGCCAATCGTCGACGGTGAACGTGACGTCACTCACTCCTCCAATAAGAATCGTGCTGTCGGAAACCTCTGAGACGCGGCAAGTCGCCAGCAACCCGCCATTCGCAGCAAGCCGCTCCTGGGCCATAGTTTGGTCAATGCCACTTGGTGCCATACCTTTTCCTGGAACGGTTGCCGAAGCGGCCTCCAGCGTCGCGCCGTTGGATGTCCACTCCACGGCGAGGGACACGCTCCTCGCGGACGGATCCACCGCCGTTTCGACCAGCAAGAGACCGACCTGTGAATACGGGGCAAAAATATCACCGGAAGACATGGACATGCCGCCGTTCAGGGATGCAATGCCCCCTTCGCCTTTGGCAAGTGTGAGACCCGCCGTGTTTCGAAGTGACCAAACTAATTGCGCCGGGGGTTGGTCGCTCGTGCTAGTGCTGCTGCTGGATGTGAGAGCGGCGCAACCTGTTGGAGCGGCAACAGCCCAGCGGACGACACTCCGCTCTAGAACTGGCCACACGCCGGCGACACTGCCAGAGCTTTCCCCTGTCGTCGATATTTGAGTTGGCCACCGGGATACCGAGAATTGCGAAACGTCAAAATCACAAAATACAAGCAGCACTTGCTCCGACGACGCCTGCCCCAGGGACCGGACGACGATGGACGTCGATTCACCGTCAATTCTCGATGCCGTGAATTGAAACGTCCCCAGAGGAAACGGCTGTCCCGATTGAGGCGTCAACCTGAGGGTCGAGAGCCGGAACGGAGACAAGTCCGCAAACGGAGATGGACACAGATCGGCGCATTGCAGGCCCTCAGACGGCTGCGCCGCCACGACGGCAAGCGCGCAACAGCTCCATTTCACGGCGTCCGAGGCGGTGGCCGACGGTAGCGTGCCACCCGCCGCGGCGTTCACGACGCTGAGTACGAGGGGCGTGCCTTGCCCCGGAAGTGCTCGATCCCCGCCAAGGATGGTGCCCAGTTGCGTCGCGGCCAAGTTGGCCTGAACGACGACATGCATCATCTTGCTGCACGAAAACGTACCTCCATCGACGTTGCTCCCCGCCCTCGTGGGCCTCGGAAACGTGGCGACCACGGAAACCGCGTACGTTTTACCTGGTGATAGGGACTGACTGGGCAAGAAGAGCTGTGCGCCGGTTAGTTTTGAACCCTCGGGCGAAATGGTCGTCCCTGAATCGATCTTCGTCACGGTCCATGCAAGTGGTGCGCTCGGCGGCATGCCTTGTGCCGCACCACTGGACGCGACCGCAAACGAGCACGTGTCGAAGTATGCGTTAGCGTCAAGACGCAAAGGCTGATCCGACGGAACCATCAGCGTTGCTACCAACTCCCCACCTTCCGCCGAGAATGCGAGGGGGGCGCCCGGCCAATACCCCTGAAGGTGCGTCGAGCCATTTTGCCCCAGCGCAGGAATATCCAACACGCATTGTGGTGCGTCGATATCATCGACGCAGCCGCCCCCCGTCGCGGTCGGGATCGAGCATTTGGCGTTGAAGGTCCCTCCAGTGGGGGAACTCACCGTCAACGGCAAAAACGCTCCGGACGCTCGCGGGTCCATCGAGATCAATCGGTTGACCGCAACTTGAGCTAGCTGGGCCACGCGGGCACCCACCTCGTCAAATGATGCGCACGACATCTCTCGCTGTGCACTCAGGCGCATGCAAATAAAGGCAGGACATGCTGCTGTCGCGATGTTTGTACTGGTGGTCGACGAGGTGGGTATTGTCGGCCCCGGCGTGGGCGCAGTCATCGTTGTTGCTATCATCGCTGTTGTCGATTCCGTGGTCGTACCGACAGCGGGCGGTATCGTTGAAGACGTGGTCACGGCGGTCGTTGCGGTGCCCGTCACCGTGGATACCGTCACCATCGCGATGATGGCCTCCGTCGTTACGGTCGCTGTTGGTGTCGCACTTGTGGTGTCCGTCGCGTTGTCAGCCTCCATCGTCGCATTCGCGGTGACGTTCAAGTCGTCTACTTGCTGAGCACTTGCAAAAGGTACGATCACAAAGGGTCGAGCTGAACCATGCCAGTGCACCATGGAAGCGGCCGTCCGCTGACGGGGCCACCAGCCGCAAGTTACCTGACGTTGTAGGTCGGACCGTGGCAGTAGGTCGGCGACGATGGTACATCCATCATGGAGGCACACGACGATTGCTAGAAGTAGCGATAACCACATGCGACCGTGACAGGCAACATGATGATGCGGTCGCACCTGCTGATCGAATGGCATGGAATCGCCAATGGCACACTGTCGCATGTGGGCGGTGTGTGTGTGTGGATCCTTTTTGTCGGTAGGTGCTTGAGAGGAGGGGCGCTGTAAAAAAAAAATCCGGCAAAAGAAAAGACCGAATGACACCTTCGCGTCCTTATCCCACAAGCGAGGGAGAGAGAGTGAAACGACAGAGGAACCGCCCCTCAAGGAAAAGAGTGGGTAAGTCGCAATTCCTTGAGGACAAATGAATTCGTACCTACGAAGAATCGAGGAACGATAGGAGAAGGGGTGCTTCAACGGAAATGAAAAAAAAAAGACACCCACTTTCCGTACACCATCGAATTTCATTCCTTCCTGAATGACCGAAGGAAATCATCTCTCCCTTGCAAACGCGCAATGCAACATCAACGGGAAGACAGTGTAGAAAAGAAAGGGAGCGAGA
>ERZ1292630.1328-Hain-H41-02um-R3-1328-length-24387-cov-7_pt1 | contig 16388 bp, 16 predicted proteins | sample MGYA00564408_ERZ1292630 | MGnify/ENA primary metagenome ERZ1292630 (study PRJEB36523, sample SAMEA6512641) | groundwater metagenome | collected 2019-01-08 | study: AquaDiva: Metagenomics assemblies of 32 groundwater samples | reverse complement strand
CGGGATCCCGCATGGAGTTTAATTGTTCGGCGGGACAAGTCCACTCGCCCCGATTTGAATAGGAGGTCGGTGGTTTCCCGCCATGCAATTAAATATAAGGCGGGATCCCGCATGGAGTTTAATTGTTCGGCGGGACAAGTCCACTCGCCCCGATTAAATAATTTTTCATCCTGCCTCAAATTGATGCTTAAACAAGCTCATCTCTATTATGAAGGGCGCGTTCAGGGAGTAGGTTTTCGCTATACCTGCGTGGATATTGCCCGGGACCTTGATATCCGCGGCTGGGTGAGAAACCTTCGCGACGGCAGAGTAGAGCTTCTTGCTCAAGCAGAAGAAGATAACCTCAATAAATTCTTAAAAGATCTATCAGCTGCATTCGTGGGCTACATCCATTCTACGGATATCCAGTGGCAGGAGGCAGAGCCATTGATAGAGGATTTTAAAGTTACTTTTTAATATGCCAGATCAAATTAAAAATCAGATTAAAAAACTAAAGGAACAGATAAACAGGGCGGATTATCGGTATTATGTTTTAGCAGACCCTGAAATTTCCGATGCCGAATATGATTGTTTGATGTCAAAGTTAAAAGAGCTTGAAGAGCATAATCTGCAATATAAAAGCGCAGATTCACCAACGGTGCGGGTTAGCGGAGGGATCTTAGAAGGTTTTCGCACGCTAAAGCACAAACAAAAAATGCTTTCCCTTGATAATAGTTATTCTTTTGATGAGATTAAGGAGTGGATGGAGAGAGTTTATAAGTCTATGCCTAGGCTTGAAGGAGAATTTACGGTTGAGCCGAAGATAGACGGAGTAAGTGTTAATCTTGTATACGATAAGGGTAGTTTATCTGTTGCTTCTACAAGAGGCGACGGCCAAACCGGAGAAGATGTCACAGAAAATATAAAAACTATTCGTTCTGTCCCGCTTAAGCTTTTAGAGTCATCCGATACCCCGGATTCAATAGAAATCAGGGGCGAGATTTATATGCGTAAGCAGGACTTATCTTTACTTAATAAGGAACGCGAAGTAGTAAAGGAAACTATTTTTGCCAATCCGCGCAATGCCGCAGCAGGTTCTTTGAAGCTTTTAGATAGAGCGATTGTAGCTGAAAGAAAATTACGTTTTTTTGCGCATTCTCTTGGTGAATATAAAGGGGATACCCCTTTAACACATTGGGAATTTATTAAACGTTTACAAAAATGGGGAGTTCCTGCGGTAGAGGAGGCTAAAGTTTGTTTTACCTTTGAAGAGATTGTCGGTGTGTGCCAGGCTTGGCAGAAAAAAAGAGATTCTCTTGATTATGAGATTGACGGAATGGTAATTAAGGTGAATAATATCTCTTGGCAGAAAAGGCTTGGCGTAACCCTTAAAAGCCCGCGCTGGGCAGTAGCTTATAAATTTCCTGCGCAGCAGGTAACTACCAAGATTAATGATATTTTGGTTCAGGTCGGCAGAACCGGCGTAGTTACACCGGTTGCAGCGCTTGATCCGGTTGAGTGCGCAGGGGTAGTGATCAGTAGGGCAACACTGCATAATTTTGATGAAATAGGCCGTCTCGGGATAAAAATTAATGATCGCGTTGTTATTGAACGCGCAGGAGAAGTAATCCCTAAAATCGTCAAAGTAATTTTTTCTCTGCGCAATGGGAATGAAAAAGATTTTGTTATACCAAAAGCTTGTCCGGCTTGCGGTGGAAAACTCATTAAAGAAAAAGAGGAAGAAGTAGCTTGGCGCTGCCTTAATCTGTCATGTCCGGCTCAGCTTGAGGAAGGGCTGATACATTTTGCCAGCAGAAGTGCAATTGATATTGAAGGTTTGGGCGAGGCCGTAATAGAGCAATTAGTTAGAAAAGGGTTGGTAAAAGATTTTGCCGATATTTATCAGCTTAAAAAAGAAGATCTTCTGACTTTAGAACTTTTTAAAGATAAAAAAGCCGATAACCTGCTTGAGGCAATTGAGCTTAGCCGTAAAAGAGAACTTTCTCGTTTCCTTTATGGCCTAGGGATACGCCATGTAGGCGAAAAGGCAGCCTTTGTTTTATCAAGAAAATTTGGATCTTTAAAGCGGCTGATGCAGGTTAAGCTGGAAGAGTTTGATGCAGTTTATGAAATAGGGCCGGTTATGGCGCGTTCAATATATGAATTTTTCCGTCAGGAAAGTTCGCGCCGTTTAATGGATAAATTTAGCTCTTTAGGCGTTAGCCCCAGAAGTGAATCCTTAATAGTTAAACAGGGGCTTTTAAGCGGGAAGACCGTTGTTTTTACCGGAGAATTAAAAAACTTTAGCCGTAGTCAGGCAGAAAAAATTGTGCGACAGGCAGGAGGAAGTGCTACTTCAACTGTAAGTAAAAATACCGATTTTGTAGTAATAGGAAATAGCCCCGGCTTGAAATATCGTAAAGCAAAAGAACTTGGGGTAACCGTTATCAACGAGGAAGAATTTGGGAGGATGATTTTATGAGGTCACAAGTCACTGGTCAGAAGCCACTGGTCACAAATTTTATAATTCTTTTTAGTTTATTAATTATGGTCTATGGCCTATGTGGCTGCGAAGCATTTGTGCGCAAGTTTACCCGTAAGCCAAAAATAGAAGATCTTCCAAAAGAAGAAATGGTATTATCTCCCGAGGAGTATCAAGCGCCTAATTTAAGCAAAGAAGAACTTTATCGGCAATACCTGCTTTATTGGAAAACCTGGCAGGGAGAGATGGTTGATTCTCTTACCTTAAACGGTAATCATAAAAAACAGGTGAGCTGTGCGCAGGAAACAATAAAAAACCTGGAGTTACTTGGAGAGATGCTTGATGATACCTCAAGAAAAAAAATAGATGCGTATTTATTTTCATTAAATGAACTAAAGGAATCGGTGCGTAAAGATATATACGGGAATAAAATCAGCCAGAACCGCGGGGAGGCAGAGCGTTTACGTATGCTTATACTAAGGGATTTTTCTTATGCTAAAATTAAGGATAACCTGAAATGATTTTAGAAACCGTAATTGTAGGTGATTTTGCAGTTAACTGTTATATCGTAGCTAGCGGCCAAGGTAAAAAAGCTTTGATTATTGATCCTGGTGATGATGAGAAAAAAATCCGGAAAGTGCTTGATAAGCATAAACTTTCGGCAGGAGTTGTAATAAATACCCACGGACATTTTGACCATATTGGCTGCAATAATTGTTTTGACGCGGATATTTATGTGCATACTCTTGATTTGCCGATGTTAAAAGACCCGAAGCAGAATATGTCCTCTTTTTTCGGTAAGAATTTTAATTTTAATGTTCGGATTAAAACTGTAAACGATAATGATAGTATAACCATTGACGGCGTTACTCTTAAAGTGCTACATACTCCGGGGCATACGCCCGGGGGAATATCGCTATTACTTGAAGAACCTAAGGAGAAAGTAGTTTTTGCCGGTGATACGCTTTTTAATCAAGGTATTGGCCGCACAGACTTATCAGGCGGCGATCAAAATGCTATTATTAAAGCGATCAAAGAAAAACTTTTTATTCTTCCTGATGAAACTGTAGTTTATCCGGGGCATGGGCCTGCTACGACGATTGGGGAGGAAAAGAGAAGTAATCCTTATTTATAATGCAAGAATATATTGATTCTTTTATTGACTATCTGAACGTTGAACGAGGGCTTTCGGTTAATACCTTAATTGCTTATCGTAAGGATCTGGATTTTTATATGGAATTCTTAAAGACGCGTAAGATACAATCACTTTCAAATACTACTAAAAGTGAGATATTTGATTTTTTGCTTAACTTAAAAGACAAAGGCTTAGCCAGTAATTCTATTGTCCGGCGGCTGACCGCGGTAAAAGTTTTTTACAGATTCCTTACCCGCGAATCTATCCTTAAAGAAGATCCGACTAGCCTTATAGAATCTCCTAAGATCTGGAAAAAAATTCCAGATACGCTTTCGCTTAACGAGGTAGAATTGCTTTTATCTGCTCCTAATCTGCGTAATAGCCAGGGCATAAGGGACAAAGCGATAATGGAAGTTTTTTATGCTACGGGTATGCGTGTTTCAGAGGTCAGTAATCTTAAAGTTTCAAATTTGAATTTAGAAGTAGGCTTTGTCAGGTGTATCGGTAAAGGCGATAAAGAACGGATAATTCCTTTGGGCCGCAAGGCGATTGAATATTTAAAACGTTATCTTGAAAACAGCCGGCCGAAATTGCTGGGCAAAAATGCCTGTGATTATCTTTTTTTAAGCCGTTTTGGCAGCCATATTTCCCGTCAGTCGCTTTGGAAACTGATCAAGAGTTATGCCCGAAAAGCCGGCATTAAAAAACCTATTAAGCCACATCTATTGCGGCATTCTTTTGCTACACATCTTCTGGAACGGGGTGCAGATTTACGTTCGGTGCAGGAGATGCTTGGGCATGCTAATATTGCGACGACGCAGATTTATACTCATGTGAATAAAGACAGGTTGCGGATGATTCATAAGACGTATCATCCGAGGCCGTAGTAAATTATGAAAGCATTAATAAAAAAATTACCACAAGAATTACAGAATATTGTAGAGGTGGTGTCTTCTTTGGCGCATACTAAAAATGTGCGTGCTTATTTAGTAGGCGGATGCGTGCGTGACATGATTTTAGGAGCGCGTAACCTTGATCTGGATATTGTAGTGGAAGGAAATGGTTTAGAATTTGGTGTTAATTTAGGAGAGAAACTAAAAGCCAAAGTAGTAACGCATAAGCGTTTTAAAACTTCTACGGTTTTTGCAGAAGACGCGATAAAAATTGATATTACAACCAGTCGCCAGGAACATTATCCTCATCCGGGAAGCCTGCCTGTAGTGCGCGATGGTCTGATTGACAAAGATCTTTTTCGCCGCGATTTTACCATTAATTCCTTGGCAGTAAGTATTAATCAGGATGATTTTGGCAAGCTCCTAGATGTAACTAGCGGAAAGGCTGATTTGGCAAAAGGATGCGTGCGGGTGTTACATGACCTGAGTTTTGTTGATGACCCGACAAGGATCCTGCGCGCAGTTCGTTTTGAGCAGCGTTATGGTTTTAAAATCGAGCCGAAAACTCTCGCGTTATTAAAGCAAGCAGTTAAAAAAAACATGCTTATAAATACCGAGCCCCAACGGATAAGAGATGAATTAATATTAATGCTTAAAGAAAAAAACGCGCAAAAAATGCTTAAACGTTTAGCTGCGCTTACAAAATTGTCTTTTCTCCATCTTGAACTGAAAATTTCAAATCATACCTGGAAATTAATGCATGATACAAGTGCGTTTGTGCGATGGTTTGAAAGTAATTACCCTGGCCGTAGGAGGTTAGATCATTGGTTAATATATCTGATGGTGTTATTCAAACCTTTAAGCATGAATTGCGTGTATGCTTTTTGCCGTAGATTTGTTTTAACTAAAAACGAGGAGAAGCGTTTAATAGCTTCAAAAGCCGTTAACCCTGATCTTATCCGCAAGATAAACAGAAAAAATCTCCCGCCGGCTTTGATATACAGCTTGCTTGAACCGTTAAGCTATGAAGTAATTATTTTACTTAAGGCTATTACTAAGAATAAAAACGCTCAAAAACATATTTCAGATTATTTTGAAATTTACAATGATATACGCATAAGTGTAGGAGGGGAAGACCTGCGAAGTTTGGGCCTTGCTCCGGGGCCGCGTTATCAGGATATTTTTTCAAAGGTTTTGGGGGCAAAGCTTGATGGTTTAGTAAAGACTCGGGAAGAAGAGTTGGAGTTGATTAAGAAGCTGATGACCTGACGCGACCTACGCGGTCGAAAATTCGACCGCGTAGGTCGAAGCAGGTAATATGAGTTTAAATGGAGGTTTTAGCTATGTCATTACGCACAGAAAAAGTTGCACAGGCAATCAAAAAAGAAGTAAGCCTTATAATTCATAATGAACTCAATGATCCGCGAGTGGGTTTTGTGACTATCACAAATGTTGAAATTACCGCGGATTTGAGGACCGCTAAAGTTTTCTACAGTGTTTTGGGCCCAGACATCGATTGTCAGCGAACTAAGGAGGCGCTTGATTCAGCTGTTGGTTATATCCGCAGGCTGATGGGGGACAGGATAAAACTGCGTTTTACTCCGGAATTAATATTCAGGCCAGACCACGCAAGTGAATATAGTGTAAAAATACAAAAATTACTTGAAGAAGTAAAGGATGACGATGAGCATAAAGAAAGTAATTAATTTTATTAATAGTTATAAATTATTTCTGGTTACTACTCATACTAGCCCGGAAGCAGATGCGTTAGGCGGACAAGTAGCTTTTTTAAGGCTTTTGAGGTCTCTTGGTAAAGATGCGGTATTAGTTAATGAAGACCGCTTGCCGCGTGAATGCGCTTTTCTTTCTAATAGTGATGAAATAAAAATTTTTTCTCCTAAATTATCCGGTATTGAATTTGAGGCGTTTGTGATCCTGGATTGCTCTGAGCTTAAGCGTTGCGGGCAGGTGCATACTTTAAATACAAGCGGAAAACCAATTTTAAATATTGACCATCATATTAGTAACCAGTATTTTGGCCAGGTTAACTGGGTGCTTCCTTATGCTTCATCTACGTGCGAAGTAATCTACCGCCTCTTTAAAGCTATGCATGTCAATATTGAGCCAGAAACTGCCACTGCACTTTATGCCGGCATAATTACTGATACAGGGTCTTTCCGCTATCCTAATACAGGAGCTTTTACCCATCAGGCAGCAGCAGAACTGATGCGTTGTGGTATTGATAGTTCCGCAATTTACCGCCAACTTTATCAGAGTATCCCTATTGCGGAATTAAAAATTTTAGGCAAAATCCTTCCGATGATTAAACGCGCCGCAGGAGGAAAAATCGCCTGGTTTTCAGTTTCCCAAAAAAGCCTCGGGGTTACTCGCGTAGATTTTGATTTAAGCGATCAAGTCCTTGCTTTTGGCAGGGCAGTTGAAGGGGTAGAGGTGGCAGTTCTTTTTAGGGAAAACCGTAAAGCCCCAGAAGAAATTCGTGTTAATTTACGCTCGCATGGAAAAGTAGATGTCAGCAAAGTAGCTTCTTGTTTTAGCGGTGGAGGGCATAAAACCGCAAGCGGATGTACTGTTACGGGGACACTTGCGCAAGTGCGCGCAAAGGTAATACGCAAAATCGAGGAACAGTTGTAATAAGTAATGGATATTTTTTATAAATACTCTAATATTTGCAAATACCGGTATCCTGTAGTCGCTCTCGGCGTTTTTGATGGTGTCCATGTAGGCCACCGTAAAATTATTAAATCTGCAGTAAAAGAGGCTAAACAGAATAACGGACAATGTATAGTTGTTACTTTTTGGCCGCATCCGCAGGGCCAGGAGAGCCTCTATTCATTACAGCACCGCCAGAAAATTTTTTCAGAGTTGGGAGTAGATGTATGCCTGGTTATCCGTTTCACTAAAAGTTTTTCTAAAATTTACGCAGAAGATTTTGTGCGCAGGGTGTTGGTAGATGGGCTTAAAGCAAAAACCGTATACATCGGTAGAAATTTTTCTTTCGGCAAAGGCGCAAAAGGTAATTCAATCTTGCTTAAAACTTTAGGAAAGAAATTTGGAATTTGTGTGCGGGTATTTAAACTTGCATGCATGTATAATAATATTATTAGCAGTACTTGTATCCGCAGGTTAATTTCCGATGGTAAACTATCTCAAGCAAGTGCAATGCTGGGAAGGCCTGTGAGTGTAATGGGAAAAGTTATGCGGGGTAAGGGTTTGGGGAGAAAATTAGGTTTTGCTACAGCCAATATTCATCCGCATCATGAGGTGGTGCCCAATCCCGGGGTTTATCTTACAGAAACGATTTTTAACGGTAACAAATTACCTTCGGTTTGTTTTGTCGGAAAAAAATTTTCTTTTGTTGAAGCGCATATTTTAAATTTCCATAAAAATTTATACGGCAAAATTCTTGAAGTGCAGTTCTTAAAAAAAATCCGCAATGAGAAAAAATTCCCCGATCATCAATCCCTCTCGCAGCAGATAAGAAAAGACGTCGCCAAAGCATCCGCCTATTTTTCCAAACATTAAAAGGGACTGTCCCCGCTTTGTGGGGACTGTCCCTAAGTTTTTAGGGTCACCGTCTGCCTGTCAAGCCACCCTTTTCGTACTCGCCTCTTCAATTTCGCATGCTGCGTGCAGGATTTTTTTCGGCCGTAAGCTTAAATTTATCAAATTTATCTTGTCAAGCTCATCACTAAAGATATAATTATTCAAAGCGTTATAAAAATGAATAAGTGATTTTTTCGCAGAATTGTAAGAATATAAAATTTTTATAATAATATGAATCGTTGGGGTATTCCAAAGTGGCTTGAAGAAAAGGTAAGAGCGCGAGACAAAAATTGTGTTTATTGCGGTGTTAGCAGCACGCACACCTCAGACGTTTTTCAATCTAATCAGTAAACTGTCTACGTTTTAAGTTGAGTGCACCTTTTTAATCTTTCTTAAAACCTGCCCAAATAATTTCTTATTTTTGCATATGTATGTAATTCCAGCGAGCGATTATAGATTTTAGCAAACCCCCTAAGCTACTTGTAGGGGTGGCGCAGAGTAATTAAATTAAGGCGCCTAAGCAGCTTGAGTAGCGAGGGAATCCCAATGCGCCGCAGGCGCAATATTGGGACGGCGAAGCTGTCTGACGACGGCGGCAGAAGCCGCCGGAGGAGTTCTGCAGCCGCCGAGCTACGAAAGACCTTTTGCGGCCCCCGAAGGGGCAAAATCTATACGCGAGCGGAATTACATACATATGCAAAAACTTAGGGACAGTCCCCATAAAGCGGGGACAGTCCCTTTTTACTTGTGGAACTTTTTTGTTCGGCTCATCGTAACTTCGTAATATTTCTTGACAAGTATTACTCTTTTTACTATACTTTGTGTTGCAAAGTGGTTCAAAGTGGATGAAAGTGGAAAGGGCAAAAAGCCATGTTTTATGGTGAATATCAGCATTCTATAGACCGCAAAGGCCGCATTATCCTGCCGGCAAAATTCCGCGAAACTACCAAAGCCAATTTTATCGAAAAATTCTATATTACCCGTGGTTTTGAAAAATGCCTTTTTATGTTTGGCGAAGAAGAATGGAAAATCCAAGAGCAGAAGTTCAAAGCTCTTTCTTTTACGCGCCAGGAAGCCAGGGTTTTTAACCGATTATATTTTTCCGGAGCGGCGGAGATTATTCCTGATAAACAGGGAAGAATTCTACTACCTGCGTATTTGAAAGATTTTGCCGAGATTAAAAAAGATGTTGTGGTAGTCGGAGTATCAAACAGAATTGAAATCTGGGCGCGCGATAAATGGGTTGAATTTTACGCAAATTTTCAGAAGTCTTTTGAAGGTATAGCAGAAAAACTAGTTGATAATTAATGAAGTCAGATTATCATATCCCAGTAATGCTTGAAGAAGTACTTGAGTTTCTTACTCCAAACCCGGGAAAGATCTTTGTAGATGCTACAACCGGAACCGGAGGCCATAGTATCGCAATAGTAGAACGCCTGCTTCCTGGAGGAAGATTGATCTGTGTTGATCGTGACGGAGAATCTCTTTCTGTCGCGCAAAAACGCATGGCAGCCTTTAAAGAAAATTGTGCATTTTTAAATGCCAACTTTACAGAATTGGCAGATAAGCTTAAGAGTATAAATATAGAGAATGTTGATGGCCTGCTCTTTGACCTGGGGATTTCTTCTTATCAGCTGCGTGATTCTAAGCGAGGATTTAGTTTTCAAGAAGAAGCCCCTCTTGATATGCGCATGGATAGGTCAAGTAATATCAATGCGGAAGATCTGATAAATAATCTTACAGAAGAAGAGATCTCAAATTGCTTGCGCAATTTCGGCCAGGAACGCTGGCACCGTCGTATTGCAAGGATTTTGGTTTCGGAAAGGCAAGTTAATCCTATCCGGACCACAAGGCAGCTGCGTGATATTGTGCTGCGTTCATTGCCAACACGTTTTCGTAATCGTTACTTTAGGATTGATCCGGCAACGCGCACTTTTCAGGCAATACGCATTGCAGTAAATAACGAGCTTGAAAATATTAAAGAAGCGCTTGATAAAGCTATAGATTTATTGTCACCAGGTGGTAAGATTTGCGTGATTTCTTTTCATTCGCTTGAAGATAGGATAGTAAAAATTGCTTTTCGTCAGGCAGCTTTAAAAGGCAAGTTGAAATTACTTACTAAAAAGCCCCTGACTGTAAGTAGGGAAGAGTTAAATAAAAATCCATTAAGCCGGAGCGCTAAATTCCGGGCTGCAGAGAGGCTTGATACAAAATGAAATTACCTAAATTTCTCTTGTTATTATTCTGCGTGACTTTACTTTCTTTAACTTATGTCTGGCAGCAAACAGAGATTTTTCGCCTTGCATATGCGGGGCAAAAAAACGTTAATTCCTACCAGGAATTACTTGATAAAAATACTGTCCTAAAGTACAATATAGATAAAGAAGGTTCTTTGATCCGCATCGGAAACCAGGTTCCTGCTTCAGGAGAATTTGAATTACCGGAGTCATTTAGGCTTGTTCGGCTAAAGGTTTCTCAGACAAAAATAGTTTCGTATCAGGCCAGGAAACAGGAAAATTTATTTGCCCGCCTATTTGCTATAAAGCAGCAGGCTGAGGCTAAAACAATAAACCCCTAATTTGGTTTTAACTTCGTGCACATCGTCAACCACCGCCGTCGAATTGTTACAGTCTATGTTTTTTTCTTTATAGGGCTATTATTTTGTGCTTTTCGACTGGCCTATATCCAATTTTTCCGCGCTAATTATCTTGCTGGAATCGCCCGCAAGCAGCACAGTGTCGCCCTTGAACTTGAGCCACGCCGCGGCACGATATATGATACAAACCTTAAGCCCCAAGCAGTAAATATCTCCGCGTATTCTCTTTTTGCCAATCCTAAAGTTTTGTCTCGTGCGGAAAAAAATAATCTTCTCAAAATTTTACCGCAGATCCTGGGAGCTGATATCGATTTTTTACGTGAACGCCTATTGCGTAATAAATCTTTTGTTTGGCTGGCGCGTAAACTAACAGATGATCAAGTCGTGGCAGTAAGAAAACTTAAAATTAAAGGCTTTGATTTTATTAAAGAAACTAAGCGTTGTTATCCAAACGGATATCTATTAAGCCATGTATTGGGATTCGCGGGTTTAGATAATAATGGGCTTGAGGGGGTAGAGCTTGCTTTTAATCAATATCTAAAAGGTGAAAGCGGATTTGCGCTTTGCCTGCGCGATGCCCGTCAGAATAAATTAGAGATTTGGGAGAAGATGAGTGCTCCGCGTGATGGTTATGACCTGGTGCTTACGATTGATGAGGTTGTCCAGTATATTGCAGAACGTGAATTAGATAAGGCCTTCCGTCAGTTTAATGCGCAGGGAGCAAGTATAATAGTGATGAACCCGCGGACAGGGGAGATTTTGGCGTTTGCTAATCGTCCGACTTATGATTTGAATGAATATGCCGGTGCGTCTAAGGAGAGTATGCGTAATCGGGCAATCTGTGATTTATTTGAGCCTGGTTCTGTTTTTAAAATCGTTACTGCTTCTGCTGCGCTTGAAGAGCGTAAGGTTAATGAAAATAGCCGGTTTTTTTGCGAAAACGGAGCCTGGAATTTTGGTAGCCATACATTGCATGACCATCAGCCTCATGGTTGGCTTACCTTTAGCGAGGTGATTGAACAATCAAGTAATATCGGGACGGTAAAGGTGGCGCAGCTGCTCGGGCCTCCTTTGTTGCATAAATATATAAAGTCTTATGGTTTTGGTGCAAAGACCGGCCTTGAGTTGCACGGTGAAATTAACGGTATGAATAAAGATCCGCGTAATTGGTCAAAAACTTCTATCGGGGCAGTTCCCATAGGGCAGGAAGTCGGGGTAACGGCGTTACAGTTAGTAGCCGCGGTTTCAGTGATAGCAAACGGAGGGCAGTTAGTAAAGCCGTATTTAGTAAAAGAGATCCGCGATCAATACGGAGAAACAGTAAAATATTTTTCGCCTGCTCCGGTACGCAGGGTAATTTCAGAGTCTACTGCCGCAAGGATGAGAAAAATTCTGACAAAGGTAATAGAGCAAGGTACCGGTAAATTAGCAAAGCCGGCTAGTTTTTCTGCTGCGGGAAAAACCGGGACTGCGCAAAAACTTGATCCAAACGGAGCCTATTCTCATGATAAATTTGTCGGTTCATTCATTGGTTTTGCTCCCGCGGATAATCCGCAAATTGCAATGGTAGTAACCCTTGATGAACCGCATCCTTATTATTACGGAGGCGTTGTTTCAGCACCTGTTTTTAAAAATGTAGCAGAAGATGTCCTAAAATATCTCAATTATAATTTGAATACAGAATGAAAATAAATAATCTTATTGCTAATATCGAAGCTATTTTTGTTAGGGTTCCGGAAGATTTTGTTGTGGCAGGCATAGAAGATGATTCCCGCGCGGTTTCCGAAGGGTTTGTTTTTGTGGCAGTTAAGGGGAATCTTGTGGACGGGCATGATTACATAAAGCAGGCAATTGTGCAGGGGGCAAAGGGAGTAATTTTTGAAGATAATGCGGCTCTTAGCCAGATTCCTGATAATAGGGCAGCTATCAAGGTTAAGGATAGCCGTAAGGCGCTTGCGGAGATAGCTACTTTATTTTACAAAGAGCCGGCAAAAAAATTAAAATCTACTGCTATCACCGGTACAAACGGAAAGACTACAGTAAGTTATCTTATCGAGGGAATTCTTAAGAATGCAGGAAAAAAGCCGGGAATTATCGGGACCGTAAATATGCGGTTTAATGATACGATAATCAGTACGCAAAATACCACTCCTGGACAACTCACTCTTCAGAGGGTCATGGCTAGGATGGTAGAAGCAGGAGTAGAATATTTAGTGATGGAAGTGAGTTCACATGCGCTGGCGCAAGGCCGCATTGAAGGAATTGATTTTTATTCGGCAATATTCACGAATTTTACTCAGGACCATCTTGATTATCATAAAGATATGGAGTCGTATTTTAAGGCCAAGGCGGTCCTTTTTGAAGGATTATCTAAAAATTCTTTTGCTATTTTGAATGCAGATGATCCGGTATCTGTAAAGTTGGCAGCCTTGACAAAAGCAAAAGTAATTACTTATGCCGTTAATGCTAAGGCAGATGTTAGTTGCCAGGATTTAGTTTTTTCTTCTACTTCAACTGAGTTTACTTTACATTTTAGGGGAGAATCCCTGTTACTTAAAACCAAGTTAATCGGCAGGTACAATGTTTCTAACATCTTGGCAGCAAGCGCGTGGGCTTTAGTTTCGGGGATAGCGCCAAAAATACTGGCTCAAGCAGTAGAATCTTTCAAGACTGTTCCCGGGAGGCTCCAGAGCATTGAGCTAGGAAACGATTTTGGGATTTTTGTAGATTTTGCGCATACAGATGATGCGTTGGCTAATGTGTTATCAACTTTAAGGGAGATAACTCTGCGCCGGTTAATAGTAGTTTTTGGTTGCGGTGGAGACCGTGATAAACTAAAGCGGCCGAAAATGGGACGCGTTGCCACAGATTTAGCTGATTATGTTATTATTACAAATGATAATCCCCGCAGTGAATCTTCGGAAGCTATAGCCTCTGACATTACTGGAGGGATTCTTTTAAAAAATTACAAAGTTATTTTGGATAGGCGTAAGGCGATACAGGAAGCCTTGGCAATGGCAGAAAAAGGTGATATCCTGCTTATTGCTGGAAAAGGGCATGAGTCTTATCAGGTTATCGGAAAAGACAAAATTGATTTTAACGATTCTCAGGTGGTTAAAGAATGCTTAGCGTCAGCCAAATCTTAGAAGCTACCGGCGGAAGATTATTGTCCGGTAAAAAGAGCCTTATTTTAAGCGGCTTATCCATTGATTCCCGCGCTATCTCTAAGGCGGAGGTTTTTCTGGCTATAAAAGGAGAGCGTTTTGACGGGCATGATTTTATTGAAGCAGTAGCAGATAAAGGTGTACAATGTTTTATAGCAGATATTAAGAAAAAAATAAAAATCAGGAAAGGCCTGAGTTATATCGCAGTGAAAAATCCTCTAAAGGCGCTTGCTGATATCGCATATTTTAAGCGGCGCGTATCTAATATTCCTTTGATTGCTGTTACCGGCTCAAACGGAAAAACTACTACTAAGGATATGTTGGCTTGGGTGTTAGAAGGAAAATTTCCGGTACTGAAAAATGAAGGAACAAAGAATAATCATATCGGTTTGCCGCTTACCCTGGCGAATTTGGCGCCTGAGCAACGCCTGGCAGTTTTAGAGATCGGCACTAATCATTTCGGAGAAGTAAACTATCTTGCTAAAATTTGTCAGCCTAATATCGGCATAATTACTGCGATCGGGCCGTCGCATCTGGAATATTTTAAAACCTTAAAAGGCGTATTTAAAGAAAAATATACGCTGATTGATATGTTAAAGAGGCCTACAATAGGGATCCTAAATGCTGATGACCGGTTTTTAAAGATTAAATTACGCCTTAAATCACAAAAGCCTTTTTTGCTAGGTTTTAGCAGGGCAGGAAATAGTGATTTTTTTGCTTCGGAGATTATAGGTGATGAAAGTTTGCAATTTGTCATTAACGGCCGTTATCCCTGTAAGTTGAATTCCGTTGGTGTGCATAATATTTCAAATGCATTAGCAGTATTTGCGGCAGCAAGAATTTTAGGGATAGAACCTGAAGAAATTACCGCAAGGCTTAGCAGTTTTATTTTTCCAAGCGGTAGATTAAGTTTACGCCAGATTCACGGCGTGCGTTTTATAGATGACACTTATAATGCCAGCCCGCTTTCATTCTTAGAGGCGCTTAAAACGCTTGATCGGATTAAAGGCGGAAGAAAAATTCTCATTTTAGGAGATATGCGGGAGCTGGGGAGTAAAAGTAAAGCATGGCATGTGAATTTAGGTAAAGAGGCTGCAGTTATTTGCGATACATTAATCGGAGTAGGCGCTGCGGCAAGCTGGTCAATTGAGGCAGCTCGTAACGCCGGTTTTGATACCGCCAATCTTTTTACCTGCGAAAACGCGCTCGAGGCAAGGGGGCTTTTGTTTAACAGGATTATTCCAAAAGATAATGATATTGTATTGGTTAAGGGGTCGCGGGCAATGAAGATGGAGGAAGTTTTTAAAACTTAAAACCTATGCTGTATTTATTACTTTACCCTTTACATGAATTATTTTCTGCTTTAAATATTTTTCGTTACATCACCTTTCGCGCTGTTATGGCAGCGTTAAGTGCGTTTTTTATCAGCATAATATTCGGCCCGAGTATTATCCGTTTTTTAAAAAAAATTGGAATTACCGAAAATACCCAAAAAAACAATTCTAAACAACTGGATGACCTGCATAAAAACAAAAAAAATACGCCTACGATGGGAGGGATTCTAATACTTCTTGCGATAATTATCCCTACGCTTTTGTGGGCGGATATATTAAATCGTCAGATAATCATAGTGCTTTTTACAACTATATGGCTCGGCGCAACAGGCCTACTCGATGATTATTTAAAAAAGGCTCATCCTAATGCCAAGGGTTTGACTGCGGGCACGAAATTTTCCAGCCAAATTATATTAGGGGTTATTTTAGGAGTATTACTTTTGTATGGTAACCAGAGCACCTGCCTTGACATTCCTTTTGTTAAAAATATTTGTATTGAGTTGGGGTTAATCTATATAATCTTTGTGGCATTGGTTATTGCCGGTTCATCAAATGCGGTAAACTTAACTGACGGATTAGACGGGCTTGCAATAGGAAATGTTATTATGGTAGCAGTAACCTATAGTGTTTTGTCTTATGTCAGCGGAAATTTAAAGATCAGCCAATACTTGATTATTCCTTATATTCCTGGAAGCGGAGAGTTAACTGTATTTTGTGCTTCTATAGTGGGGGCTGGTTTAGGTTTTTTATGGTTTAATTGTCATCCTGCGGCGGTATTTATGGGGGATGTGGGTTCACTTGCTTTAGGCGGCGCTTTAGGGATAGTCGCGGTGCTGATAAAAAAGGAGTTACTTTTAGTTATTACCGGAGGAGTATTTGTTATAGAAGCACTTTCCGTGATCTTGCAGGTAGCTTCTTTTAAAATACGTAAGAAGCGCATTTTTAAGATTGCGCCGCTGCATCATCATTTTCAATTTTCTGGTTGGCATGAAAATAAAGTTATCGTGCGTTTCTGGATTATCGGGATATTGTTGTCGTTGTTTACGTTGGTTACCTTGAAGATTCGTTAACCGTTTCAACCTACGCGGTTAACAGGCATTTTGCTGTCAACCGCGTAGGTTGAAGAAGGTAAAGCATGATCAATACAAATTATTTTAAAAATAAAAAGATTACGGTAGTAGGATTAGCGCGCTCGGGTATTGCCTGCGCTAATTTGTTGTTTAGTCTTGGGGCTAAAGTAA
>ERZ1292630.2632-Hain-H41-02um-R3-2632-length-16391-cov-4_pt1 | contig 16391 bp, 14 predicted proteins | sample MGYA00564408_ERZ1292630 | MGnify/ENA primary metagenome ERZ1292630 (study PRJEB36523, sample SAMEA6512641) | groundwater metagenome | collected 2019-01-08 | study: AquaDiva: Metagenomics assemblies of 32 groundwater samples | reverse complement strand
TCGCTCGGAAATAAAAAACTTCGTTTTTCATTTCACTCGCTCGCTTGATAATAATACCACATTTAAATAAATTAACAAATTTTTTAAAAAAATAATCAAAACAATATGATTTATGGCGGAGATGTCTGTTTTTACGCAATTATTATATTAATCGCTATTATTGCGATTTTTCTTTGCGTAGCATTGTTTTATTGGATATTAATCTTAAAAAAGATCGCTGGCATGACCGGCAAAATTGACCGTGCGATTGATGAGTTGAAAGAGAAAATCAGGCTTTCAGCTTTGTTGGGCATTTTTGGTCAGATCACCAAAGAGACTATTTCTTTCTTCAAGGCATGGAAAGAGAAAAATGTCGGAAAAAAATAAGCCGACAAATAAAACAACAATTCCTAAATTAAAACTTTTAAAAGTTTAGTGGCTTGTTTACCCTGTTAGAGATTTGCCAAAAACGGATATTATAAAATAGAAAGACTATTTCTAAAGAATTGGGTTTTAGAAATAAACTTAGTTCAACAAATCTTTAACGGGGTAAATATTAAAATCATATTTATGTCATTTGTCCACCTTCATACACATTCGCACTATAGTTTATTAGACGGTTTAGCCAAAATAGACGATTTAATTGCTGAAGCCAAAAAATACAATATGCCGGCTTTAGCAATTACCGATCACGGCACAATGTATGGAGTGGTGGAATTTTATAAAAAAGCTAAAGCGGCGGGAATCAAACCAATCATCGGTTGCGAGGTTTATGTCGCGCCGAATGGCATGACCAGCAAAAAAGCAAAAATTGACGAAAAACCGTTTCATTTGGTCCTCCTGGCTAAAAATTATGAAGGTTATAAAAATCTTATTAAGCTCGTTACGCTCGCGCATTTAGAAGGTTTTTATTATAAACCAAGAATTGATAAAGAAATTTTAAAAAAATATTCAGGAGGGCTAATTGCCCTTACCGCCTGCCTGCAAGGAGAATTGCCCCGAACCCTTGTTAATAAAGATTTCCCCAAAGCCGAAAAATTAGCTCTTGAATATAAAGAAATATTCAAGGACAATTTTTATCTTGAGATTCAATATCACGAAACAATTCCTGAACAAAAAATAGCCAATGAAGGGTTGATAAAATTAGCTAAAAAACTAGACTTGCCGATTGTCGCCACCAACGACATCCATTATGTGGATATCGCCGACGCGGAAATACAGGATATCCTTTTGTGCTTGCAAACTAAACATAAAAAAGAAGACAAAGAAAGGCTTTGTATGTTGGGTGAAGATTTTTCCTTCCGTTCACCTGAAACAATGATCCAACTATTCCACGACTACCCGGAAGCTATTAAAAATACTGAAAAAATAGCCGATGAATGTAATTTGGAGCTTGAATTAGGAAAGATAAAACTTCCTTATTTCTCAGTGCCCGATAATTTAACAACGGAAGGCTATTTAGAAAAACTTTGTCTAGATAAAATATCCAATCGTTATTCAATTATTACCGACGAAATTAAGGAGCGCCTCGATTACGAATTATCCATAATCAAAAAAACCGGCTTCGCCTCTTATTTCTTGATTGTTCAAGATTTCGTGAATTGGGCCAAGAATAATGGCATTGTTGTTGGTCCGGGCCGCGGTTCAGTCGCCGGTTCAATTGTTTCGTATATTTTAAATATTACCAACATTGATCCAATTACATATAATTTAGTTTTTGAAAGATTTTTAAATCCAGAAAGAATTTCAATGCCCGATATTGATTTAGATTTTGCCGATACGCGTCGCGATGAAGTAATTAAATACGTTGAAAAAAAATATAAGCAAGATCATGTCGCGCAAATAATAACTTTCGGAACCATGGCAGCTCGCGCGGCAGTGCGAGATGTTGGTCGTGTTCTCAATTATCCCTATAATTTCTGCGATATGATCTCTAAAATGATCCCGGCCAATATGAATTTAAACGAAGCATTGGAGACGGTTAAAGAATTTAAAAATCTTTACGAGACCAATCGCGACGCGGCCAAAATTATTAATACCGCTAAAAAATTGGAGGGCGTAGCCAGACATGCTTCAAAACACGCTTGCGGCGTGGTAATTACGCCCCAACCGTTGACTGAATATATTCCTTTGCGATTAGATACCTCTTCCGACAACAAAACCATTATTACTCAATACGAAATGCACGCTATTGAAGACTTGGGTTTGTTAAAAATAGATTTTTTAGGACTTAAAAATTTAACAGTCATTGAAAATACAATAAAAATAATCAGTCATACAACCAAAGAAATAATAGACATTGATAAAATAAATTTAGACGATAAACAAACTTTTCAATTATTGCAAAAAGGAGAAACGACCGGAGTTTTTCAACTCGAAAGCGACGGCATGAAAAGATATCTTAAAGAGTTGAAACCGACTGAACTGGAAGATATTATGTCTATGGTGGCTCTTTATCGTCCGGGTCCGATTGAAAATATTCCTAATTTTATCGCCGGCAAACATCATAAAAGAAAAACCACTTATCTTGATAAAAAATTGGAGCCAATTCTTAAAAAAACATATGGAGTTATTGTTACGCAAGATCAAGTATTGCAAATCGCCAGAGATTTCGCTGGTTTTACTTACGCTGAAGCCGATATTTTGCGTAAAGCCGTAGGCAAAAAAATTGAAAAATTATTAATTGAACAAGAAAAGAAATTTAAGGACGGAGCTATTAAGAATGGCTCCTCGCCCCTTATCGCCGATAAAGTTTGGAATTTTATTTTGCCTTTTGCGCATTATGGCTTTAACCGCGCTCATGCCGCTTGCTACGCGATGCTTGCCTATCAAACCGCCTATCTTAAATCACATTATCCGGCGCATTTTATGGCGGCGCTTTTAACTTCTGACTTGAATGATACTGATCGCATTGCCATTGAGGTTGAAGAATGCCACAAAATGGGTATTGAAGTGCTCCCCCCTGATGTTAACGAAAGCCTTGAAAGCTTCACCGTAGTTCAAGATGAAAACAAAAAAAACAATAAAATTAGATTTGGACTTCTAGCTATTAAAAATATTGGCGCCGGTATCGTTAAAATAATCATTGAAGAAAGAAAAAAATTAGGTAATTTTGAAAATTTTGAAGATTTTGTTAATCGTATTCAAGACAAAGATTTTAATAAAAAATCATTAGAAAGTCTTATAAAATCCGGCGCTTTAGATAAATTTGAGGAACGCGGCACATTATTAGAAAACATGGAATTTATTCTTGGCTTCAATAAAAAAAACGAGAAAGACAAATTGAGCGGACAAACAAATCTATTCGGCTTTAATAATAATCAAATTAATCACAAAATAAATTTAAAACGCGCTCAAGACGTGGATATTAACCAAAAATTAATATGGGAAAAAGAATTATTGGGCTTATTTATCTCGGCTCATCCTATGACGAAATTAAGGCCGAGCCTTAAAAAATTCGTTTTGCCAATCAATGAAATATATAATCACAATCAGATATCAAGGCGTATTTTGACTTGCGGCATTATCACAAATTTAAAGAAGATTATTACTACCAAGAAAGAACTAATGATCTTCGCTAAAATTGAGGACGAAACAGGAACTATTGAAGCTATAATCTTTCCTAGAATCATTAGTCTTACTCCAAAAGTCTGGGAAGAAAATAGAATTCTTATTATTTTAGGCAGAGTTTCTGATAAAGATAATGTTAAAAAAATCATTGTTGAAGACGCCGCCGAAATTACCGAGGAAAATATTGAAAAAACAGTTAAAAATTTTGACCAATTAAGAAGCAACTTGCCTAACGGACAAAAAAATGGTAATGTTTATTATAGATAAAAATCATGTTTATTTCTCCTCAAAATAAAATTATAAAATTTTTCGTCGTCGCCACTATTATTTTGGCTGTTCTTTTTATTTTTTCTCTTTTATCGTTGTTCTATAAAACTACGATTAATATTATTTCCAAACAAAAAGACGCAAATGTGAATTTTAGCGCCAATCTTAAAACAACAATAGAAACAAATACGGTTTCCGCTAAAAATAATTTTACGCCGAGCGCCCTTGTTACTATGGAAGATTTTGCTATCGGCGAAGCTGTTATTACTAATCGTTCCAAACAAAACCAAACTTTGGTGGCTAGCACCAGACTCCTTTCGCCCGACGGACTCCTTTTTCGTTTAATCAACAAAGTGATAATACCGCCAGGCGAAAAAAGACGAGTAAATATTCGCGCGGATAAAACAGGACAAAGCTATGAAATCGGGCCGACAAAATTTACCATTCCGGGATTATCTTCAATTTTACAAACCCAGGTTTTTGCTGAAAGCGATAAACCAACTACAGGGGGGCTTAAAAAGGCAGGTATTGTCACCAAAAAAGACATAGATAATAGCGTTGAATCATTAAAAAATGAATTAATTCAGAACTCCATTAAAGAATTGGAAAAAAGATATGCTGATCAAGATAATTTAAAAATCTCTATTAAGCCAGAAATAATTAAAGAGAATGTTGGCGCCAAAGCGAATGAAGAAAAAACTGAATTTACCACCGAAGTTATTTTGAAAATTGTTTCCACACTCGTGAACGAAGAAAAATTATTACAGTTAGCGCAAGAAAAATTAGAAACCAATATTCCTGAAGGCTTTCAATTACATAATATAAATAAATCCAGTTTGGCTTATCGGTTTAAAGATTATGACACTGAAAACCAAAGCGCTACTTTTGACGTGTATATTAATGGTCAATATATTATATCCGAAAAGAATCCGCAACTTTTTAAATCTAACTTTTTAAATCTTTCCCGTTTCCAAATTAAAGATCGTTTGCAAAAAATAACAGATATTGAAAGTTTTAAAATTTCTATGTTTCCCCCGCTCTTGGTTCATTCTCCTAAAAATGAGAGTCGTATAGAGATCAAAGTAAAATAAAGGGTATTAACCCTGTGTTATCTGCTCCGCCAGCTGGCGGATCGGAAATGAAAATGAAATTTTCATTTCGCTCGCTCGCTTGATAATAATAAAATTATGGAAACCTTTGAAGAATCTAAGGAAAAATTACCCGAAGAAATTAAATTTTTTAAATTATCCGATAAAAACAACGGTTGTTATGTTCATATTATTGGAAAAAATATAGATCAACTTTATCACCTTGATAACAACAAAAAAATCATTGACTATAATAATATTTTGAATCAAAACCTCGGAAAAGAAGAAAAACAAATGACTGTCTACGAAGACCAGGAATCTATCCACAAAAATAAAGGATGGGAAATTTTATCTGCCGAAGAAGCGCTTAAGGTAGTCCCCTTCTTCAAATTACCAACTAACGAATAAATGTCTGGTTATTATTTAATTGTTTACGGCTGTCAAATGAATAAAGCAGACGCGGAAAGGATCGCGTCTGTCTTTGAATTCAATAAAATTAAGCCGTCGAAAAATTTAAAAAAAGCTAAGTATATAGTAGTGGTCGCGTGTTCGGTGAGACAATCGGCAATTGACCGAATTTATGGTCAAGTTAAAAATTTATTAACATTTAAAAGAAAAGGCGCAAAACTGATTTTAACCGGCTGTTTGCTGAAAAAAGACATTGCTAAATTAAGCAACAATTTTGATTTAATTATTAAAATTGAAGATATAAAAGATTTGGCGAAAAAACTTAAAATTACCCGCAAAAAAACTACAATAAAAAACTATCTTGATTTAAAGCCAAAAATAAAAAAATCCGGCGCTGTTTATGTGCCGATCTCCTCTGGCTGTAATAATTTTTGTTCTTATTGTGTAGTACCCTATACGCGCGGTCAAGAATATTCAAGATCCGCCAAGCTTATCATAAAAGAGACAAAAGACTTAATTGAAAAAGGCGTTAAAGACATTATTCTAATCGGCCAAAATGTTAATAGTTATAAAGACAAAAAAATAAATTTTGACAATCTTTTAAAAAAGATAAATGCCATTAAGGGCGAGTTTTTTATCCATTTTATTACCAATCACCCCAAAGACACTTCTCTGCAATTACTAAAAACCATGGCGGCAACGCAAAAAATCGGCCATTATCTGCATCTGCCGGTTCAATCAGGAAGCGATCGCATTTTAAAATTAATGAATCGCCATTATACGATATCAGATTATAAAAACATAATAAAACAAGCCAGATCCTTAATGTCCGACATTAATATCTCAACTGACATTATCGTCGGTTTTCCCAATGAAACAGAACAAGATTTTCTGGCAACAGCCTCTCTAATGAAAAAGGTAAAATTTGATATGGCCTATATAGCCGAATATTCGCCGCGCGAACAAACGGCTGCCTATGCTATACTTAAAGACAATATACCGTCCCAAATAAAAAAACAAAGAAGAATTATTTTAACCGAGATTCTCAAAAAAACCGCGCTAAAGAACAACGCCAAATTTATCGACAAAAATTTAAATGTTTTAATAGAAAAACAAGACAAAAATTATTTCTACGGCCGCACTAAAAATTTTAAAGGAGTAAGAGTTAAAATCAGTGGAGCGGAACCATCTTGCCTTAAAAAAATTGTTAAAATTAAAATTACCAAAACCACGCCCTGGGCACTGGAAGGAATATTGAGTGAATAAAAATAATTTTAGATTTTTGGCAGTCTCAACTTGTGCTGATCTAATTTTTGAATTTTGCGCAAATTCTTAAAAATAAAATAATAAACGCCAATAATATAAAGCGCCCAAACAACTATTAACCAAACATTACCGTTATTTTTACCGATTATTAACAGCAACGAGTTATAAAATCCATGAAAAATAATAGCCAAAAATAATCCTTTTAATATTAAGCGGTTGCTTCCTTTTTTATTGCCGCCCAAAAATTTAGCTTGACCCATAAAATAACCGATGATGCCACCGGCCAAGAAATGAGTTGAAGCGGACGCAAAACTCCTAATAGTCAAAAGGTTTAAATTTTCCCAAAGGTTCGCACTCAAAGCAACGGAATATAAAATATTTTCCACGAAAGCAAAACCTAAACCAATCACCATGCCGTAAATCATGCCATCACGAGGACGATTAAAATCCAGATGATAATAAATTTTATCGCTTAATACGGCATATTTAGCGTATTCTTCAATAAGGCCATAAAAAAGGATAGCGTTAATAAAAATAAGCCAAATAGGAAAAGTGACCGGATCGCGCCCACCAAATAATAGATAGTTTAAGGGAACAGTAATAAGGGCAACTGGTATAACGATAAAAGCACCCCAAAAAAACAGACGAACCAATTGTTTTTTAGGTTCTTTGTTTTTATCTTCTATTAACCAACAAAAGAAAAGCCATAAGAAACTAAAAAATCCCGCGACTAATACGACGATAATGGTTTGATAAGAATTCGCGGTATAAATAAAATCCTTTAAACTAACCATTAAATCGTTCATAAAATATCTGTTGTTATTTTGACTAATCTCATAATATGATTTATTATCAAGCGAGCGAGCGAAGAGCAAATTCGTTTGCTCTTCCGATCCGCCAGCTGGCGGATCGGATAACACAGGATTAATACCCTTTATTATATAACAAATCATTAAAAAAACAAATTGGTTTATTTGTATTGATTATGAAAACATTGGGAAAATTATCAAAAATTATCATTGTTGTCGGTCCAACTGCTTCCGGCAAAACCGACCTAGCCCTATATTTGGCTAAAAAATTCAACGGCGAAATAATTTGCGCTGATAGTCGCACGGTTTATAAATATTTAAATATTGGAACGGCTAAACCGTACATTGGTAAAAAATATTACAGAAAAAATAATATTTATATAATAGATGATATACCACATTATTTTATAAATATTGCCGAACCAAGCCATAGAATAACCGTGGCTCATTTCAAAAAGACAGCTCATAGAATTATTAACGACATCGTTGCTCGCCATAAAATCCCAATTATCGTCGGCGGTACCGGTTTATATGTTGATGCGCTTGTTCAAGGGTATGAAATACCGCGAGTCGCTCCTGATCGAAAATTAAGATTAAAACTAGAGAAACAACTTAAACGCTACGGCGAGAGCCGGCTTTATCAAGGGTTATTGGAACTTGACCCTGATGTTAAAAAATTCATTGATCCGAAAAATCATCGCCGCGTTATTCGCGCTTTGGAAGTAATTATTAAAACCGGAGAAAAATTCTCGGAATTAAGGAAAAAAAATAACAGCAAATATAAAAGCTTAATTTTGGGAATTAATTTACCCAGAGAGGAACTTTATAATCGCGTAAACAAAAGGGTTGAAAAAATGATAAAATTAGGCTTAATAAACGAAGTAAAAAAAATAGCCAAAAAATATTCTTGGTCGCATTCAGCCATGAGCGGAATCGGCTATCGCCAATTTAAAGATTATCTAAAAGGGAAAGAGGCGCTTGATCAAGCAATAAATAGCCTAAAAAGAGACACTCGTCATTATGCCAAAAGACAGATAACTTGGTTCAAAAGAAATAAAGATATTATTTGGTTAAACTTTGATGGCGAAAAAAAAGACTTCCCCCGCCTTTACAAAAAAGCGGAGGAAATCTGTAAAAAATTTATAAATAATTAAACTTCTTGCTTTTCTGGACTTCTTTCTTTAATATAATTCGTTAATTTATCTTTGTTCTCTGCGACTGATTCTTCTAATCTTCGTTGAACATAATAAGCTAAATCCTTAATCATAGTATTAAAGTCGGTTTTTTCTCTTCTGATGCCCATAGAGAAAACCAATTGTGATTTCACGCCATCTCGAATATCCATTTTATCTGTGGCTTCGGGCGTTATTTTTTCATATTCTGTCAAAAGTTTGATATATTCGGATTTACGATATAAATTGATTACTGTATCCACTACCTGGTTGGCGATTTGTTGATCGGTCATTTGCTCATTGACTTCGTAAACATCGGCTGAAGTCAATGCTTCAATTTTATTTTCATCAGTTTTTTCCGGTTCAACGGCAACTTGTTCTTGAGCGGCCACGGCTTCTGTCGCGGGTTTAACGTGTTCACAATAAGGCTGACCGCAAATAGGACAATTAGACGATTCAAATTTGTTCATGTTCATAAAATTTATGATTATTGAATAATACTATATTTATAACACATTTTAGGCAAAAAGTCAATACCGTAAACAGATTATCCTCGCCATTATTTAGTCATTTTATTTTCAAAAATCTGTTTAAGTAATGTAGGATCGGCTCTACCCTTACTCTCTTTCATGGCTTGACCAATTAAAAATTGCAAAGTATTAACTTTTCCGTTTTGATATGCTTTTACCATTTCGGCGTTTTTATCAATTACTTTTTGAGCGATATTTTCTATTTCTGCGGTATTGTCAACTTTTTTAAATTTTTCGGATTGTATTATTTTATCAACATCTACTCCTGTTATAAACATTTCTTCCAAAAGCTTTTGAGCTATAGTGCTGGAAACTTTATTTTCATAAATTAAAATAATAAATTCGGCAAAATTTTCAGGAGTAATTTTAAGATTTTCGAAATTTTCATTGTGCGTTTGAAAAAGATAAAATAATCGATTGATAATCCAAGACGACGTCAACTTTAATAGTTGTGGTCGATGTTTCGCCCAAATTTCTTGTTCGCTATTTTCTACTGTTTCTAACGATACGAGCCATGCTTTGAGTTCAGAAACAACCTTTTCCGTAAAATCAGCTATAATTTTTTGGCTGGTTAATATTTTTGCCTCTTCTTTGGACAAATCATAAGAACGTTCAAATCTCTCGCGACGAGCGCAGGGTAATTCAGGCAAAGAAGACTTAAGTTTATCAAGGTTTATAAAATCGCCGCCGCTTAAATCAAAGGGTGGAATGTCTGGTTCCGGAAAATAACGATAATCGGTTATTCCTTCTTTGGTTCTTTGTATTATAACCTTTTCTTTGTTTTCATCCCAACCAACCGTAATTTTCCCGCTTCTTTTAATAATTTCTCCCCCCGCAAGATATTCTTTATATTGTCGATCGGCCTCATAGTTTGAGGCTTTTTCTATGGCCTTAAAGGAATTTAAATTTTTAATTTCTGTGATCGGTGTTTTAATTTCTCGCCCATCTTTATTAAAACTAATATTAACATTGGCGTCGCAGCGCATTTGCCCCTTCTCCATATCGGCGTCGGAAATGCCTAAATAACGGACAATTAATTGCAATTCTTGTAAAAATATTTTTGCCTCTTCAGGAGATTTAATGTCTGGTTCGGTAACAATTTCAATTAAAGGAATACCTGAACGATTAAAATCAATCAAGGTATAATCATTAAAATGTGATAATTTAGCAGTGTCTTCTTCAAGGTGGATTCTGTTTAATCTTATTCTCTTACGATGTTCTTCTTTTGGCAGATCAATCTCCAAGCAACCACTCGCGATAATCGGATGATCATATTGGCTGATTTGATAGCCCTTGGGCAAATCGGGATAAAAATAATTTTTTCGGTCAAATTTAAAATTCTTGGCAACGCGGCCGTTTAAAGCCAAGCCCAGGGAAATCGCTTGCTCAAGAGCGCGGTGATTTATTGTTGGCAACGCTCCCGGCTGACCCGTACAAACCGGGCAAATATTGGTATTCGGGCAATTCAAATCTAGTCTGCTCTCACAACAACAAAACATTTTTGTTTTAGTTTTAAGTTCCAAATGAATTTCCAACCCTATAATAAAATCAAACATATGTTTTATTTAACAAGAATGTTTACTGCTTAAAACTACAACTATAGTTTTAAGTAAAATTTTTAAGTCCAGCCAAATAGACCACTGGTGGACATAGAAAAGATCCAATCTAACCTCTTCTCCAAACGAGAGGCCAGAACGCCCGGAAACTTGAGCCAAGCCCGTCATACCGGGCTTAATAAACAATAACTCTTTTTGATTATAATCATATTGCGAAACTTCGTCCGGTTGGTGCGGTCGAGGCCCGACCAAGCTCATTTGTCCTTTAAAAACATTTAATAATTGGGGCAGTTCGTCAATGCTATAACGCCTAATAAATCTACCAAGGCGTGTTACACGCGGATCATTTTTCATTTTAAATAAGGGGCCGTCTTTTCTTTCATTCTGCGCTATTAGATCTTTTTTGAGTTGTTCGGCATTTTTTACCATAGAGCGAAATTTGTATAATTTGAATAATTTGCCTCGTTGACCGACCCTCGTTAAAGCAATAAAAATTGGTCCGGATGAGTCTAGTTTGATAATAACGCCCAATAAAACAAAAAAGGGTGATAAAATAATCAAGCTAAGAAAAGAAAAAATAATATCTAAAATTCTTTTAGCCACCCTTCCCCATCCGTCCAAAGCCGCGCGCTTTACTTCTATATACGGCCTACCCATCATAGTTTCTACGCTTACATTACTGGAAAGTGTGCCGAAAAGATCGGCAGCATATTTAAAATTAATTTGATATTCTTTGCAAAAAGCAATGAGGCGCAAAATATCCGATCGGGATATATTGGGATCGCCCTGAATAATCTCATCAAAATTTGAAACGCGATTGGACCAATTATTAATCAATTCGTCTACAGAAGCGGCTTGACCGATAATATTATATCCGTGCCCGAGATTTTTACGACAAGAGTTAATTAATTCTTCCACCTCCTTTCCCTGTCCTAAAATCAAAATTGGTTCTAATCCAATGCCCTGTTTAAAAAATATTAATTGGATTAAATGAATTAGAAATCGTCCGATGCTCAAAAAAACGAAAGAAGCTATCCATCCCGCTAAAATAATAAAGCGGGAAGTAAAATATTCTCTTTGAAAAAACAAAAACAGGACAATTAACATAGTGCCCATAGAACAGCCAATAAAAATTTGGCCGATTTCTTGCGTAAAATGTTTTCTATTCTTTATGCTATATAAGCCCAATAAAACAAAAATTCCTATCCAAACTAGAGCAATTAAAACGACCTTAAAAACATAATCGTTATAAGGAATTTGGGTAAATATCGGCAAAACTTCTTTAAACAACTTAAAACGCAAAAAATAAATAGATATGCCGGCTAAAATCAGCATAATAAAATCTAAAGGCAACAAAGCGGTTAAAAATATAAGTTGAGATTTGCGCATAATAAATAGATACTAATAAAATTCTCTGTATCTAAAAGAGCCTGGATGACCTTTTATGTCCAATAACAAACTTTTATGATAGCCAAAGTGTGAAGATTTTAAGTTAAACGCAGTTTGTTTGAATCTTTGCATCAAATTCTCATAGAAATATTTAGCGACATTGGGTTCAGCGATATTCTTAGACAGATGAACAAAGGGTGCAATCATTAAATTTTTGGTTTGGATTTCGTCAGCAGTTTTTAAAATTTCTTCATAAAGTTTTTTAAGCTGTTTCTCTGTGTCCCCTTCTTCGATACAAAAAAATACCACCAAACATTGCTCCATTTCTTCACTATCGGAATGTCTTTTCTCTGGTTGAATGTCTTGAGGTCGAGTTGATTCTTCAACTACTTTAACTTGAAATTTGTTAACGTGTAATAAAAGGGCTCTCATAGTTAGTTATTTTATGTTAGTTATTTTATCATAATAATTATATCAATTCTGTGTTTTAATTCAAACAAAAAACGAGACTAAGTCTCGTTTTTAATGCTTAAACAGGCCTATAAGCCGAATTCTGTGCCCCCGATTTCTCGGGGCGACAATCATTTATCTAGTCCCGACATTGCTGTCGGGATCAAACGACCTACCTTCCCGACACTTAGTCGGGATTATTTGGTCTTTCACCCAGTAAGGATTTAGCCGTTTCACCCCAAACGTTTCCATTTGAGCTACCCCCGAAGGGGCCGAAGCGTCTTTCGTTGCTCCGCGTCTCTGTTCGCACCTCTATCCAGGCATAAAGCCCGGACGACGGCCGTTAACCGCTACGCTTTGTATTCCGATTTCTCGGAATATGGTGTTCGGACTTTCCTCCCCTCAATAAATGAAGAGCGATTGCCCGGCCCATTTAAACATATAAATAATAGCGTAGAAATTACTTCTTGTCAACATAAACATATAAGAAAATAAAAAACCGAGATTTTTTCTCGGTTTTTAAAAAGTTTGTTTATGAGTCTTGACAGTGCCGGTTTTTGAAAATTCATCGAATTGTCTAAACAAAATTGGCGCGTCTTGACGCAAGGTTTGATACCATTTTTTGAGAATTTTAATTTCCTCTTGCCAATTCTCTTTGGACATTACGTAACCCCACCCGAAAATTTCCCTAAGTCTCCTCGGAAGAGAATAATAAATTATCTTTTCCTCTTTATCTCCGGACCACGTACGGGTGTAGCCAGGGTCTTCGCAAAAAGCCTTAACCGCTGTCTCCGGGAAACCCAACGCCAAACCAAACTCCCTCTCTGTTTCAGCTGTCATCACCCTAATCAAAGACTTCTGGTCAATCGCTACATAGAGCGCCACAAGGGACGATTTACGAGAATGATCTATAGGAAATTGTTGGCAGAGCCCAAAACCATAGCACAACCCAAGCTTTTTGAGAATTTGACAGAAATTCCGTAAAAAGCAGGAAAATTCTGGTTGGTATAGATGAGACGGAGCGAAATGAAAAAAAGTGCTAGGCTTAACTTCAAGATAAACCAACGCCAAATACATTTTGTTGCTGGGAAGACATGCAAATACGGGATAGCATTTATGCGAGATAACATTTATGCGGCTAATGTCGAGGGATGGCAAATTGGCGATTAGCCGGATGCCTTTTTTCTTGGTCATTTAGAAATCTCCTATCTTGTTATTTTAAAGATCAATCAAAATTTATACTATAAAAATAGTATCAAATTTTCGGATTTTGTCAATATATCCAAATTTTATAAATTGTCTTGCGCGATCGCCTCTCTAATTTCTTTTATCAAATTCAAATAAAATTCCAGATTATTCAAGGTAGCCAATCTTTGCGCTAACGGTTCGCTGGTTTTAAATAAATGACGCAGATAAGCCAAAGTATATTTTTTTAATTCCGGTAAATTAGAGTAAGGGTTAATTGGAGAAAAATTCGCGGAAAATTCACTATTAACGATCTGAATGGCGCGATAAAAATCTTTATCTTGTAAGTTGGTATTTTTATTTCTTAAAAATAATTTTCCGTGCCTGCCTTCGCGCGTAGGAATAACGCAATCAAACATATCAATCCCCCGCTTTACCGCCTCAATAATTTGTTCCGGCCTACCGGCACCCATTAAATATCTTGGTTTGTCTATTGGTAAAACAGGATTTAATAATTCAATAATTTGATAGGTATTGTCAATCGGTTCGCCGATCGTAAGCCCACCTAAAGCATAACCGTCAAATCCGATTTTTATTAAAGACTCTGCGCTTTCTTTTCTTAAGTCATCATAAATTCCGCCTTGTACAATACCAAAGAGCAATTGGCCATTATCTTTTTTCTCGTCTTTCATTTTTTTGGCCCAAATGGCATTTCTTTTGATTGATTCTTCAAGATATTTATGTTCCGAGGGATATGGCGCGCATTCATCCAAAACCATCATAATATCAGAACCCAAATCCATTTGTATTTCTATGGCCTTTTTAGGCGTCAAATAATATTCTTGACCATCTATTTCTGATTTAAACTTAACTCCGTCAGCTAAAATTTTTCTCTGTTTGGATAAAGAAAACACTTGATAGCCGCCGCTATCCGTCAAAATTGGACCTGACCAATTCATAAATTGATGCAGAGAACCGGCCCGGCGAATCAATTCGCTTCCGGGACGCATCATCAAATGATAAGTATTAGAAAGTATAATTTCGGCTCCTAAATTTTTGACTTCTTTGGCAGTTAAACTTTTAACCGCCGCGCGAGTAGCAATAGGCATAAAAACGGGTGTTTTAAAAATGCCATGATTAGTTTTAACTTCACCTAAGCGCGCCGAAGAAATTTTAGATTTTTTTAGTAAATTAAACCCTGTTAGAAAGGACGGCTCTTTTGCATCCTTTTTTCTAAGAGGATTTAAAACTTTTTCTGTAGTGTCATCGCCATGAACGGCGGAATTTTCTAACGGGGTAAACCTATTCATAAATTTTAATGAATTGTCTCAAAACCTTGCCAGAAAAAATTTCTTCGTCAATATGCCATTGCGCCAATCGATCAATAAATTCGACCGCTTCTTTAAGTGTTTTAACCGCGATTTTTTTCTCACCTTTCCAAAAATTAAAATTTTTATATAAAAGCAACAGAAGCAGTTTATAGGTTTGAAATTCTATCCTTGAACCCCCGAAACTCTTATTTTGATGGCAATCTAAACAAATAACACCGCTATTTTTTATATTAAAAAATACAGTTTGTCCTTTAATTTTTTTATTGCAATTGACGCAATAAAGCATTTCGGGGGCATAACCCAAAAAAGAAATAAATTTAATAATGAAAGCATAAAGAACAATAAAAGCCCGTCCCGTCCCGTATTCTTCAATTGATTCAAGAGTTTTCAAAATTAAAGAAAAAATCTTTTTCTCGGTCTTATTGGGTTTAGTAAATTTATCTACCAACTCAAGAATATAAGCCACTAAAAACAGTTTAAGATAATTAAAATTTATTTCTTTAAATTTTTTGTCGGTTTCGCCGCCGACTAAATAGTAAAAATTTTTTCCTTTTACTATGAAAAGGGTAGATTGGATAAATGGTTGGCAAAAACCGATTAATTTGCTTTGTATCTTTTTAGCGCCCTTAAGCTTGATTTCTATTTTGCCCAACTTTTCCGTATAAAAGTAAACAATGCCGTCAAATTCTTTGTAGGGCAAAATCTTCAAAAATATGGCCCTAGTTTTGATAAGATTCATATTGCTCAATAAAATCGTTAGTTTTGTCAATAAATTCTCGTATTTTACCTTGCCAAGAAAAATCTTTAACTGCCTTAATTCTCAATTCGCGCAACTCCAGCGTATCTTGGTCAATGGCTTTATTTATTTTATCGTTAAAATCGCGATAATCAGTAGCAATATGAATTAAATGAGAAAATTGATTAACGCCAGAAGCAGAAGATGTCACCGTCGGAATACCACACGCTAAATATTCAAGCATTTTTAAAGAATAAGTATATTTAATGAACTCATCTAATCGATGTGGGATAATGCCAACGGCAAAATGTTTAATATAATAAGGAGAAAGCTGATATGATTTACGGCCCAAAAAATAAACATTTTTCATTTTTTGCAAATTTCTTAATTCTACGGCCGGTCGTCTAAATCGGCGTAAAAATTGCGGCCAGACAGGGCCGATTAGGACTAACGACTTGTCTGGATTATTTTCTGCAATATATTCTAATAATTTAACGTCTACGCGATTTTGAATGGTGCCAATATAGCCTATAATTGGTTTTTTAATGTCTTCTATATCTTTTAAAACATTTCTATTTTTAAAGTTCTCAACGGTCTGTAGAAAATGATTAATATCTACGCCGTTAGCCAACCAATAACATCTTTTTTCTCGGCC
>ERZ1292630.2631-Hain-H41-02um-R3-2631-length-16392-cov-4_pt1 | contig 16392 bp, 15 predicted proteins | sample MGYA00564408_ERZ1292630 | MGnify/ENA primary metagenome ERZ1292630 (study PRJEB36523, sample SAMEA6512641) | groundwater metagenome | collected 2019-01-08 | study: AquaDiva: Metagenomics assemblies of 32 groundwater samples | reverse complement strand
TGCCCGCCCGCCAAAACTCCAAAAAAGAATCCGCCCCGCATTCCTCCCCAGACCCCTCCTGCGGGGCGGAAACCAAAACGAATTCCCGCCAAAAAAATCAGCCGAGGTTTTGCGAATCCTTTCCCCAGAAAATAGTTTTGCAAAACCGAGTCCACTTTGTTGTTTAGAGGCATGCCACACTTTTCCTTTGGAAAAGCTCTGTGCTTCGCACAGAGGCGCTTCAGCGCGTGGTATGCCTCATTCTTCGCCTAGCTTCTTTTGGAAAAAAGTTCGTGCGAATGATATAATGACACCGCTTTGCGCGGGAGAAGGCGAGTATCCGCCCAGGGCAGATCGCGAGTTCTCCGCCAGTTGGCGGATCGCCCTCTCCGCTCTGGCAATAAAATAATTTTCGGGAGAAAGCGAATATCCACTAAAATATAGTTTAAGTTATATAAAATGGGTCAAAAACATATCGAAAAAATTGAAGGGAATGAACAGCCCAAACTGCCAAGGGCAGAATTAATTGACCTCATTGGAAAAATTTACGGCAAGGCTCCATTTCTACGAGACGAACATATCAAAGCCATACAAGAGGAAGACGTTGTTTCTTTGAGCGATCTGGCAAAACACATGCTTACAAAGTTGGATTACGATAGAAAATATCGCGGCCCCGAAGAAGAGGTTGATGCCTATATGAAAGAAAATGGATTTAGCTGGAATGAACTAAATTCTGCACACGAGAAACTTTTAACTTGGATCGCATCAAAAAAATAAAAAAGCCGACGATTATCGTCGGCAAACAGACTTTAACTCTGGAGCATAATAACGCACCTCTTTTATTTCTTTGCAACAAGGACAACGAAACTTTACCTCATACATAAAAACATGGGCGCCCAATCTTTCCTTCTTGCCTTCGAGCCATTTTACTTCATATTCATAATCTGGTAATTCCGGACCAACTATTTTTGTCACCCTGCCAGAAAAGAAGTATTGTTTTTGTCCGGTTATACAAAATCGTGGCTCGATATTTTTGACTCGGCTTCCAACAGTAAAAACTTTTGCCTCAAGAACCCTTTGTTCGCATTGAAGAGCTTTTGCCTTATCAGCATATTTAGTCCTGCATCGCGAACAACGATAAAAAACTTTTCGTTCAACTATTTTTTCCACGCGACAACCTCCCTGTGAAGAATTTTTAAAGTTCTTAGAACAAGCTTACCATGAACGAAGCAGATTTCAAGGTCAAGCTAATTTTATCTTAGGTCCACACATTTCAAAATCATGGCCAATTTACATACCTCAAAAAAATTTGCTATAATTAGCCGTATGAAGCGCTAAACATTTTCATATTTAAAAGCTCGGGATTTCCTTGGGTTTTTGTTTTTAATTAGCTTCTATTTACTTAATTTTTGACCTGCCTGCCAGCAGGCAGGGATTTGAGATTTTAATTTTGAGATTCTATGTTGTCCCCCATTGAAGAAATAAAAGAAAAAATAAATATCATTGATTTGGTAAATAGATTTGTGCGGCTTCAAAAAGCCGGCATTAACTATAAAGCCAATTGCCCTTTTCATAATGAAAAAACCCCATCATTTTTTGTAAGCCCCACCAGGCAAACATACAAATGTTTCGGATGCGGAAAAGGCGGAGATGTTTTTCAATTCATCCAAGATATTGAAAATGTAGAATTTGGAGACGCGCTCAGGGAACTCGCGCGTCAAGCCGGGGTGGTTTTAAAAAGAGAAGACCCACAAATCAAAACCGCCCGCCAACGGCTTTATGAAATGATGGAAATCGCCACGCAAAGCTTTGAAGAAAATCTAAAAACGCCCTCGGGAGAAACGGCACTTAAATATCTGACCGATCGCGCCCTGAAAAAAGAAACAATTAAAAAATTTCGCGTCGGATTTGCTCTGGATTCTTGGGATGCGCTACTTAAAAAATTACGCGCCTCCGGATATAAAGATGAGGAAATAGAAAAGGCCGGACTTATAATCAGCACGCAAACAGATAGCGGCGCAGGAAGCTATTCAAAAACATCAAGATTTTATGATCGCTTTCGCGCGCGCATCACCTTTCCCGTCATGGATTTTTCAGGACAGGTGGTCGGTTTTTCTGCTCGAGTTTTACCTGGAGCAGATGAAAAAACCGCCAAATATATCAATACTCCCGAAACTCTAATATACAACAAGGGCCATCTTTTATATGGGCTTTATCAAGCTCGCCAAGAAATGCGCCAGAAAAATTTTGCGCTGGCGGTAGAAGGAAATATGGACTGCATAATGTCCCAGCAAGCAGGGGTAATAAACACCATAGCGACATCCGGCACAGCGCTCACTCAGGACCAATTAAAAATAATAAAACGCTACACGGAAAATATTGTTTTTTCTTTTGATTCAGACAGCGCAGGAATCAAAGCCACAGAAAAAGCGATTGAAATGGCAATCTTACAAGAATTCAATGTTAAAATAATGATCACCAAAGAAGGAAAAGATCCGGCAGATTTTATAAAACTTCACGCTGACTTGTGGCCCCCGGAGACAGAAAAAGCTCAAATAGTGATGGATTTTTATTTTGATGAAATAATGCAAAAATATAGTCCGGACAATTTGGATGGACAGAAAAAAATTGCCGCCTTTTTGCTTTCTAAGATTAGAATTGTCCCTAACGCCATAGAACGAGCGCACTGGCTGAAAAAACTCTCCGAGTTAATTCACGTCAAAGAGGATATTTTAAATGAAGAGATGAGAAAGGCTAAAGACGCCTCAGCTCCAAGCGCCACAGCCACTAAAAATACACCAACTCCAAAAGTAAAATCACGAGTAGAAGATTTGGCTGAAAAATTTTTGAGCTGCGTAAAATTTCCTTCGATTCACGAATTGTCCCGCGGCCTATCTTTGGAAAAAATCAAAGATGTCGACATGCCGGTTTTTAAAATAATAAAACTCATACAAAAAGAAGGCGCTTGGACAAACGGCGAAAATTTTATAAAAAAATTGCCAGCAGATTTACAAAAGTTCATTTCTGATGTACTTTTTGAACAAGAGGCAAAAGAGGAAAAATCTGGACATGGTCACCTAACCGAAGAGGATTTAGTCTTTTTTGCCGATGAATTGAAGACGGCGCTGGAAAAAGAGGTCGGAAACAAGATTAGAAGCATTGAGATAAAAAAGCATGTTCAAAAATTACAGGGAAAATAAACTAAATAAAATAATGCATGAAAAAAAATAATAAGAAAAACAAAAAAGCTTTTAAAAAATCTGTACGGATGGTGAAAAATAAAACCAAAAAACACCCGCTAACCAAAAAATTAAAGCGATCTGCTTTACCTAAAAAACAAAAGGTTGAAAATAAAAAAGGGGCGCCCTCTAAAAAATCTTTTAAAAAAGAGGCGCGCCCGAATGTTAAAGTCCGAACCGTCAAAAGGGCTAAACTAAAAAACAAAAAAAATGCGGCCCTGGTAGAGGCGATAGTTGCAAAAAGCAAGGAACGCGGATTTATCACTTATTCAGAAATATTGCACCATTTTCCAAAAATAGAGAATGATTTGGGCGCGCTGGAAGAGCTTTATCATCAACTTGAAGAAATGAACATTGAAGTGCGGGAGTCCAAAGATCTTCTGGAAGAAATGTTGGGGAGCGACGGATCTGAAAACGAAAAGCTGGAAAGGGAAAGAAAGCGCGTGGAAGCGATGGACCTAAACTCCAACGAGCAGGATTCGGTGCAGATGTATCTTTCTGAAATAGGCAAGGTGGCTCTTTTAACTGGCGCCGAAGAAAAAGATTTAGCTAAAAAAATACAACAAGGCAGTGAGGACGCCAGACAAAGATTAACGCGCGCCAATTTGAGATTAGTTGTTTCTATCGCCAAAAGATACATTGGCCGAAGCTCGCATCTTTCACTTTTGGATTTAATACAGGAAGGTAATCTGGGGCTTTTTCGCGCGGTGGAAAAATTTGACTATACAAAAGGTTTTAAATTTTCTACCTACGCCACATGGTGGATCAGACAGGCAATCACCAGGGCGCTTGCGGATCAGGCGCGCACCATACGCATACCCGTACATATGGTGGAAACAATAAGCAAATTTGTCCAAACCAAACGCCGACTATTGCAAAGCTTGGGCAGAGAGCCGTTGCCTGAAGAAATAGCCTCGGAAATGGGACTGGACGTTGAAAAGATTCATCATATTATGAAAATATCACAGGAGACTGTTTCATTGGAAGCGCCAGTGGGAGATGACGAAGAGGATTCAATTTTGGGAGAATTTTTGGAAGATGAAAAAGAAATACTACCCGATCAATCAACGGCCCGAAGACTTTTGCGCGATCAATTGAAACAGATTTTAATGGATCTTCAGCCGCGAGAACAAAAAATTCTACAGATGAGATTTGGACTCAACAAAGAGATTCCGCGCACGCTTGAGGAAGTGGGCAAAGAATTTGGCGTGACCAGAGAGCGCATCAGACAGATCGAGGCTAAGGCTCTAGAAAAAATCCGCAAACATCATCAGATAAAAAAGATTGAGGATTATTAAAGACCATAAAAAATATGACGAATATATCAAATATATTTAAAAGGGCAAATAAAAAAACTGTTTTTGTTGTGTTGTTAATATTATTTTTGATAGCCCTAATTTATTTTGCGTGGTATTGGTATGGCATCATGCAGACTATTAAGTGGGGTAAAAATGTATCACTTGATAGCGCTTTTACCCTAAAGCTGGATGAGCGAGCCTATTACAAAAAGGAACAAGTACAAATCCAATTTGTAGAAATTACTGATTCTCGTTGCCAGCCAGACAAGATATGTGTTTGGGCTGGAGATTTAGGAGCACAATTTTCCGCCACTAATTACAAAAACAATAACTCGGGCAAATTTTATTTAAGCCAAACGATGACGCCCCAAACATCTCTTTTTGATTTGCAAATTCAGCTAATGGATATAAATAAAGATAGCGGTACCGTTAAGCTAAAAATATTTAATCAAGATTAAATTAGTGTTTTATTTTTAATAAAAATCTTTACTTGACAAAATTAATAATCAATGATAGTATTAAAAATAAGCGCGGAATGCTCCAGCCATCGGGGTTGGTGACGCTCCAAGCTCAGCACATTTAAAACGCAAAGGAGGCGGTCGTGAAAAACTTCCACAAAAAGCTCTTTACTACGCTTTTGGGGATTTTCTTTCTGTCTATGCTGGGCGCATGCACCCGTCTGACTTTAGTGCCCAAATCCCTTCCGAGCCCGGACCAATCGCCCAGCATTTCCGGCGCCGAGCCAGACAAATCTGCGGCCGAATACTACGACATCTATCTTTCAAGGAAGGCCTTTGATCAGATTGATCTAGCTAATATTATTACAATGGACGAGGAAACATCCACTTACATTATCACATGTAAGTCATACGAAATTGATCTCAAAAAATCGATTTTGACAGCCAATGGCGTTATGGTTATCGCCGACACAACTCTGCAGGCCATCGGGGAAAATGGAGAAAATTTAGCTCCGATTAAAATGTGGGCGGACAAAATACAGATCGATATTTCTTTGCTAACCGGGTGGAACACATGTGTAGTTGTGGAAAAAACAGGTGACCAGTACTTTATTTCTGTTTATGGCCGCGTCCACAAGCCGGGCGTAGGCGCTCCCTATGAGCTAGTTTTACCACGAACTAAAATTATTGCTTAGATAATAGACCCCTCGGGGTCTATTTTTTTATCTAATAATTCTCCATTAAATTTTTAAATTCAAGCGGTGCTACAAAATTTCTCTGCACATTCACACTACTATAAGCAAAACCGAGCCATATCGCCAGCGCAACAATCAGTGAAAGTAAAAAGTTGATTGAATTTTGCAAAATCCATTTTTTATAATTTACCAACACTCTTTCAGGAAATTTATTTTTCAAGAAATTCCTCATCTCTTCTTTCAGTGCGTCAGCATCTTTAATCTGAAAAATCAATCCGTCACGAGCAACAGATATGGTGCCCTTTTCTTCGGATGTCACGACACATAAAGCGTCGGTTTTTTCCGCTAATCCCAATGCCGCTCTATGGCGCGTACCAAAATTTTTCACCGCCTCAATATTTTCTCCCAAGGGCAAGTGAACAGCGAATTTTTTCAATTTATTACCTTTTATTATTACGGCGCCATCGTGTCCTGGCGAAGAATCGTCAAAAATGCTCGTTAAAAGGGCCGTGGAAACTTCTCCGTTTAAATCTGTTCCTCCCTCTAAAAATCTTTCGAGCGGCTCTTGTCCGGGAAAAACGATTAAACTTCCTATTTTATGAGAAACAAAATACCTTGCCGCCTCCGAAACCGACAACAGCGTCAAATCTGCAGGAACTGTCATTTTTCTTTGTATGCCCCAAACGCCTATTATTTCCAAAAGCCGCCTAATTTCTTTTTGAAAAATTATAACCAAAATCAAAACGAATGTTCCAAAAAATGCTCCAAAAAATCGGCGTGTTAAAGGAAGGTCAAACCATGTAGAAAATCCATAAACTATCGCCATGGCCAAAATGCCCAAAAGTATCGGCATAGACCTTGTTTTTCTTATCAAGGCAATAACTATATAAATCAAAAGTGCTAGGATTAAAATATCAAAAAGATTATTCCAGCCAAAACTGAAATTTTTAATAAAACTGTTAAAATTATTTATCAGGAATGATATTGGATTCATTTTGTTTTTTAAATTAAATTTTTTAAAATTTTAAAATCTTCTTTTAAGGTTTCTTTTGTGCTGCCGTTGTAAAGCGCTACCGCCGGATGAAAAAGAGGCACTATATTTATTTTGCCATAATTTGTGCTCGTTTCAAAAACTTTTCCATGCATTTGGCTTATATTTTTGAGCTGATCTTGAAGGCCAAATCTATTCATGATATATACCATAGAAAATCTACCAAGTGTCGCTATTATTTTGGGCTGAATGATGTCTATTTGTTTATCCAAAAAAGGGGCGTATAAATCTATCTCTTCCGGCAAAGGATCCCTATTTTCAGGGGGCCTATCTTTTACAATATTGGTGATATAAACCTCTTCGCGCTTGAGCCCCACAGAGCTCAAAAGCTCATCCAACACCCTTCCTGATGCTCCGCAAAATGGCCTGCCAGTTTCTGATTCGTTTTTGCCTGGAGCTTCTCCAATAAACATTATTTTAGCAAAGTGATCCCCCTCTCCAATTACTGGCTTCACTCGGTATTTATACAAAGGAGAATTTTTAAGAGCCACCACACCATCTTTAATTTTTTTTAGAAGCTCTTTTCTTTTTTTACGATCTTTTTCTTTTATTGTTGGCATAGATTATTTTTTATCAACGTGCCACTTTGTACCCTCTTGCGTGTCTTCCAAAATCACCCCTTCTTTTTCAAGCTGTTTTCTAATCTCATCTGATTTCTGCCAATTTTTCTCCGCCCTCGCTCTTTCTCTTTGTTCGATCAAGCTTTTGTGTTCTGGGGTCAAAACTTGCTCGGCTTGTGAAGAAAAAATATGTTTTGTAAAATCCAGGCCCAAAACTTTATCGAAATCCAAAAGTGTAGCCGATTTTTCTTGAGCTAGTAAATTGGATTTTAAAAGTTCATGCACTAAAGCTACGGCTTCGGGCATATTCAAGTCATTATTAATTTTTGATAAAAATTTTTCCAGGAAAATTTTATCGGGTTTGGTCATTTTTATTTTTATGCGACTAAAGAATTTACTCGCGCCGGCCAAAGATGATATTTTTTCTATCTCTTTGTATAAATTATTTAGGCCGTTTTGCGCCCCTTGCGCAACTTCATCTGTATATTCCATCTGTTTGCGGTAGTGCGTCTGTAGTGTGGCGTAGCGATATGCCAGAGGATTGAGATTTTTTTCAATAAAAGAATTTTTTAACGTCAGAAAATTACCCGCACTTTTAGCCATCTTTTCCCCACCTTTGATTACCAAAAACTCTCCGTGTAGCCAATATTTCACCCACGGACTTTTGCCGGTTGCCGCCTCCGATTGCGCGATTTCATTGGTGTGATGGACGTTTATGTGGTCCACCCCCCCGCAATGGACATCAAATTGCTCACCTAGATATTTCATACTCATCGCGGAGCATTCAATATGCCAACCGGGAAAGCCCTCGCCCCAGGGAGACGCCCAGCGCAGGATGTGATTTTTGTATTTACCCACAAGTTTAAACCATAAAACGAAATCTTCTGGATTTTTTTTGTGCGCTCCGATTTCCACTTCTTCTCTGGCGCCCACTATTTTTTCTGCAATTTCTTGCCCGGAAAGTTTTGTATAGTCTTTAAACTTCGGCACTTCAAAATAAACTGCCTCGGGGGTATCGTAGGCAAAACCTTTTTCAATTAATTTTTTTATTAATTCAATCTGTTCTTTAATGTGATCGGATGCGGCGCAATAAATATTTGGCGGCAAGATATTTAAATGCGACAAGTCTTGTTTAAAGGCTTTGGTATAAAAATCAGCTATTTCCAGCGGTCCTTTGCCTTCAATCTTTGCTTCTTTTTCCAGCTTGTCTTCCCCCTCGTCCGCATCAGAGGTCAGATGTCCCACATCTGTAATATTCATCACATGATTCACTTTGAGGCCGTTATAAATTAGTGTCCTTTTTAAAATATCTTCAAAAATATACGTGCGTAAATTGCCCAAATGCGGAAAGTTATAAACCGTTGGTCCGCAAGTATACATGCCCACCTCGCCATTTTTTAAAGGGACAAATTCTTCTTTTTCTCGTGAAAGAGTGTTGAACAGTTGCATTGATTGTTTGATTTTTGATTATTGCTAAATAGACAGCACATTTCTATTATATCTAAATAAAAGGAATTCTGAAATAAGATATTTTTGTTTTCTATTTTTAAATAATATTTTTAAGGACGCTATCAAATTCATCAAAGCTTTTTGCGGACAAAAGATTTTGGCGCACCTCAGTGGCTCCTTCAAAATTTTTTACATAATGCGCTATATGTTTTTTCAAAGGAGAAAAATGCTTTTCTCCAAATATTTTTTTAAAATACAAGACGTGTTGAAGAAGGGTCTCCAGTTTTTCCTTTTTGGAAACAGATGTTTTTTTTTCGTCAAAAAACCAAGGATTGCCCCATGTCGCCCTGCCAATTAAAACCCCGTCAACGCCATAAATTTTACACTTTTCCCTTGCTTCACCGATGCTTTTTACATCGCCATTTCCTAATATGATTTTTCCAGCATCGTGCGCTATCCTGGCAGATTTAGAAATAGCATCCCAATCTGCCTGTCCCTGATACAACTGCTTGAGCGTGCGGCCGTGTAAAGATATAACATCTATATTTTGTTCGCTTAAAAAAGATACCCATTTTTCTGAAATATCGCTATCATATCCAAGACGCGTTTTCACAGAAACAGGTAAAACTTTTGGCGCTATTTTTATTTTTTCCTTTTCTAAAAAAGTATTTATCCATTTTAAAATTTCAGAATCTATGCCAGCATTTTTTAAATTTTTCCCACCAGCCCAATCGTCAACTCCGCATTTTACTGCTTGAATTATTTTTTTAGCCAAATCGGGATTTTTAATCAATGCCGCACCTCCCCCGCCCTTGGTAACATTATTTGCCGGACATCCCATATTTATATCTACACCATCAAATCCAAGCGCGCAAACCATCAAAGATGCTTTATAAAAATCTTCAGGTGTCGCCCCAAAAAGTTGCGCTACAATCGGGCGCTCAGTTTCAGAATACAGCAATATATTTAAAAGTTTTGTCGCGCCACGGCTCAAGCCTTCCACATTCACAAATTCTGTAAACATCACATCAGGCTTGCCTGTTTTTGCCACCATGTAACGAAAAGGCGCGTCGGTCACGCCATCCATAGGCGAAAGGCCGATTATCGGTTTTTTTAATTTTTGCCAGAAAGATTCCATCTGAATTTAAATAAAAAAGAATAAGGGGCCTTTTCAGGCCCCCCGGACAACCTTTTGAGGTCGCCCCCTACACTACTTTATTAGGTATCCCCATTATACTCCCTAAATAAGTCCTTGTCAATACCCCAGTAAATTTATTCCGATTTCGCACAACTCATACAGAGCTTAGCGGCAGGATTGGCCTGAAGCCGTTCAAGGGGTATTTCTTCTCCGCAATTTTCACAAATTCCATATTTGCCTTTTTCAATTTTCTCTAAGGCTAAATTTACATCGCTCAGCTGTTCTTCTAGCGGGTATTCGGCGGCAAGTTCATTTCCATACTCTTCCACCTCATCCGACATTTCGTCTTCTGTCTGCAAACCCTCGTCCATTTGTGGAAATTTTGAATCCCAATCACCTTTCATTTTTGGATCTTTTTTGGCAAAGGATTTTAAATCTCCTTCCAACCTACTTTTTTCCACAAGAAGTTTTTCCTTTAGATTTTGTATTTGTTCGGAAACAAGGTTTGCCATATTTATTTTTTACCTTCTATTAAATTTATTACATGAGACATGCTGTTTTTGGAAGTCGCTAGTACAAAAAGTGTAGCGGATTTATTGATAGCGTAGTCTAGAGAAAGATTGTTTTGTGGTAAGTTTACCAAATTGATATACCTGTTAACAAAATTCGGCGACAGAGTGACATTGGTCTCAAATTTTTTCAAAGCTGGCGTTTGGAAGTTTGCGCTCAAAAACATTGGCGCAAAATCTGACAAAAATCCCCCCTCTATTGTCTTTAGCCCCTCGCTCAATGAAGCGTAGCTCTCTGGCCCCGATAAACTAGAAACAAAACCTAAACGATAGTTTCCACCATCCTCATACACAAAAAGGTCTCCGGGATTTGCCATTATTTTTGAGAGTTCTGAATTTACCAAAACACCCATCGTTTTTAAAACATTACTTAAGTATGTAAATCTAGGACCCTCTGGACTGTCTGTCTGTCTTAATAAAATTCTGATCGCTTTTCCCTCCTGAGCAATTAAAGGTAATTTTGATGCCAAAACATTGCTTAGGTCATCGCTTGCCTTGTATTCAATGACAGCCCCTGCCCCATCAAAAGTCGTTACTGATGGCGGATACACCAAGGAAATTTCTGGTGGGGTTGATAAAGATGGAGACAACGATCCCTCAATAGATGGGGTGGGCGTTGCAACGGGTGCTGGCGAAGATTGGCTTCTTATCCAAAAAAACAATCCTACACCTAAGCCAAAAACAACTAAAACTATAGCAATAAACGTTGAAATGACCACTATTCTTCTTTTTAATGGATTTATTTCGGGTATCGTAATTTGAGGAATGGCAGAAGTAGACGAAATGGGCGGCGTGGCCATAGTGGCAGGCTTATTTTCTGCAAGAGGCTTTGGCGCGACAAAACTTGGCAACGCCTTAGGCGCGGGCGGAACTTGAACATTGCTCAAGCCAGATGAAACGGGCGCGGATGGCACAGGAGCAGACTTTTTTAAGTCATCATCCATTGTGTGAAGTACTATTTTTGAACCATCTTGTGGATTAGCGTTGTCCATAGGTTTCAATGTTAAATCTCAAAAATCAAATCCCTGTCTGCCGGCAGGCAGATAAAATCTATAGTTCGATTTTGAGAAAATAATTTTATATTAAATATTTGATATTTGAGATTTTAATACCTTGGCCTTCTGTCACCAAAGCTTTTCGGCGGACCTCCCGGACCTCTTCTTTGGAAACCGCCGCCGAGTCCAGAGGCAGATTTTTCTTTTTCTTCCTCTTCAGAAAGCATTGTTAAATTTATGCGTCCCTGTGAATCTATCTCTTTCACACGGACACTTACTTCCTGGCCTAATTTTACCACATCTTCAACTTTATCGACACGCCCCGTGGACATCTCTGAAATATGCACCATGCCCTCCTGGCCAGGTAAAATTTCCACAAATGCCCCAAAATTCATCAGGCGCATTACTTTTCCTTGAAAGCTTTCTCCAGGTTTCACCTCTCTGGTGAGATCGTTGACCCATTTTATAGCTTTTTGCGCCGACTCTTCGTTTATTGCACTGATAAAGACTTCTCCGGTTTGCTCAATGTCAATTTTAGCGCCCGTCTCTTTTATTATTTTATTTATCATCTTGCCTCCCGGACCTATTACATCACCAATTTTTTCAGGATTGATTTTCAAAACAAAAATACGCGGAGCAAAAGGTGATAAATTTTCACGCGGGGCATTGATCGCTTTTTCCATTACGCTCAAAATTTGCAATCGCGCCTTCTTGGCCTGCGCAAGGCCCTCTTCAAGCATCTTGATGGTAGCGCCCTCTACTTTCACATCCATTTGCAAGGCCGTCACGCCATCCTTGGTGCCCGCCACCTTAAAATCCATATCGCCATAATGATCTTCCGGACCCTGAATGTCAGTCAAAATTTTATAATCCTCACCCAAAAGCATCAGGCCCATCGCGATACCCGCCACCGGACTTTTAATCGGCACACCCCCGTCCATCAAAGCCAAAGTTGACCCGCAAGTTGAAGCCATAGAAGAAGAACCGTTTGAGGACATCACCTCTGAGACCAATCTTATGGTGTAAGGAAATTCTTCCTTGGACGGAATAACATAGGACAATGCCCTTTCTGCCAAGGCGCCATGCCCTATTTCTCTCCTGCCCGGACCGCGAGATGGGCCGGTCTCGCCCACGCTATAATGCGGAAAATTATAGTGATGCATAAATCTCTTGGTGGTAAACGCCTCCATGGTATCTATCGTTTGTTCATCTCCGGGAGAACCTAAAGTTAAAACAGTCAAAACATGTGTTTCGCCCCTCATGAATATTCCCGAGCCGTGAGTTCTGGGTAAAATATTTACATAAGATTCGATATTTCTGAGCTCATCTACTTTTCTGCCGTCCGGCCTATGGTTGTTTTTTATAATTTCCTCGTGCACCACTCTGTCGACTTCTTCCTCATAGACATATTCAGCAAACATTTTGTCAGTTTCTTCAGCATTGAGTGATGCCAAATATTCGCCTAAAGATTTCTTTAGATCATCTATATTGGCCTGCCTTTTCAATTTATCTTTTTCAAAAACAGCATCATAAATTTTCTTACCCAAAAATTCTTTTATTTTAGAAATGAGTTCGGGATCTTTTTGCACCAGCGCCACTTCAGTTTTTTTCTTGCCAACTTTCTTGACCACTTCTTTTTGAAAACTGATTATTTCGTTTATAGATCCTTGCGCGAATTTAAATGCTTCAATCAAAATATCTTCCGGAATCTCTTTTGATCCGGACTCAATCATATTTATTTTGTTTTCTACTCCCGCAATGACCAAATCCAAATCAGAATCCTCTCTTTCCTTGAATGTAGGGTTTAATAAGAATTTTCCATTTACCTGACCCACGCGCACCGCTCCTACCGGACCATTCCAGGGTATATCGGATACCGCCAAAGCCGCGGATGAGGCTATGAGCGCTAAAATATCCGGATCATTTTCTCCGTCAATGCACAAAATAGTAGAAATCACCTGAATTTCATTACGCATCAAGGGATTGAAAAGCGGACGAATAGCCCTGTCTATCAAACGCCCGCTCAAAACGGCGCTTTCCGATGGGCGATTTTCCCTTTTTATAAAACGGCTACCCATCATTTTTCCGGCAGCATAAAATTTTTCTTCGTAATCAACCATTAAAGGGAAAAAATCTATTCCTTCGCGCATATTGCGAGACATCACGCAGTTGGCAATGACCACCGTATCGCCCATGCGAGCCATCACTGAACCATTGGCCTGCTCGGCCAAATTGGAAATTTCCAAATTAATTTTTTTACCCCCGAAATCAAAATCAAAATTCTTTTTTTCCATATGTTTGCAATCTTAGATCTCAAAAATCAAATCTCAAATCTGACTTTAAGAAAATTATTTATAAATTAAAAATAAAAAATTTTACCTCAACTTTCTTACCCAGCTTTTCTTGACTCTTACGCCCACTCTTGGCGTCACCCTGCTTTTGGGCGGCACGATTAAAAACTTTTCTTTCTCAACGCTCAAGTCCATAAAATCATCCGCCGCTTCTACGAGCTTGGCGGACGCGCTTTGGCCAAAGGTAACTATCTCCACCTGCGCCCCGGAATTGGCTTTCATGTAAGTTATCAAAGGCACAAAATCGCCATCGCCTGTCATCAAAATTATAGCGTCTACCGATTTAGAAAGGCCCATCGCGTCCAATGCCATGCCGACATCCCAGTCGCCCTTTTTCATTCCACCGGGAAAAATCTGCAAATCTTTGGCTTTTATTTCAATGCCTTGCTGTTGTAAGGCCTCAAAAAATTGCTTTTCTTCTCCGCTTTCCGTGCTTATCACATAAGCAATGGCCCTGATCAATTTGCGCGGCCCTACTGCTTCTTTCAAAACTTTACCAAAATTGACGCGTGCGCCATATAAATTTTTAGCTGAATGGTATAAATTCGAAATATCCATCAAAACAGCTACTCTTTGATCCGAATGTTTTATAACTGACATATATTAATAATTTTTAATTTCTAATTTTTAATTTCTAAACAATTTTAAATTTTAAAATTTCCAAACACAGTTATTATTGAAAATTGAATCATTGAAAATTTTTGGTGACTGATTCGCCAGCCGGCGAATTGGAAATTGTTTTGTTTATAACAAAACACTCCGCTTTGCACGGATGCAACAAAAGAAAATCTTATTTGCCAAATCAAGAAGGCTATTTAGCCAGCCCGACTTTTTTCATGATGGCATTATACCTGCGAGAGCTTTCTCGAGAAAGAAAGGTTAAAAGTTTTTTTCTTTTGGCAACCATGCCCAATAACCCTCGGCGAGAGTGATTATCTTTGGGATGCTTGCGCAGATGGCTCACCAACCGAGTTATTTCCTCGGAAAGCAAAGCAATCTGCACCTCAGAAGAACCCGTGTCGCTCTTGTGGGTTTTGACCTTTTGAATTATTTTTTGTTTTTTGCTTGTTGGAAGCATAACACTTTATATTTAGAAGCTAGAACTTAGAAAATAGGACCTAGAAATTTATTTTTTCTATTTACTATTTTCTACTTCCTGCCTGCCGGCAGGCAGGTCTAATTCCATCAGCATTATATCACGGAAATAAAAATTTCCAAGATTTAGCACTGTGCGTACTATTGTAACAAAGTTTTTGGTTTTGGCAAGACGTCGCGAGAAAATTTAATTTTTTAAAAGAAAAGTCCCCCACAAGATGTGGGGGACAATGTTTTTTAAATCAGCCTGCGAAAAACAAATACGAAGCGAGTGTCAGAGCGCAAGAAGGAGTCAGGGCTACCATAGCAGACACCAAGCCTCGACTCGCCGTCATGGTCGCGCTCCATGACAAACACAAGAGGCTCATTCTCTTCATCTTTGGGATAATTCAGGGCAATGGGCTTCATAGCAATGAAGAGGCTTTCACCCATTGGCTGATCTAGATACTGATAAAACAATTGAGGACCGACTTCGGCAGGACAATAGTCAAGGCCTCGCTCCTTGGCCCTAGCACAGGTTTCTTCAAAATTGACACCCTTAGAAAAACCCAGATCAGCATTGGAGACGACGACCAGATTCAGGGTGGTAGGAGTGGAAGCAAGAGTAATTATGTTCAGAAGATCGTTGCCTAGACGGTTGATTACATAACCGCTTTTCTTTACTCTTCTACGAAGAGACCCGATAAAAGAGTGGGTGCCGATCTGAATAGTGCGGAAAATAGGAAAGTCAGATGTCGGCCATGGATTTTCCTTACGGAGGGTTAGCTTAAACGCCTGCCCCCATCGACTGCCGTCTTCGCCCGACAGTTTGTCGAGTACGTCCTTCAGCAGTCCGCTTACGTCGCAGAGTGCTACCCTTGCCATGGTGCCACCTCCTTGGTCCTTTGCCTCGTCTTTTGCGAGGCATAGACCGGTTGTTGTCCGCTCTTCTTGTCTTGAGGCCATCCCCAGACAAGTCACGAACGATGTTTATTTAAAAGAGCATTTTCGTTATAGCATATGGAAATAAAAGGTCAACACACCACATGAAAAATTAGTTAAAAATCCAAATAAATAGTTTTTACATGGTCCTCGTCTGTGAGATCAGTAAATTCCAGAAGATGTTCAGGAATTTCATAAATGAATCTGGACGGCAAATGCGCATAGGTTGATCCAAAAATAAATCTTTTTCTGGCGTTAATCAAATATAATAATTTTTTGGCCCTGGTAATGCCGACATAGCAAAGTCGTCTTTCTTCTTCAAGCGCGTCTGGGTTCGTGGAGCTTCGATCATGCGGAAACATCCCCTCTTCCATCCCCACCATAAAAATCACTTCGTATTCCAATCCTTTTGCCGCGTGCATCGTCATCAGGCTGACTTTTTCTCCTTTTTGAATTTCATCTTGCGCGCTCATCAAGGAAACGTGTTCAAAAAACATACACATACCCTGCTCCACGCCAAAATCGTCAAAAGATTTTGCCAAACCAAAAAGCTCTTTGATGTTTTCTAGGCGCGACTGTCCCTCTTCACCTTTT
>ERZ1292630.1179-Hain-H41-02um-R3-1179-length-26196-cov-7_pt3 | contig 16395 bp, 8 predicted proteins | sample MGYA00564408_ERZ1292630 | MGnify/ENA primary metagenome ERZ1292630 (study PRJEB36523, sample SAMEA6512641) | groundwater metagenome | collected 2019-01-08 | study: AquaDiva: Metagenomics assemblies of 32 groundwater samples | reverse complement strand
TTCGTGATGCACAAATCACACCAGACTTTCCGACTCCGGATGACGACAGATTTTTCACACCTTTCGGGACTGACTCGTTCGACACAACCTAGCGCCTTCGGGATGGCACTCACCCTCACGGTACCACTGCACAATCCGGTTTCGCTTTGTGTTCTTGTTTTTTTCAACATTTGCAAAGCCGCGACTCCGGCCCTATGTCTTGCTTACTTGCTGAGAATCATTATGCTCAACCGCCGCTGTGCTTGGGGCTCAAGTCGGCTTGAGGGGCGTTTCTTTCGCTTCGTGTTCGCCCTCGCGCCTTCCTGCGTCTCGCAGCAACTGGATTGCTGTCGGCGATCCGTTTCAGAATCAGGATTGAGGTGTGAGTCGACGCGGGTGGGTCCGCTTGCAGAGCCATTTTTGCAAGCCTGCCGCGAAGCGTTGCAGCCCAACCAAAAGCTGCAATGGTTTCAGGCGCTGAAGTGTCTGCTGGCTAGCGCCGCCGCCACAGAGTCGCGTGCCGCGGCGGTGGCGCACGCTCCCGCTTGCAAGGGTGAACCGGTCGACGAAACAAGCGCCGAGCGTGCATGGCGCTTGCTGATCACGGATGTACTTCTGCAATGCGCGCCGTCGCCGGCTACCGCCCAGTGCAGGAGTTCGGGCGTCGGGTCGCCGTCGTCGTCGGTCGTTGCTGTCCCAGTGGTGCGGCTAGACCTCGCGGTGACCTCCGTCCTAGAATGGTGCGTGAGTCAAAGGCAACGACCTTGCCGTCATCGCGAGGGCGTTGTGATTCGTGTGATTCACGCGGTGCTGGACTCTCTAGACACGGATGCCATCCTTCCCGGGACCGAAAGGAAGACTTGCGATGAAATTGAGGGCCGCTTGCTGTCCGTGGCGACGTTAACGAAGTGTTGGACGACGTCCGCAGATGTGCGCCCTTCTTCATCCGCGACTCGTGTTGGGAACGTTCTTCCGGGGATGGTGTTGGACGTCGCCGCGTGGTCACGTGTCGTGGCTCGCATGTTGCGCGTGACGCGCGCGTCGCACGCTCCCGGATCACCGCATGATGCGCGGAATGCGACCGAAGGCTCTGTCCGAGAAACCTTGGGGCTGACCGTTGCTCGCCAGATGGTTGTGCTGCTTTCGCAATGTGGCGCCCAACCGCCGTCAATTTGGACATTGATCGAGCATTTAGCGACGCAGGTCCAACCATCGCTTGCCCCCAACACCGCGCTGCTCGACGCGAATTTGTTGTTGTCGTGGATTCGGTTTTGCTGTGACGCGCAAGATGTTGCCGCGGGAAGTGCCTCGCCAGCGGACGTCGGACGGCGCCTCGCCGCCGTTATGCGCCTGCTGGTGGCTGGCCAGCAAACACCTGAGGACCTCGATGATGCACGGGTAAACTTTCTGATGTCGTCAGCGTTCGCGCGTTGCTGGACCACGTCGTCGGTAGACGGAAATGACAGGTCCGATGTTCAGTGCTGGTTGAAACAGCTGTCAGGTTGGCTGAGAAAAATTCGCGATTCGATCGCGCATCACCGTACTACTGACGAACGAGATGTGTCACGTCGTTGGATCGCTTACTGTCGATTGATCTTCCAACTACTCAGCATCGACCTAGCCTCCTCTGTCGCCAAGGAGGCAGAGTCCGCTGCCGCGTCGCTGAGTGCGGAAGTGATTGTATCGTTTCACGTCGGATCACCTCCTGCTCTTCCGTGGTCGACAGAGGATGTCGGGAAGCAGCAAGATAGCCATGATCTCGTCGCCGCTTCGTGGTTACGCATGTCGGTATCGTGCACGCTGCGTCTTTTGGAGACGTTGCGTCGTCCTGCGGCCGGCGCACCGCGTCGTTCGTCCGGGGCGGCGTTCTTGAAGGAAAACAGTACTCACGAGCATGGCAACCTCCATCGATCGTTCTTTCTGGACGTGTCATCTGCGGTGACCAATACACTGGCGACGCTTGACGTGCGTCGCGAGAACATTCCAAAAGCTTTTCTTTTATCCGTTCAGGCAACCTTGGAAACCATCGCCGAGGTGGGTCATCAGTGGGCAATGCGCATTCATACCTCTCGCCGCCGCAACTTAGCGGCAACCGTTCCATCCGGCATCCCACCGGCAAACGTTCGCCTAGAAACCCCCTCAACGGCGCGCGCCACTCAGTTGCTGAATGATGTCGAGGCCATGGTCACGATTTTGCTCTCCTTCGGCCGTGCAATGTTGCAAATCGTGGATCAGCTGACGAAACGCCCTGTTGGCAACCAGTCGGTCGAGTCGACGGGTGATTGGCACCGAGCGTTATCCGACGCGTTGGCCTGTGCCTGCATAGCCGCCAGTCAACTGCTCGTGGATGTGTCCGAATTCATGCACCCGGACCTGCACCCAGACCGCCTGAATGACCGTCGTACGGGCTCGACTCTGCAGGCCTTTGTCGTCGAGTGTTTGCTCTCGTCGAGGGTAACGCTCGCATCGGCCCGTGTCGTCAACCGTGTGGTGGCCGCGTTATCGGTTGCCAGTACGGTCTCTGCCGCGCAGGCGAGGAGTCGGGACGGTTCAAAGTCCACGGCACCGGCACCATCCGTCGCTGCCTCGTCGTCGGCGTCTTCCGGTTCAGGTTGGCAAGACGCACTGACAATCTGGACGGCTTGGTGTGCAGCTCCTACGGAGATCGCCATGCCGCCACGCGGGGCAGGAGGGCGACCGCGGATTGTCAACCACAATACCTTACAGTCGCTGAGCGACGCGATCGCAGCCACCTTTGTGCACAGATCTGGCTTACCCCACCGCGTCCCCAGGTGGCGGTTACCCTCATGGGGCATGTTGTGCGCGGTACTGGCTTCGGCGCAAGAATCGTCGACGCAAGAATCGCCACGCCACACCTGGGGCGACGCGGTGCAACTCGACTTGCTGCAGGGGGCGATGGTGTGGTCACGTTTGGTCCGAGCAGTCACGAGGGAAACGACTCGAGTCGTTTCCGGGTGTTGTCGGTACGACGACGAGCACCTTCGCGGGGATGTGACTCGATGCCTGGCGATCGGTTGCCGTGCGTGGGAGTGGTGCGCGACGGCGTGGCATTTCGTCAATCTTGTTCGTCATGCGGTCGCGATTCCCCCTCCGTCGGCCGCCGCCGCCGCCAGCTCACCGGCGGCCGGGCCGAAACAAGGCTGGCCGCCTCATCTGCCATGCGGCCACAGCCCCGTCGAAGACTCGGACGTTTTGCCGCCTTCCCTCGTTGGTGGTATGCCAACCGCGCTGGCAACCGCAACGGAGTGTTTCCGGAGCTGCCGCCTTTTGATCCTTCAAGAAGGAATGCTGGCGCCGCGGCGCAACGCATTGTTTCGTGAAGCGCTGCGAGAGTTGTTTGATGTCGAAGTACGTATCCATGGTCGGTTTTCTACGGTTGGTTTCCGAGAAATGGGGCTTCCTGCTGGAGTACGGCGCCGGCGTCGCAAACACCTGCAGCACCTTCACTCAGCACCGCCGTCGTCCGACGGTGTGGTGGGGCGAACGGCCCTGGCCGACGCGTCTCTGTACACGGATACGGTAGATCCCGCAATGCTTCTGTCAGCCCTGATCGCCTTGGTGTTTGATGTGGATGCGTCCGCGGAGAGGGTCGATCTGTTGCTCGAAGCGTCACTCCGGCTTCAACCGGACCGGCCATTGGTGACGGCGCATGCCGGCGCGGCCGGTGAACCAGACTCGTTGGCGGCAATCGTCGTCCAGGAAGCAACGCGGGCCCGGCTGCCGCGGTCCATCGTCGACTCGTTGCAGTTGATCGCGGATGATGGCTGCAGCGATTGGCTCAACTGATGCAACAAATCTCTTGAAACCTGTCAAGTCGATTCCTCGAACAGAACACACTAATGGTCCAACAATGTTCACTTTTCCCATTTGTTGTTGTTGTCATCGGTGATCCCAAAAGGGAGAGCGTAGTGGACCAAACAGGGTCAGTGAAAAAGAACGTTAACCCACTGCCAATGGTCGCCATCCCCTTTTTCAAGGTTGCTCTCTGGGGTGTGAACCGCGTGGCCAAGCCCGCGATGAAGCACGTGGTCGACTACTCCAAGAGCCATCCTGCGCTGCGCAGCGTGCTTCGAGCGATGGGAACGACCTACTTGCGAGTGGAGCACACCTTCACCGTGGTGCTGGAGACGCCGCCAGGGCCCTCAACTTCTTCGTCACCATCGAGCGTCGACATCAAAGGTGCATCTGTTGGCTCGTCTTCCCGGAGGAGTACAAGTGCGCTGTTGTGGGGGGGACCGGCGGCTGCTGTGGGCGAAGACACTTCGGATGCGCACCGTGCGCGCGCGAGCTGGCTTCGCAACTACGCTTCATCGAAACGGTTTCATTGGTATTATGGTACCCAAGAAGCGACCCCTTTGCAGTCGGCCGGCGAAGGCGCGTCACGCCCACCCGTGGCAGCGTTTTTGCAGCCGCGGGCGGCCCACGTTGGTCGCAGCATCCTTGCGTTCAACCCAAGCGAACAGGAAAGGGTCGACGCAGGTGCCGAGCTGCTGTTGGAGCTCGGGGTGTTTTTCATTATCATGGGCGGCGTGGCGTACGAGTACCGGCGCAGCACCGAGGCCGCGGCCCAGAAGGACATCAAACTGAACCGAAGGCTGGAGGTTCTAGAAGGACGGGTCATGGACAGCGAGATGAGAATCGCCAAAGTGCTGGAGTTACTGTCGCACCTGGAGGACAAAGAGAAGGGCAAGTGGCTGGCGAAGGACAAGAAAATGGTAAGCGAGATCCGCTCCATTTTAGAATGTTCGGCTGCATTGGAAAGCCACCGGCTGGAAGAGATCGACAAAATCAGGAAGCTGGAGGAGGCTGAGGAGGCCGACGCCAGGGCGAAGAAGTCAATCGGTCCCAAGAGCAATCACCCCCCGAGCAATTCTTCCGGTGTCGGACACCACGCCGATGATGTCGCACCCAATCTCTCTGTGGCCCGGCAACCGGAACATGAAGCTGAATTTCCCTCGAACAATGCACCAAAAGAGGCCCTCGTCAAACCGTCGACAACGGACGGCAAGGTCGGCTCGACGGCTGTCTCCTCGCAACAACCTTCGCAAGGCAAATGGCTGTGGACGGCCGCCGTTGCCGCAGGCGCGACGATTGCCGCCGTATTTTCCTTTGCGCCGGGTTGAGGGATGCTGGGTGACGGGCTGAGGCGGACCCTTGCCGGGTTGAGGGATGCTGGGTGACAGGCTGAGGCGGACCCTGACGACGAAGAACACCACTTTTTGTCGCGTGTGGTCACAGTGGGTCAAATCTTGGGGGGCAAAAGTTACACAACCACAACGACCGATCGCCGGAACGGTTTGGGTCATTTGGATTTTCCACTCTCTTTCATTGCTTGTTTCATTGTAGCATCCGATACTATCGTCGTTGACGGCGTATCGCCGCATAGTATCTGTCCGTTTTAACGGCGGACCGCCCCCCCCCCTCTGCGTTTTTTAAAATTTTGGTTCCTTGACAAGGTTTATCTTGCTTAATTAAATCGACGTTAAAAAGGACTTGCGGGTGTCGTACCGATGACCGGGTCGAGGCAGCTTTACTTCGCCTCGCAGCCGCCCACAAGCCTTCGTCTACGCTCCGAAGACGACCGTCGTGGCCTGCGTGTCTCGCGAAAACGAAGCGCTCTGCGAACGCAGCGCATGCTGATGGCATCGGGAATCGCGCGCGCACCGAACAAAAACTGCGGACAGGCCGCACCTGTGACGGAGGCGACCCCCACCATCGCGCCCATCGCACGCTGGCTGTCGCGCATCGCCGAAGCCACAATGACCACGCAGGGTCCCGGGGAAGCCCCAACGGGGGCGTCTGGGGAGCCCCCCAACGTTCTACGCAAATGGCTCAATGGTGTGCAGGCTCGAAAGGAAGAGGCCCTGGCGTTCGCGCGTAGCGCTGTGGAAGCGGCCACCTCTGTCGTTTCTGATCTCGCCTCTGCCGATGGCACTTCCGCTTCCCCGCTTCCCTTCGCGTTGATTTCTCCCGCGCAAAAGAAAAAACTTCTCGATCGTCTCGCGGTCGCGAAACAAAGATTTCGGGATACCGATCCGCATGACATCGCCACTATTGTCACGCGGCCCGATCTTTTTGCGACAGCGAAACGGCGAACGCAACAGGAGACCGCGGACACGACCGACCGCCTGCATCGGCAAGCGATCTTGAGCCGTGCCTCGGAACAATCGAGGCTTGAGGATTTCTACGCATCCATGCTACCCACGAGTCGCCAGCAAGCATCAGATGACGGGGGTGACGAAGCGTCGCGTAGAGGCGCCGTGGAGGATCAAATTCGGCGTCTGTACGAAGTACCTTTGCAAAACATTTTGCAGCGAGAACGAGACCGTGTGGCGCGACGAGTAGCCCACGAGCGGCGAAAGGCGGCCACGCCCCTTCCTGCTGAGCTTAAACAACGGCTTTTTGACGAGCCCTTGAAAAAGAAAGTCCAAGTCAGGGAAACGTTGCAGCGGAAGTATTTGACCCCGTTGTGACATGCGGCATTGTGTACAAGTTCTCAGTAACACTGGGGTCAAAAACGTTGTCGCTTGGGGGTTCTGTGCGTCGCCAATGTTGAAAACTGAAAATTTCGTTCCTCCCGGCCACATTATCAGGTCAATTGTCCACCTCGTTCAAAAGAACACGGACAACAATCAACGATATGTCTTTCACGCCCATGCCTTCGCGCTCATCTACCGGCTCCGAAGCACCTCGGTTATCCATGGCCAAAATTATCTTAGCCAATTCGGAGGCGACCCAGGCCGCGCGAATCGCACATATGGCTGGACGCCAACGCGCCGTTGTCGTCGCCGTCGTGTTTGTGTCGACGGTCGTCTACTGTTGGTGGGTCACGTCCAGTCAACCACACATCGAAGAGACAGTCCCCGATCACACAGAGGGGGTGGCGTCCAATCCTTTCTCTCCCGAAGATGGCATCGACGCGGTGGTCTTCACGTTTGAAGACGGCCCTAACACGCCCCGAGCCCTTCGCCGAGACTCGTTGGCCACCTCGCGGTCGGACGCGAAACAACGAAGTTCGCCCTTTACCACTGCTGCAGTTGTGATCTTGACGGTGTTGATTTGGGTGAGGGGCGCCCGGCGCATCGCCGAAGTGAAATCGGCGACGAAACTAAGCGCGGCGACCCGCAGTGCCGACGAGGATGCGTCCAACATCACGTCCACTCTGTGGGGACTGTTCGCCGAAACCTTTCGGTGCTTGGTGGTAGGAGTCTTGGGATCGGCCACGCCTATTTCGTGGCTAGGTTGCACGCCGGAAGCGGCCCGCATCTACGAACAACGGCATACGGAAGAAACAAGCCACAGCGCGTTCACCTGGTCCGGTGTCCAAAGAGCGGTTCATGAGCCTGTGTACGAAGCGACGAGTCGCAGCCCACAGGAGCTGTCTCCTCCGCCTGCTCCGCGTCACCACCCCAACGGACGTGCCACCGCGATGTCCCGTTCGCCTGCAGTCGTGCCGCCCCTGGCGCTCGGCAACCTTTCGTCTCACGACTGGAGAAACGGTCCCTCAACGATTCGCCCATCTCAAGGCGATGCGACGGCGACGAAGTCGAGTGGGGCCTGGTACTCCCCGATCACGTCTCCCGAATTGCCCAGGCAGACGACGCAACTGCCGTCTGCCGCGGGCCAGCGCCTGATGAACGCGGCCAACGCGTTGCTCGGTGGGGATCAGGTACCCCTGTCGTTGAACGGCTTGTCTGCGCTCTCCGCGCCCGTGTCACGTGCCATGGATGCGAACCAGCTGAACTGGTACGTCGCAAACAAGATGCAGCAGGCCTCCGACGCCGAGGTGTACCAACGGGCCGCCGGTGCCGTGGCCAACGCACCGCAAGCGGCACGCCAGCACGACCTCTCCGGGTCGACGAGCCTGGGACTACGCCATCAGAGCATGCCACCTCTCGCGTCTGCGCGCGGCCCCTCGGTAGGTCGATGGAACTCAGACGGGTTTGGCGCCCCCTTCATGTCAGCTCACATGCCACGTAGCGATGAGGGCGCCCCCTTCAGCGGCGCCAATGCCCTCCGAGTCATGGGCAACGCGTCGGATCCGTATGCTGCGGACCACCGGGGGAGCGTCGGTCGGCTTGCATCCTCAGCTGGGCACACCGCCTCGTCCGTGTGGACGGTTCTGGGCATTCGCGACCTGCCGCGCAGCACCGTTGCTATGCGCCATTGGGTCGCCTGCCGACTTGGGCAAGTGTGCCAGGACATCGAGGCGTGTGATCGCTTCTTTCAGTCACGACGGCGGCTTGCCCCGTTCGACTGCACCACGAGCTTGTTGGAACCTATGGCCCCGATGCCGCCGGACCAACCTCTCACCGGAACTCCGGCGGTCGGCGGCGGAGGGTTTGGTGGCTTTGGGGCCATGAGTGGCGGCTTCGGTACGGCGCCCACGGGCGGCTTCGGCAATCTCGGTGGCACGGCGGCTGGAAAACATCGCAAGCTCGATTTGCTCCTCACCGAGCGACAGACGTTTCTCGCGATTCAACCTCCCACGGCCGATGCACTGCATGCGTTGTCAATGATCGAATTGCGACTGCACCTCGACGCGATTCTGGACATCGGGCTAACATTTCCCAGCTACGCAGCAAGTACGCCACCCGCCACGGCGGCCACCGCGGTACCAGCTGCCGGCTTTGGCGCCGCGGCTCCATTTTCGGGCTTCGGGAAGGCACCTACTGGCGGAGGTGGCGGTTTGTTCGGCCCTCCCATCACCCCGGCAGCCGCAACCGGCGCGACGCCATCGGCTCAGGTAGGGGGAGCTCCGCTGGATGGCACCCGTCGGCAGCAGTACATCATCCGGCGACTTCGCTCCCTTGTGACGTCGACCGCGGGAGGAGGCATGCTGGGGTACGGCGCCGCGGCCCTCGGGGCCGCTTACAACGGTGCGGCATCGTCAACCTCCTCCGTGTCATGGCTTTCGACGGTGATGCCTGGCCTCGTATCGTCGCTAGCTCTTTCCGGAAACTCGACGGCCTCGCGGGCCGGGCTTGGCCGATCCAATCCATCCTACACGACGCCCTCGTCATCAGGAGGCTCCCCGTTGGCGTCGTATGCTCCGGGGGAGGGAAGTCTGGAGGACGGCTGGAGTTCAGACATGCCGTGTGATGCCGCGGTCGTCATACACGTGCTCGCTCGCGCCGTTCCCGCAATTGGCCGTCACGTTCAGCTCGCATTCGACGCCCAACCCGGCGGGGGTCGGCAGGGTACCGCGTCGACGGCTGGTTCCGCCTCGACGTCGTCGTCAGCGGCCGACAAGGACAAGCTTACCTTGTGCATCGGTCACATGGGCGAGCCATACTTCTTCGTGAAATACGCCCGAAAGCGGGATCAAGGGTCGGAAACGCCCGTATCCGCCGATGGCGTGACCGGCAATGATGTCGTCACTAGTGCGTCCGCCAACCATTGGCTATTCGAACCCGCTGGGTTGACAGCCACGGGGTTTGAGGCTACCGCGACGAGCTATCACCCTCTCTTGCGGACGACGCCGATCCATGGCGATGGGCAGGTGTTCAGTACGGTCCCTGGAAGGGATTCGCTCTTCCAGGCACTTTTGCTTCTGGCAGGGATTGTGAACAAGTATCATGGCGGGACGCTCGGCGGCGTGCTTGGCATGCTAGATTTGGAGGCGCTCGGCCTTCATGCGACGCTTTCTCAATAGACGGCCTCAATCTTTCCGTTGTGCGCGGGTGTGTGTGTGCGGAACATTCGGGTCCCTCCTGGCCGTCACCGCTTCAAGTCGTCAAAAAGCGACTTCCCGTGGTTTGTAACCTCGTGGCGTGGTTCCCGTCCCGTTTTGAACAACAGTTGAGAGACACTTCGCGCAATCACCTTTTGGGTATTCCCTTCTTCTTCATTTTTCCTTCTCGCTTCTCGCTTTACTCTTCGAATGTCAGCTACCAGGAACCGAATTCAGGAGTTTACCGACGTCGATTCGCAAGCCTATGCGCAAATCGGCCAACAAGCTCAAGGCAAAGCGGTGTGCATTGCAGAACGCTTCAAGACCAAGATGTGTCGCAACTGGACACTGACACAAGCCTGCCCCTACGAGCAACGCTGCATGTTTGCGCATGGCGATGCGGAGCTGCGGACCAAGGACATGAACCTCCGTGACGAATTGACCACTGACGAAGCCGTGAAACAGTTCCAACGTCGAGTGTATTACCATCGGCAGGCACAGCAGCAGCTTCAAGCCGCGAACACGGCCTCGACCCCTTCTGCGTGCGACGCACCTGTGGTGGCATACCAGCCACAGCACCGCCCGTCGCGAGCGGCGGTCGCCCTCCCTCAAGAAACCGTCTTGGGAGCTGGCTGCCGATACACGCACGATCCGTACTCGGTGCCCATTTTGCCCGAGGACATGGTCACGATGGGAGAGGGTGCTGTGCACGACGCAGTGGGATGCCCGTTTGTTCCCGCAGATTCGTACGCCGCGACCGCCTATGGGCTGCCTCCGCCGACCTTCCAAAGCCAACAGGAACTCCTCTGCATGATGCAGCGCGACATGGCGGCTCGGGGAATCCCCTTTACCGGGGCGACGGTTGCGGCCGACCAGTACCCACCCGCGAGTCCGCCGCACGACGCCTTCGCACCGCGTTATGGGACGCCAGGCAGCTTGCAGTACGCACCGCCGCCGCCACCTCCCGTCGCCGCCAAGACGATGTCGTCCCCGGCACGCTGCGGGGGGCTTCCAGGCTTGTCGGTGACGGTGGTCATGCCAGCACTGGCAGAAAAGTTCACTCCGCTGACGAGCGCACCGAAGGTTGGCGTCGAGGCACCTTGACACTTCAGCCAGTCGAGGTTTTTTTTTTGAAATTCTTCTCTCTTCTTCTCTTTCTAAATGCCCACCTTGCCCTCCGAATCACAAACAAAACACACAACCTCACAAGAACACACAGCTGTTGGTTGACTAGAGGAGCGTGCCTTCCGCCCCGTTCGTTCCTACCTCCTGTTTCGCTCGCATACGCTTGTTGTCCTCTGTGGGTAGAAACGCTGTCTGCTTGTTTCTCTGTCTGTGCTGTTCTTCTTTTTTTTCCCCACAAGCCAAGCAATGCCGCCGCTGACGGTATCTTTTTTTTGCCCTTCTCGGGTTCCCTCTCTTCGTTTGTGCGACTTCGTCTCCCCCCCCCCCCCCCCATGCTTTGTTGTTTCATGCCTCACCAGTGCACCACGCAAAACACTGATGACAAAAAAAAACACAATATTGAACTCGTCGCCGCGATCACTTAGGGTCCTAAGCGATTCGCACGACTCTCGTTTGAACGCCGGTGCGGCGAACCGCCCGTTTGGCCACACACACTCGACCGTGAATCCTAACCTTTCCCGCCTAACGGAACGTTGATTTATCGGCGCGCGTTGCAGGACAGGGAAACTTCGATAGGATTCAGCGAGAATTTTGTTGTCATTCGTTCGACCGCCCAGCGCGGGAAATTTGTGCCTCCCAACTGCCTTTCCCACCCCCTCTTTTTTTTGCCCTTCTCTTGCTTTTTCGTGATGCCGTCATCACTCGTTTGTGGTCGACGGAGTCATTGTTCTCCGCGTTTTCTCCGATTTTTGTTGACAAAATGAGATTTTTTCTTCTTCTCACCCTCTTGATTCGCTTTTGTTCCAGCAGCTCATTTTCCTGACACGCAGGTCATGACCTGGCAACGCTCCTTTGGTACGCACCCAGCCCTTTGGCGTACCATCAAACGGCTCGGTCACATGTTGCGGTGAGTTGCTGTGACCAAACAAAGGAAGCGAACAATTTTTGATTCCTTTCCCGCCCTGTGATTCGATGAGTTGGGGAGGTTGGCTGTCCAAAGTGGCGACAACCGTCGCGAAGAGCGTCCAAGAAGCGCAGCAGTTTGGACAAGAGTGCCTCGACTCAGTCGTCGCAATCGATGAGGACGACTCGGCCACCACCGCAGCCAACAACACAACGGCGGCGTCACCCCCCACGACACTGTCAGACCGATCCGCCGCAGCGACGACAGCGGCTGGGGAGAACGTTGGAGCGACTGCTGTGGTCGCCGACGCCATGCCACCCAGCTCTTCGTCCGCTGGAACCTCCGTCGCCTCCGCGACGTCGCGATTCACCCAATTTCTCTTCTCCTTGGACGATAACGAGACAAGTTCGACACAGCCGGCAAAAGCAACCGCGAAACCACCATCCGAACCACAGCAAGACAACGATGGATGGGACGTCGACATCGACGATGACGAGAAGGCTGAAACGGCAACTGCACCCCCTGCGATTGCACCGCAAACCGTACCTAGAGTGGCCGCAGCCAACGGGGGTTCAGCCGCCCCACCGCCACGTAACGAACTGGCCTTCCTCGCGGCGCAGCCACTGCAGCTTTTTTCTTTCGGAAAGCAGCTTGTCGAGAGAGGCGCCGATGCTGCCCTCAGGCTACTGCCTGACTTAGACGAGAAACCATCCTCACCAACGGTGACCGCAACTCCTGCCGAACCGCCAGCGTCCAGTCACGGCGATGTGTCAGCAGCACCAACAGACTCGATCGAGCCGAAGTCCCCACCGAGCGCCGTCGCAACGGACCCGCTTGAACTGCTGCGTCAACGGCGCGGCTACGTCTTGTTGAACCGCCGACGACGTCAGCCAGTGCCGGCCGCCGCTGATCGGGGGGGGATCGCCGATGATGATGGCAACGTGGAAGAGTCAGCGAAACCGCTCGCAAATAATGTTAGCGATGAGGGCGCGCTGAAAGAACTGGAGGCCGCGATCGAAGCTGTTCTGCAACCTAGCAGCGTGTCGATGGTCGATTACAGTGTGTCCTGTGACGAGTGGCTGCCGGACTTGCGCCGTCGCTTTGAAGGCACACGCGTGGCGAAGCGGCTCGCGTTTGTGCGCGATGAGCTTTGCAACGGCCAGCATCGATACAAGGGAGTCGCGGCCGGTGGGGCGGCGGATCGTCCCTCTGCGACGGCGACGAGCGCCGAAGAGCTTTTGAAGGAGCAAGCCTTGGTCGATGCGCTGTCGACGTTTCCCGACGTCGCTCGAGAAGGTGCCTCTGCCATCGCCGATATTTTGCTCAATGAGTTGGCGGAGGTGGTGCCCTATGCCTCGGAGATGGACGCCGCCACATTGCTGGCGGAGCCTGCCGAATCTGTTACTGAAAAGGAAGTGAAGCAGCAAGAGACGGACTGGAAGAGCGACCACGATTGGTTTGACAGCCCAGGGCAAGCAGAGGAGACATCCGCCGACATTAAGGCGAAGTCATCGCTCCAGTGCAATCCGCAAGCGCTTCTGGGGTTGAAGCGTGCTCAGGCCATACGTGATCTGGTTGCGCTTAGCCAATGTGAGTGCGCGCGCGGCTCGGCGGTGCTTGCGAACCTGGCGGGCGAGGCACTGTCCTGGGCGCGAAGGTCGTCGCATCCGAATGTCAAGGACATCAAAGATCAAGTGCTTCAGGTGAAAGGCGACATCCTGGTGGCGCGAGCGGGCGACATCACGCGAATAGAAGAAGCCCTGGAATGCTGCGTTGTCCTCTTGGCCCAAGGTTATTTCGTTCCGCGAGCTGTGATCAAGGGACCAGATGCAGCCGCCGATTCCCATCCCACCGAAACTCCGGTAGCAGACCAAACCGCCGCGGAGCGTACGACGCCGCCGGCGCCACCATCCGGGGGGGCAGCCGCCACGGCGGATGCCACATCGCCAAAAAGTGCCGCGGCGGCGATGGCTCCTCCTCCCCTTCCTCCAACGGCGGCCATGGCCCCCATTGGGGAAGATGGGGGAGACGCTGCCACGGTGGTCGTCGCCCACCGCGGTGCGCCATCTGCGGCCATGCATCCTGCCAAGGACGCCGCGGTCGGATCTACGCTCGACGACTCCGAACAGGCTGACCCCCCGGTGACGGCGGGAGCGACATCTGCGAAAGGTGGAGGGGCCGGCAAGAAAAAAGGCAAAGGCGGCCGCCGGTAAGGCCCCAGAACCTTTTTTATTATTCATTGGCAGCCGGATTTGCAATACCTCCCTACCCGCCGCGTAGAGCTGGGTGATTTCAAACACACAACCGACGCAGAGGCGGTGCTCTTCTATTTTATTTTGGTTTGCTTCCTGGATTTGGAGACCGCCTAAAAAAATTCGACTGTGCGCCTCCATTTATACGATGCAATCTACTGCTGTGGACGACACGAGGCTCGAGCTGTTCGAGACCGTGAAAGTCGCCCTCGAGCACCTGTTCGAGGCGCTACACGAAGCCCAGTGCCACCAGTCGGCGTTGTTGAAAAACAACTTGTGGCTGACCGACGTCGTTGCTTGGTTCGCGGATGGTGCATCCCGACAAGCGGAAACGGCGCTCTCGGCCCCACCTTGGCGTGCGGACAACAACAGAGGGACGGCCTCAGCCATCAGGACGTTGACAACTGCGGACTTTACACAGTGCCGCAAGTCCTCGGTCGATCTCGCCGAAGCGGCACGGCGCTGCCACGTCCATATGCAAGTGCTCGTCTGCGGCCTCACTCGTGCCCTGCAAGAAATCGGACAGCTTTCCATCCCGAAACCATGTGATTCACCACCGCGCGATCGACCTCAGGCAGCCGAGAACAAGACTTCTCCTGGCGGTCAGCTGTCTGGCATTCTCTCCCGAGTGACACCAGGTTCCACCAGGACCGAAAACGTCGTTCGGCACCCCCCGCTGCCTGTTCCCAAGCAGACAAATTCCGTTGACGAAGTCGATAGTATGTCCATGGCTGACACCAGCACCTCTGAGATTCCTCTCGCCGTTGGGAAGCAGTCAGCGCTAGCGATGACCGGCGACTTCAATCCGCGACAATTGTCAGCGTCTCACAGCCCAGCGTCGCTCGAGGTCCGGCTGAAGTCTTACCTGACGACGGATGTCTTGAGGGCTCGAGGGTACGGCACGTCGGCCGCCCCTGGCGTCCCGCCCGCGCCCTCCACACATCACATTGGACCACCACCATCGGCTCACCACCACGACGCCCCTCGCGTCGCCGCCATCGATTCCTCAGCAGATGAAGTATCGAATGCCACCCGTTCCCCGACCGAAGACGACTTCGCGGATAAGCGGACGGCCAATGTTACACCCGTCTTTCGCCCCCGGCCAAGACCGCACGGCGCGGGGGCCAAATCTCCACCTAACGCGGACTCGCCCCTAGCGTCACCGATCCATGCCGCCGCCGCAGTGCCCGCCGTGATGCCACATCCGGTGGTGCCTGCTGGCGGCAGCAGCTACCCGCTCGTCCGCGAACGAACGCTTCCGTTTCACTCTCTGGACGCGCCCCCAGCTCAGCCAGCGACGGCCGCTGTCGCGCAAGCCGTCTCGATGGTCCAGGCGCCAGTTCGCGCCAAAGTTTCGAGTGTCAGTGCGACGAGTCGCACACCAGAGCGCGGCACTGTGGCCGCCGGTGAGGGCGATTCGCCTCCGGCTCTGCCAGCTGTCGTGATGGCGGACCCAACGCTGCAACTCCTTCGACGTATTTCGCAGAGCACGGCGCGCCGCGCTCAGGAGGCAGCGGAGGATATGCGAGTCGCGGAGGCACTGCTTCGGCAAAACCGGCACGAGACGCAGTCGGTGGCACCCTCCGCCGACCAGCGCGACAAGGCCGTAGAAAATCATCATGGAATTATGATGCAATCCGCAACACCGCCAAAAATGACGAATACGACCAGTCAAGCCACTCTCCTCTTCGACTCTGCCACTCAAACGCGATCCGACGACGGGCAAACGACGCCGCTCGTACGCTCGAATGGTGATGCCGTATCCACGAAATCGTCGCCAACGTCTCGGCAGTTTCAACAGGCCATGAACGCGGCAGCAATTGTCGAAATGTCACCGAGGTCACATAGACAGGACGCGTCACCTCCATCCAGCAGCGATCGAGACCGAGATTTGCAGTTCGATCTCCATCGCGCGTCCCTCGCCCGACGGCTTCTCGGCGTCGAGCCAGTTGAGCCGCGTGGCTCACCCGCTCTCTCTTCGCGAGGCGCCCTGTCTCATGCTTCGCTTCAGCACTCCGTGGTCGCTGACATCTCGACATCACCGAGCACCATGGACGACTACTTGCATGCCCGAGCGCGGTCGCTGCTCTCTGCTCATCGCGCCGCCACCTCCATTGTATGACACTCACAAAATTTCCGAAAAAAAACCCGGCCGTCAGGCACCTGGCCCCCTTCCACCATTCCATTCCCCCGAAACGTGCCGTACTCGTGGTCGATGTTGAGGTCTACCCATGTTTAACGGACATGTCGACGACGTTTAGGTTTGAGGTTGGATACCCACCAAAGTCACCGTATTCCCCCCTTCGCTTCTTTCGTCCCTGAACCTCGCCGATGACGGCCCTCTGGCGACTGGCAAAGGGAGGGCAGCGATTGTAATGTGTAGCAAGGCGCGGTCATTCGCCTGGCTGGCAGCGACCACTCTTATTCGTCCAGCGAGGATA
>ERZ1292630.1990-Hain-H41-02um-R3-1990-length-19407-cov-8_pt2 | contig 16399 bp, 6 predicted proteins | sample MGYA00564408_ERZ1292630 | MGnify/ENA primary metagenome ERZ1292630 (study PRJEB36523, sample SAMEA6512641) | groundwater metagenome | collected 2019-01-08 | study: AquaDiva: Metagenomics assemblies of 32 groundwater samples | reverse complement strand
CCCCAATCTCCCGACTGACCCCGTGGACGTAGAAGGGAAAGGTAGGGCCTGCTGCTGCTCGTCCGCCCTGAACAGGAAGAAGAAAAGGAAACAGGTGAGGAGGTCAGCGGTTTTACATCGCGCCGGAGTCTTTTTTTGAGCAGAAGGGTATCGGACGAAAGGAGTGGGTGTGGGAGCGGAAGGTCTCTCTCTCTCTCAATCTTTCCTCTCGGCTCGAGAGAGAGAAAGAGAGAAGTTATGATGTCGAAAGCGAATCCCATCGTCAATTATTAGTGAGACTTGGAGGGCGAAGCGGAAAGCGTTTCGGACGCCGTCGGGGCGGTTGTGCTGGCGGCCGCCGCCGACGTCGCTCTCGAAACAAGGACATCCACGATGGACGTCAACTCACCCATCTTCTTCGCGATCGCAGTTTCGAACTGATCCTCTGCTTCGTCGGTCTGCTGCTCACCATCGGCGTCCGCCGACGCGCCCTCGATGTCAATGTAGAACTTCGCCTCCTGCTTCCACGCGTTGTTGTGTTCAAGGACACCGATGGTCACGGCTTCGATGGTTTGCCGAAGGCTCCGCGTCGGCAGCTCGATGCACCAAAACGAGGCCTCATCGAAGGTGCCAGGCACGAACAGCTCCTTCGCGTAGTCGAGAAGGCGCGGCCGCGGGAGGCCGAATACCTGAACGGCAAGGTCGTTACTGTCGTGATGCCGTGAGGGATCCCAGATGGCCACACTGCAGTGCTCCTTGGTGTGCTCTGCGTGCATTCTGTCAACATGGTACATCACGATCAGCAAATTGGTGGCCGCGATGGACATTTGTGCCGCGGAGCCGCTATCATTGGCGAGCGTCAGCTGGGCCATCAATGAGTAGAAAGTGCGTTGGCAACGCAAACGTGCCCGCAGGGCATCGCTTGGGCTTCCGGCCACGCGGGCATGCGTCGATCGGCCCCAGTACTTGATCTCTTCGACGAATGGATTCTTGTGCATGGACTCCGACCAGGTGGAGCCGAGCACCGTGGGGTCGACGGCCGCGATGCTTCGGAACCGCGTCGGCTTGAAACTCTCGTCTTTCGCCTCGCCATAGGCGTTTTGCAGCACGGAGATGACCATATTGAGCATCAAGCTGACGCAGATGATGACAAACGCGGTGAAGTAGATCACGCTGAAGACAGGCTTGTCGCGGAATAAATTGTCGAAGTCATCGTCGCCAAATACGGTGAGCGACATGGTCTGAAACGTGCGGCTCACGCTGGACATTGACAACACGCCAGCGCCGAAGACGATGTGGCCGACGAGCACAAACGCGGTGAGCAGGCTGAATGATATGACCAGAATGCTAAACATGTTGCGGCTCGCCTTCGCTAAGGTGACGGGGAGAATGTTGAGCCGGGGATGCAGGCGTACGAAGTAGAAAATCTTGACGTACACAAGGAGCGCGTTGATGCAGTCCATGACCGTCAAGGCATAGGCGATTTCACTGTACGCGACGAGGTTGTCAGGATACGCCACGGTGTCAAACAGACGGACCGCGTTTTTCGACAAGCCGAAGGACGCGAAGCGCAGTGCCCACACGAAGATGAACACGACATAGTTGACCAGATCCATCCACCACCAAATGTCTTCCTCGACGATCTGCACGAAAGCGCGCAACAACGAAAGGGCGAAGCGTTCTGAATGGGTGCGGACGCGCGACACCGTGGTGCTCAGGAACACGACCATGTTGATCACGAGGACGAGAAGAAAGATCGCCACGAGGAAGAAGAAGCCGCCGGAGTAGCTGTCCGACGTGAACAGCTGGAAGCTGTCTTGCTTGCGTTGAGGTACCCAGACACCCCCGGCCGTCGCCTCGATTAAAAACTGCGTGCGCGAAAAGTAGTCGGCGTTGAAATTGTACACGAGCACATCCACGATGAAGCCCCTCGTCTGCTCATCGATCCACTCACTGTCGATGAGCGTGGTGGCGACGTTCATCGCGTAGGTGCGATTCCACGCCATCGGCATGAAGAACGTGTGCCCATGGCATGCGAACGTGCCCGTGCGGCCAATGATCGTAGACCGGGAGCCGCACTCTCGATAGACGAAGGCGGGCCGTAGCACGTCGCTCGTGTTCTTGCGCGGCACGACGTCGGTGGTGTCCTGTTCAGCGCGACCCCAGCGGGGCACGCAGATGTCCTGGAAGTACTCCTGGACGCGAATGTTGTAGAAATCGGGATCCGTCGTCAGCTTGGTCTGGTAGGACTTGGGGAAGCCGCACTCGCGGTAGAGCTTCGACCGTGTTTGGCGAATCGCGATGGCCCCGACGGCAAAATTGACGTCGCCGACGAACATGGAAAACTGGCCTTCCGGGCGGAAATAGCGTTCGACAATGTTGTCGATGAACCAGCGTTTGAACATCGGTCGATCGGCGATTTCTTCATAGGTGCGCATATTTGGCGACCGAAAGCCGTCGGTGGCGTGGGCCTTGACCGCGAGCGACACGTAGGCGCCCTTTCCTAAACCGCTGTACAGCAGAACAATCGTGAACAGCAGCAGCAGGGGCAAGTGAAGCATCAATTCCAGCACGTTGAAGAACTTGTGCCGTTCGCGAGCATAAAACTCGTGTTGGAAAGAGCGCTTGGAATGCGCCTTGCTCGACGATCCGCAGAACATCAGGAAGTCATTGGTTCGCACTTGCGCATTTTCGGGAGCCGCGTCGTCTTCGCGCAGAGCAGACAGCTGCTGCACGGCGCAGCGGACGTCTTTGTTCAGCTGCGTTCCGGTTGACTTGCGCCACACCGTGCTGAAGTCCTCGACGTTCAGTCGGTGGCTGTTGTCGATCGCGGTGGCACCCTCGGGGCAAAACTTGCGAATCACCTGTTTTTTGGCACGGTTCTTCATGGAGGCAGACCACTGCACGGAGAAGGTGCTGCGGACGGCGTGATCCACGACGCGGTTGCGGTGGCGCCCGATTTGCTCCAGGGTTTCCACCGTTTCGCTGTCGCCGCCCTCGATGACAAGATGCAGGGCTTCGTCTTCTGTGGTCAAAAACGGGGCGTCGTAGTACTCCCGCCAGAAGTTTTGAAGCTTCTGCCATTCTTCCTGGATGAGGACGCGTCGTTCCGACTCAGCCTTTCCCGGCCGGAAGGCCTCGTCCACGAGAGTCTTCGGGAGCAAACCGAAGAGGGCGACCGCACGGAGACGGCCGATGACGGTCTCTTTGAGCGTCAGGGCGCTCTGCGTCATGGACCGCGAGCCCACCGACGAGCTGCTCATCTCAGAGGACTGCGCGATGTCGTCAGGAATGGAAAGTTGGTTCACCGTCAGCGTGCCGACGTTGGGAATTGTCGCACCGACTTCATTCAGCCATGTGTGCTGATAGCGGAGCAAGTTGACGAGCGCCTCCGCGCGCGGGGCGCCCATGACGGCGTGCGGCATGGCGACGAACAGGTGAAGCAAGAAGTCGCTCTCATCCCCGAGCTGCTGGTAGACGTGATTCTCGAGCTTCTTAAATTTGGGCACGCCGGAGGATCCGATGCTGCGGCAATCCGCGGTGTTGTAGAGCGACCCACGACGAATGGTGCGAGATGCTCGGCGCTTGCGGTCGGCGAACATGTGCGACGCCGGCTCCAGTTCCTGGCTGAGCAAGCCGGCAAGGTCGCGCAGTTGCTCATTGGCCGCTGCGCCCTCGGTGCGCGCGCCGTAATAGAGGCTGTGAAGCGACGCGTTAAACCACTCCCACATATACTTGGGATCGGCGCGGCACCGGTCGACGAGGTACTGCAATTCGCTCTCCTTCGTCGCGTCCTCCTTGCGAATTTTTCGAATGAGCCACTTGATGGCCGTGATGAGGACCAGCACTTTGGCGCGGATCTCAAACACGATAGGATTCCGGAGGGCCGACGTGGCGAAGTCGATGCGGAGTCGGCACGATGGATCGGCTTCGGCCATCTCAATAATGTCTTCTTCCTTGAACTCGTCGCCCACGACGTCGCCAAAGTTGTCGGCAATGACGGCCGTCACGGCGTTCATCAAAATAATGACGAGGAAGATCTGGAGGACCGTGAGAAACGCCGGCGCGACCACTCGGCGCGCGGCGTCCCATCCCTCGTAATCGAAGTCGCCGATGACGAACCGCAACAGCGTCGGAATGGAGCGCTCGACGGTGGAGAACTCGGCGATCAAGCCACCATAGGCGACGTGGCCACAGAGGGCGAAGGCGATGATGAGCACGATCGCGGTGAAGAGAAGGCCGTAGAGATCGACGGCAGAGCGGACGATGGTCTCTAAGAGCTGATTCAGCACGCGAAACTGACGGAAGTACTTGAATAACTTGAGATACGAAATCAATGCGTTGAGGGCGTCCAAGTAGTCGAGCAGCAAGGTGTCATTACTGTACGCGTCGAGGTTCACCGGGTACTCGTGAATGTACTGCACGTAGAACGTCGGCGTCTGCCGCCAGAGGTAAATACGCCACATCCACACAACGATAAAGAAGATGTAATTGACGAGATCGACGATAAACCACGGATTGTCGCGAAAGGTGGTGACTGTCGCGACAAATGCGACGAACAAACCGTCACAGCTGAAGCACCGCCGAGCGCTTGACAAAGGGTAGCCCATGGCCCGGGCAAGGTCGCCGGTCTTCATGCACACGTTGAACACGAAGAACAAGATGTAGCACCCGAGCCACAAAATGTAGATGGAGAAGAAGCCCACCCACGCTTTGGAGCGCGCGGAAAAGGTGAAGAAATCGTAGATGTACGAGCGACGCAATAGTTGCCAGTAGCCACCGTTGGACATTTCGAAACCCACCACGCTACGGTGAAACAGCTGCGCGTCCTTGTTGAAGAGCGTCTTGTAGACGAAGGCGCCGCGGGTCTGCTTGTCGATCCACTGAAGCGCTTCGAGTTCGTCAATGACAAGGAGCGCTTCTTCGCGCGTGGCGTTGTACGGGATCGTCACGATGAAGCCCCCACAAGCGTAGATGCCCACATCCCCTCTAAAGTAAGGTGCATCTTCGATATAGGAAGGGATGTCGCAACGCGAGTACCGAAAACCTTGCTGGGTCAGCGCCGACGCGTTCACCACCTGCGCCTGCTTGAAGGACGCCTTGGAGTACTTCGTGCCATCCGACTCGGGGTACGCACGGCCGTAGCCCCCTTCCGCCGTGGAGAAGATGCGGTCAATGAGCTGCTGGTCGGCCGCCGTTGGGTTTTGGTCCGCAAAGTACCGCTGGTGCTGCCAGTTGTTCTGCGTGCCGTCGACTCGGAACGAGACCAGGCGAAGCGCCCCCACCGGGAACAGGGAAAAGCGAATCGGGTTCACCGCGGCTTTGCCAGGTGTCGTCCATAGTTGCGTGATGACCCGCCGCCGCAGCCACTGATAGTACTCTGTGGTGTTTTTAATTTCGAACACATTTAGATTTCGAACGGCCGTCTCGTTGCATTCGTTCGCACGGCACGGCATGTCGTAGAGTTGGTCCGCGAAGGTGTCGAAGTCGGCGTGGTGGACGAAGTAGCCTTGCGACAGCCCTTTGCCGCTGCCAAGGAAGTAGGTGAGGAGGACTAAAAACGGCACAAAGTACAGTAAGCTGCGAATGTCTTTGTACTTTTTCTTCATGGCACTCGACGTCGCCATCGGGAACGGCATGTTCGCCTCTAATAGGGGGTTCAGCGTGCAGCTGCGCGCGAAGAGCAGCAGCGGAAGGTAGGCCACGTCCCCTGAATTTTTCGACTTCGTTTTCTCGTCGCTCGATTCGGTGGGTTCGGGATGCTGCTGGCTGGATGCCGCGGCCGGATCGGTCGAGCTGCGTTTGACGCCTACCGGAAAACACTGCTCGAGGTCCTCGACGACGTCATCTGCGATGTTGAATCCTCGCGCCTCTCTCCAGCAGCGTCGCAGCTCATCGGAGGTAAGTTTCATTTCACTCGGTAACAACTTGGTGTCGGCGCTGCGGACATATTCGTCTAAGTAAGCCTGGATGAACGTGGTGCGCTCGCCCGGAGAGAAACTGAAGCTGAGTTGAGCGGTGACGCGGTCGTCGTGAAACCGGGTGTCATCGTGATCGTCGTGTAGGGCGCTGTGCCAGCTGCTGTACACTTCCTGTGCGCGATTGCTGCTCAGCATGGATCGACTGCCCACGGTGGAAGCAAGCTCGTCCGTAGAGCGTTCCGCGGGCTCCGCGAAAGCTTCAAACATTTTTTAGGAATCTCGTTTGGCGGCCGCAAAGAGGTTTCACCACAAGTAGTCCAATGAATAAGTACAAAAAAAAAAGAATGTGGCAGGGGACTGACAAAGGATAGGAAAGCAAACACACAAATGGCAATAGAACGTAGAACCGCGAAGTGGGAAGGGGATCTCGGTACTGTTGCAGTACCGATTTCACACAAGAACACCCCTTGATCTTGGACTTGCAGTGAAGGGACCTCCGCGGAGCGATGCGTACCCGTCTCGGGATGCGCTCGACAGCTAGCCACATCCGACGATCGTCCGTCGAAGCGCGTCGACAATTTCAGAGTAAGAAGCAAACCCGCATGCCTCCGCGGCTTGTTGAAGAATTTGAATTTCCTCGCAGCACGGCATCACCCCCGCAGCGGCGCCGAGATGACCAACCACTCTGAACGCGTCCAATAGCCGCAAGCTGTCCATCGTGGCGTCCACGACGACGCCGGCCCCTCCTGCAGGGACGACGCCGGCCCCTCCTAAGCGCCGCCGCGCTTCACAATAGTGCGATGCGAAATGGGGGGCGACGACAACGAGCTGGGCGCCCAACGCGGCCCAGCGACCGGCGGCGCTCAGATCACGTCGTCGACAAAAACGCCTCATCGATTCCGGCGAAGATGACGACGAGCTATTAGCACCGACGACCACGCTAGGCGAGGAACTCATAGTCCGCTGCGCGAGGGCGTTGGCGACGGACACCGCGGCGATGATCGCGCCGCCGACGACCTTGTCGAGAGGGGAGGCGTGGCTTACGGCGGTCGTTGTGGCGACCGTGGGCATCGCCGCGTCCTCGGCATTCGTGAGCCCCAAGCGGTGACCGAGTCCCAGGACGATGCGGCAAAGCGCCACCGACACGTCCTCCCAAAGTGGTTGCGGATGTCGGCGGCGGTCGCCTGCTGCCTCCATTCGATATGGCACCTCCTCCCGCACCAGAAAGTCACACCGGTGCACGTAGTGGGACAACCACGTGGCGACGCGCCCAACGGTAGAGGATTGGCAGCGCTGCCCATCATCCTCGCCAGGATGGGGGTTGGTTGCGTCGTCGTGAGGCCCCCAGCGCAGCACCGCGCCACCCGCCGCCGCCGCCGGTGGAGGGGCGGCGCACAGCTTCGCCATCGCGACGACCGCCCGCGCATTGACGTCCGACGCGGCGCATCGGTCGTCTCTTTTTGAATCCGTCCCAATGGAAGATGCACCGACGACGACGACGCCGAAGTCATCGCACAGGTCGAATTCGAGCCATGTGACCGCATCGATCACGCCAACGATGGCGTCGGTGGGAAGCGCCCTTACGTCGAGGGACCCGCATACCGCCTTGATCCCTGCCAGAGGCGCTCGCAGGAGCAGAAGGGCCTCGACGAAGTCCATCGCGGCATGGCCGAATCTCCGCAGCGCGCGGTGCTTGGCCTGTGGACTTTCGGTCGGCGTCGCCACTGGTAGCAGGTTGTTTTTGCTGCCGCCTCGACTCCGCCACCAGGCCGCAGCGCCGCTGACGCAACCTGAGATCCGCTCCCATCGCCGCTGTCCATCATCCGCATCGGCAGAGACATTACTCGACAGAGCCTTTCCACCCACACCGCCGTCGTCGCTTTGCCGCCCTTCGATGCGGCCGCTTCCGCGAATGCCCATCAGTGCGCTGGCCATCTCCAAGCACCGCGTGACGGCGGCGGCGGTCATCGTGTCGATGGCGGTCGTCGCCGACGCACCCTCAGCACCACCGGCGACGAAAGCGGCGACGAGCCCGAAGGCGAACCAAAGCGCCTCGAAAAGCGGTACGAATAAAGATTCATGTCCAGGTGGTTGCGGATTCACATTCAGCCCCGCGACGATGAGGCCCCTGCGTCTTAGGGGCAGCATCCTCGCGGCTTGGACGGCTCGGTGAAGCGTTCCGGGGGATGGGGGTGCTCCGGCGTGACAAGCAGGAAGAGCGGTCGCTCGTGCGAACATGGACGTCCAGTCCACGACGAAGTGGTGAGTGGTGCGGTTTCCTCCGCTGCTGCCCTCGCGTTGCCCGCGGCTGACGACGATGGGCCCTCCCACGGATGGGCGCCCAGATGATGTGCCCCCCTCTCGGGACGTTACGCAGTGCGCGAGTGCCATGACGCAACGACGAAGGTCGTCCGCCCAATCGCCTTCCACGTCGCTCATCGCATCATTGCTCGCGACGCTTTCGTCACCGAGGAACTCCTCGTCGTTCGTCCGGCGCCCGTATTCGCTCCTCATGTCTTCGCCGCCTTCGGTGGGATGAAATGTGAACAGCCGCCGAGCCGGTGGAGCAGGCTGGTGGAGCGGCGCGGATCCCGAACCCTCGCCTCCTCCTCCTCCTCCTCCTCGACCGTTGTGCGTCGTGCGGGCGCGTTTATCGCCCACCCGATCAGGTGGGGCCGTTGTCGGTTGGGTTGACTGCCACGAGGCAGACAGCGCCTTACGGCACGAATCCTCGGTACTCTCGAGGAGGCCGCGCACCGTCGCCTCGGTGGCGGTCAAGGCGGAGGTGTCGAGGAGAAGCTGCCCCCCAACGCTGGTGGGGATGACCGTTGCCTCCCGGCGAAAGATGGATGCGGCTGCGCTGCGGAGGACCGGCACACCGCTGGCGCCCGAGAGGGGTGGACGCGCAACTGGGACACCCGACGCAACACGGTCAGCAATCAGCTGACCGTCACCGCCGCGCTCCACCGTGGTTGAGCAGGCAGCCCCCGGAGGAGCGCCCGACGCCGCTGTCGTCGCCACATGGTTGCTGCGCATGGGCTGGAACAAGGTCTTCCTCACCACTTGCGTCGAACTCGCCGCTTGAGACGCCGCGTTTGGACCCGGCAGCGGTGGCAGCGGAGCGTCCAACGTCGCCGCCGTCATGTGGTGAGACGAGTAGCTGCCGACTCCGATCGACGACCCGAGCAGCGACGACGACGAGGGAGGCGACGAGAAGGCGGTCGTGCCACCCCCCGCGACGGCGACGAAGATCGAAGCGGCGGGGGAATGGGGCAGCAACTGCGGCGGGCTGCTCCGGTTCACGGCGGTCATGTGTTCGTCGACTTATGGAGAGAACACACCCGACACAAGCCCTCCTTTTGAGGTAAGTTCTTTTTTTCCCCCTCTCTCTCGCGTTCTCCTGTTCCTCTGTTCGTTTTAACGGGGGAAGTTAGGCATAATATGGCACCATCATCACTCCATCGCCCTGACTCACTTGACGCCGTGTTGCACCCAACGGTCCTCCGCGGTGGGTGGGTCGATTCCCGGTGTGCGTGGCCTATTCACCAGCCTTGAGGGAACACGGCCTTGTACCGCTTCACGAAGAATCGTTGTCTCGGACCTCCCGTCTCCGATCCGTAATTGCCGCGCGCTCGCCAGACGTCTTGAGGATGCACTAAGGGGTTCTTCTCCACTTTGTTGAAATAGTCAGGATGCGTGTGGTACATCACCGATTTGAACTCATGGACCTCAGGCGACGCATGTCGCACGTCGCCGATAGCATTGCAGCGCTCCGCTTCCTTCACCCGTTCCTGGTCACGCTGCTGTGAATAGTGCAACATTTGCGGCGTCACCTCGTCCCGGGAATGAAACCAGTGCATGTTTTCGGCGTACTTCGCGACGGCTGCGTTCCGTTCCCAGCCAAGGACGAGTTTGTACTCCAGCTCGGAGGCACTCAAGAGCACGTTCTTGCCGTCGCGGAACGCGGCTTTCACCTCCATGCGCACGATGTCGCGTCGCGATTTGAGCGGGAAGCGTTCGGCGTTGCGTAGCAATGAGCGGAATAGTCGCACGACGTCCGCCTTGATCGCGGCCGCGCTTCGTTGGGCCGACATCACGCCTGGGCCTCCTGAATTGCAAACAAAACAGAGCGAAACGGATCTCACGCCCTTCGAACACACAGCAAAAATCACGTCTGCGGGGGGAGCGATGCTTTCGGAGGGTGGTGCAAGGGAGGGTCGTCGTCGCATTCCAACGACACCAATTGAACCGCGCGGCGAGAGGTGTGCGGCGAGTTGTGGCCGAACACGGAGGGAAAGAGGTTTACTTCTATGAATAAAGTGTTACGGAAGGACCGCTCCTCGACTCGGGAGAGTGGCGAGCGGAGGGGTTCGACGAGAGCTTTAGAAGAAAAGAGATCGTTGACGCATCCCTGCCATTCCGCTAGTGGTGGCATTGGTCACTTTTTGTTCAAGTTGCTGCATCTTGAGCCCTATCCTTTCCAGCGCGTCACGCTCCGACGAGATGAGCATCAGCGCCCCCCGTTGCAAGTCACTCTGCAATTTTCGGACCTTCGTGTCGATCCTGGCGAAGGCCTGAACGGTGACCGCCGATCCGGGAGGCATCTGACCACAGAGATCCGCCAGGGTCGCCAATGTCTTTACGGCGTCGCAAACGTAGAGGTCGACGGTGAACGCGGCGTGGTCCCCTCCATCGCACAGATGCAAGTAGGCGTTCACGCAATCCTCCACGGGGACGCCTTGACGCAACAATCGCTTCACCGCAGGCGTGTTTTCTCCGACGGCAACACCGCCTTCCGCGTTCGCTTCGGCGTGAAGCCGCTCTAGGATAGACGCGATGTAGGGTAGAGGCACAAGGTGGGCGCGGCTGTCGCCCCGGTGGCGCATGAGATGCTTCACGATCTCCTCACAGCGGTTGGCCGCCACGATGGGGTCGTACGACGACGCAGCGCACCAGTCGTCACGCGATGCGGCGGCGGCGTCGTCGCCGTCGACCGACGACACTTGACCGAACACCGCCGCGTCGAGCGCGTGCGACCAAGCCTTGTCCTCCGCGTCGGGTTCGTCCGCCAGGATTTCCAGCAAGACTTGCTCTCCCCCTTGCCCCACCAACGTAGAGGCGGTCTCATAGAGCTCCGCCACGGTATTCAGTGCACTGTGCGAAAGGAGCTGGGCAAGGCGTTGCAAGCGCAAAGTCGATTCGTGCGGCGGCGGCATCGTACCCTCGCGTTCGCGCGTCGTTGTCGTTGCCGTTGCCGTCTGTACCACCACGTCGAGCAACAGTCGCTGAATGGTCACTCGTTTTTGCACGGATGCCACGAGCTGCACGACGTGGGCTCGATACGCCGCGACACTGGACGTCGTGGCGCCGCCAACCGACGAAGGCGGCGGTACCAGTGGTGGCGCTGGCCCTCCTGTCGTTGCGGGAGCGACGATCATCAACCGCTTGGCGCGCACGACCAACGCGGCGCGCACGTCGAGGGCGGTGTCCGGTGCCTCAGCGGCTCGGCAAAGCGCCTCGGCAGCGTCTGTCGGACCGACGCCCGGTTGAGTACCGCTGCCGTTGGCCATCTCCTCGGAGTTCTCGGTGGTCGTAGCGTGGTGTTCCAGCCACACTGACGAATACACCTGCGGATTGGAACAATGCAACGCCGTGCTGCGAGTTGTACCGCAGTACGAGACGACCTGGCCTCGGGTCAACGGAAGCAGTGCAAACAAATCAGCGTAAAGGACGTCGTCCGCTGCGTCGAGGCGCTGTCGTAGAAAAAAACGGGCGAGCTCATCCAGTGACGGAGGGGTCATGGTGGAGGTCCGGTGGAGCCCCCGACTGCGCCGTGAGCCGGCGGTTGACGCCCGCCCGGGTGTCGTCCCCGGAGAGAGGCTGGACGCGGCCATGAACGACGAAGAAGCCGCATCGGCCTGCTGGCGCTGGTAGCGCTGGACAAGGCGCGACATGGCGGCCAACACGGCGGCGGCCGATGCCGCGGAGCCGACGGTTTCGCTGTGCGGCTCCTTCACGACCTGTGCCGCTGCGATGCGCAGCTCCCGTTGGCAACAGGTGAGCAGATCGCCACCATCCTCATCGCCGTCGTCAACCACGACGGGGCGGTGACCGCGTGGCCGTTTGGCCCCACGATGGCTGGCCTCCGTGGCCGCGTCAACAGCGGCGCACCACATCAGCAGGACGGCATCACGACCCAATGGGGCATCCGTCAGTCGGAGCAGCAGCCCAATTCGGCCCACGCCAGTCAAGGGCGGTGACTGCGGCGTCGGTGTGGTGGCCATTTCCCCACCGCCGCGTCCTACCACCTCTCGAGGCGCCCCCTCGGCCTCGTCGTCCGTCAACAAGAGGCAAACTGCCGCCGCACAGCGCGCCGCGACGTCCGACACGGTGGCTGGGGTGCACCAACATGCCCTCCACACCTCGAGTTCGAAGAGGACACCCCTGGACAGCAGCCTCGTCGTGGTTGTGCCGTCGCTGGCGAGCGAGTCCACCGCGAGGCAGCCGTCGCAAGAATGCCGCATCAGATATCTGGCCGCGGCGGTCGCCAATTGCACTCGCAAACTCCTTTCTGCGAGCATGGCCGACAGCGCGCCTCCGTGTGCTGAAAATGGGCTTCGGATCGCCGCAGCGAGCCGCGACAACCCGCGGTCCTCTGCGAGTTGTTTCGTCGAAGCGTCGGCTTCCGGCAGCGGTTGCGGCGTCGCGCTTAGGCGCCCCACCGCCGCGTGGCTTAGTGACAACGCATCGGCGACCTCGGACACGTCCTGTAGCGCCGCGGCGAGAGCGACGGCCTGCACGGCGATCCGTGCGCGATCTGGCAGCCCCTGCAACCTAGCGGTCGCGGATGACGGCCCTTGGTCAACGCGTTGTCGCTCCCACAGCCACTTGGCAGGCGAACGTGTATTGTTGGCATCGCGCAGAACTTCGACGGCTTCGGGTTGGTTGGTATAGTCTGTCCATCCTCGGCGCACGAACAGCCGGTCAGCGATGGCCAGCCACACGCGCAGAGTCATGACGCGATTGACCAACGTTTGGGTGTTCATGGGGTCGCGCGAGGCCGCGGGTGTTTCCCCCTCACGCAACAGCGCGGCAGTGAAGTCCGCGAAAGCCATGACGAGTGGGGCGAAGAGAGGGTGGTGGTCGGCCCCCTCCCGCGGCCGCGTCGCCGCATCGTCGTCGGCATCGCCGTCGTTGTCTGCGTTGGGAAGAGGCACGGTCAAGGCGTCGACCGCCGTCCCTATCTGCGAGAGGATCTCGTCGAGCGACGCGCATCCCCCGATGGCGATGTCCTGAGGGGTGATCATGCGTTGCCCCTCGTGAGCGGCGGCCAATAGCACCGCGCGAGTGAGCTCCACGAGCAGCAGCGTGGCCACGTGCCCCGGTCTCAGCGACGTCTGTGTCACGCTGCGCTGGTCGGTTATGCCCCGGAGGAGCACCGAGCTGTCCGTGAGCAGGCTGTAGACGCTAACGCCGACGCTGGTGACGACCACGACGTGGCGCGACGTCAGAGATCCTGCGAAGGCACTCAACGCCGGGGCCACCGTCGCGATACCTTCGAGGAAGCACGAAAGTTGGTTCAGAGCCACGCAGAGCGATGCGCCATGGTTGGTGAAGGAGCTGGACATGGCATTTCCGGTCGTTCGCTCCGTCCGTGACGGGTGAATTAAAGACGTTTCTGTGTTGTCGGCGAATAGGTCCGGGGCAACCCACGCGACCACGAAGCGGTCGTCCGCGCTGCGACTTGGAAGGCTGGACACGCGCTCGACAACGGAGGCAGCATTTCGCGACGCCTCTCCGTCGCTGTTGCCGCGCGACATCGGGTGGTCTGCGACGTCGGCGATGGGACACGACGGGACTCCGGAGAAAATCCGGGCACAGGGAAAGCACGTCACGGTCTCGTTGGTGCTTGGATTCGACAAGATCATCATGCCGCTCCCGGCATCCACCACATCCGCGCGGCATTGCATCTGAGCGGAAAAATGCGCACTGCGCGGCGGGGGTTTCCCTTCCTTGGAGGCCACGCGCAGTGACTTGCCGTCGGACGCTACGTCGACGAACACTCGGCTCCCATCGGCTCGCACGACGGCGACGCCGAAATAGGTCACCCGCAGGGACGACGACGGTGATCGCGGTGCGGGGGCGACGACGAGGCGCACGACGGAGGCGGCACCCTGCACACGCGTCGAGGCGGGCATGGGTTCCAAATAGGCGTCCGCGGAGAACGTCGTCGCCGCACGGTCGGCGTCACGGCTGCTAGTGCCGGTCCGTACCCGAAAGACGCGGAGGCTACCGTTAGAGGCCAACGTCAGAAAAAGGTCGCTGCTTGGCCACGGCAACATCGCGACATCGACGACATCCACGCAGGTGGCCAAGACTGGTGCTGTCGTCGCCACTGCGGTTGCGCGGAGGCCGCCTGGCAGAGTCGCCGCAGGCGTCGGAGCAGCCGTGGTCGTGGCCCATTTGCCCAAGGCGCTACACGCTGACCATGCGACGTGCAGCCCACTGGCCACGGCGCGAACGGCCGCCGACACGAGCGGCGGCGATGCGGCGAGCAACGCACTTCGCGTGCACGGCAAGACTTTGGTGGCGAGTGTTCCTGTCCAGCGGTAGGGCGGCCGCGCCGAGTCTTTTTCTTCTCCATCGGCCGCGTGGCGGTCTTCGCGATGCCACGTCCCCACGACCAAGCACGTGTCAGGGCTCGCTTCTTGAGTCTCGGACGCAGCTTCGACGCGCCGGAGGCAGATCCAGCAACACGTCACGGTGCGGCCCCCTGCCGCCACGGCGGGTGACCCAAGTCGCGTCGGCATGTGCAGGCCGCTCGCGGCAGGGCCGGAGCACACGCCGAGGGTGCGTATCGCGGCGGTGCTACCCATCTCGCCGACTGCACCTAGGTTACCGGCCGGGTCACTTGGCAGCGCGGCGTCGAGCATGATCATTTTCAGCGCGTCATGCGAGGACACCAACGACACGGTGACGAACCGCCGGCATCGTTGCGACGTCGCCGTTTGCATATGGTCGTCATCGTTCTCCGCGTCGTCGTCGGAATCACCACTGCTCTGTATTTGATCGTCAGCAATGGCCGCCATCGATGCTCCCGAAATGGCTGTGTTCGACACGACGTGATAAATGGACGACGTGGTGGGTGAGAAGACGTTGGCAAAGTGTATGCTGTCGTCCGCGAGCCAGAATAGAATCGGGCCGGCTCCCCCGACCACCCCGGGCTTCGTCACCACCGGCAGCCCTGTCAAGGATTGCCCAGCCGCACGACCGGTGGAGAAGGCGCTTGACAACCACTTGGCCCTTTCAGCTTGTGAAACCGCCGCCGAAGCGGCCTCACATGTACCGAGATACGCGAGGCGGCGATCGGCATCGATCGATTCCGAGGGACATGCCGTGCCTGTTATTAACGAGGGGGCTCCTGCGCTGCTCATGTGAAGGTGCGATGCTGACGACGCCCCCCCAGAAGCGCCTCGATGAAGAGGTTGCCTGTTGTTGCTATTGTTGTTCGAGGTGACGGAAAGGCCCGGCAACGCCGAGCGATCGGAGAATAGCGGAGACGAGCACACCGGGAGGACGGATCGGCGACGCGACTGGGTCGTGTCATCGTGCGCTAAGAGAGTCGATTGATGGCTGGTGAGGGGTGAGAGTCCACCACCTGCGACAGCGGCGAACGGGCTACTGCGAGCGAACGATGGATGCACACTCACAGCAGAAGAAACGTTCGACGGGTTCGGGCGGCCGCCCGGAGCGATGGATGGGCCGCGCGCGAGCAACGGCGAGGACCTCCGCCCCAAAGCCACAGAGGCGATAGGCGCCCCGGGAATGCGCTGCTCATTGTACGGCAACGAGTTCGCCCACTGTGCAGGAGGAGGCGAGGAGGTTGCCATCATTAAATCGGTCGGTGCGACGACGAGTGAGAGAGGGTGGTATCCACAAAAAGTTACCAGAAAGAAACTGTGGAACCCCCCCGTTTGCGTCGTAGGATGTCCCCCCCTGAAAGATGCCACCACCAAAAGAACTCCGATCATGAGGTCATTTTTCACCAAGCCGTCATCCAAATCAAAAGAAAAAGTCTGCGGCCCTCATAGAAAGACCGCTTCGTGCGTCGTGACGCGGGCTATCGCGCGGCTCGCGATCACGCGGAGTCACCAAAATCACACACTGATCATTTTCAAACACCCTCTCGCCAAGAAAAAAAATCAAGTTCGGCATGCACCAGCAGCAACGCCACACATCGTGGTGTGCCTACCGTCCTCCTTGTCGACAGGAGGTTTCGTGTGGTGCCCCCTTTTTGGTGTGTCTTTTTTTGTTTTGTTTACTATTCTGTTTTTCGTGGTTTCATGGAAAAATGTATTGTCATAGCTGAGCTGATAGTTCGATCCCACCACGTCGGTGACCAACCGCCAAGAAGAAAACCACCAAAGATCAAACCGCTTTCCGACTTTGAGCGCGGGGGGGGGGGGGGGGGGGGGGGGGGGGGGGGGGGGGGGGGGGGG
>ERZ1292630.1821-Hain-H41-02um-R3-1821-length-20359-cov-14_pt1 | contig 16406 bp, 13 predicted proteins | sample MGYA00564408_ERZ1292630 | MGnify/ENA primary metagenome ERZ1292630 (study PRJEB36523, sample SAMEA6512641) | groundwater metagenome | collected 2019-01-08 | study: AquaDiva: Metagenomics assemblies of 32 groundwater samples | reverse complement strand
GCCCAATCACAGCCACGACTTGGTCTTCAGCATGCGTGTGTACACCATCTGCATCGTTTTGGTCTCAGCGGTGATGACCTTTTCGTTCAACTTCAAGGTCAGCTTCGAGTAGTCGACGCCAGGGGCAGGGCCACCGCCGCTGCGCATCGCCACTTGCAGGGCACCAAGGTTGGCGCTATGCTTCTTCGGGCCGCTCGCACCAGGACGGCCGTTGGCGGCGGTGTTGCGCTGCTGCTGTTTGGCCATCGCCACCGCGCGGGGGTCGGCAGCGTAGTAACCGCACGACGCCTCATCCGGGAGTTCGATTGGCGGGAGCGCCGCGCGGCGAGCCGCCTCGGCCTTGCGTTCCTGTCGGCGTTGTTCGGCGACCACAATCGCTTGTTGACGTCGGATGTGCGCCTGAATGCGCAGCACGTCGGCGACGTCCGCATCGGTGAACTGGTGATCGCGGTACACAAGCTGCACCGACGCCGCTGCGCCCTCCTCCGCGGCGGAGGCGTCGCCTTCTGGTGGGACGGCGTCCGTCCCGGGCGAAGGATCGGTCGGGGGTTCGGGCGGAGAGGGCTGGGCCACCGGCGGCGGATCAATCGGCACGGGGGGCGCGGCCTCCTCGAGAGGCGTTTCTACAACATCCGGCGCATCAGTGGCAATCGGGGGCGCGTCGGCGCGGGCGCCTGTCGCCTCCTCGGACATCAGGTGATTGGGACACTAACGTAGGTGGTGAAGGGAAGCTCGAAGGCAGTGTGTCCATGCCGTGAGATGCTCCTGCACCTGTCGTCCGTGCCGCGTGGAGATGCGGGTACACACAAAGCGACGAAGAAGGAGCGATCTGAGAAGTCTCGAAACGATGAGTAGAGAAGGGGTTGTGGAGGGGAGGATGAGGGATGAGAGGACACCTGACGTATCGGTTGAAACATGTCGCCATGGGTGGGAGGTCAGCCCTCGGTCGCGGAGTCGACAACGACTGCGCGGCTCCGCACGTCGGTGCCCAGGCCGCGGACGAGACTACGATACAGAGTGTGAAAGTCGAAGGTGTCGCCGCGTCCGCGACGCACCTCCACAAGAAGTAGCGTCGGAACGATCGTTTGCGTGAAGCTCACGGAGTATGTCAACAATCCCTTGCTGCAGTTTACGAAGCCGCGGAGTTCGACCTCGTCTTTGGCCTTCGGGTTTCCCTTCAGGCCTTCAAGGACCCCAGAAACGCGCTCGGTGCCGTGCAAGAGGTCGAGACCTAGGAAAAAGCGGGTGGCCACCTTAATCACCGGCTGACTCGACGTGAGTCCCGACATCGTGGACGTCGTCAGCGTGGAGATAAGCTCGAAGGCCCCGACACGAGTGTCGTCCGCGGCGGCCGCTGCGCCGGGCGTCTTCGGGGAGCCGGGCGCGCCAGTAGCATTCTCCTCCCGGACGTTCGTTCCCGCCAAACGGTCGACGCTCTCGACGCTGACCACTCCCGTGGTGCCGTTGTAACTCGCGAAGAGGTCCTTGTTGAACCCCTTCTGAAACCAGGGGTGCCGCATGACGCCGTCGAGAGTGAGGCGACGGGCGGGGTCGACCAGCATCGTCTTGCTGATGAGGTCCTTGGCACCGTCGGAGAACGTTTTACACATTTTGAAATCGCCGCGCTGGATCTTCTTGAACAATTCGTCCAACTGCGGGTCGTCGAACGGGAGGTACCCCGCCATCATGACGAAGAGAATGACGCCCGCGGACCACACGTCGGCGATGATGCCGTTGTACCCTGTCTCCTTGAGCACCTCGGGGGCCACGTAGTTCGGCGTCCCGCAAACCGTCATCAGCATGCGGTCGACCGGCTTCTGGATGTTCGCTAAGCCAAAATCTGTGATTTTGATGTTGTCCTTGTCGTCCACGAGGAGGTTCTCCGGCTTCAGGTCGCGGTGGCACACCCCGTGCTTGTGGCAGAAGTGCAGCGCCATAACGATTTGCTGAAAGAACCGGCGCGCGGTGTCCTCGTCGAACTTTTTCGCGGATAGAATGCGGTCAAACAGTTCGCCGCCGGTGACAAGTTCCAGCACGAGGTAAATGTGGTTCGACGTCTGCAGCACATCGTACAGCCTGACGATGTGCGGGTGGTTGAGCATCTTCATCACGGAGATTTCGCGCTTCAGCTGCTCCTCCATGTGTTCTCGCACGAGCTGCTCCTTGTCGATGATCTTCACGGCATACTGTTTTCCTTGGTCATCGACGCCGAGTTTCACCTTTGAAAAACTGCCGCTTCCGAGCGTGCGTCCCAGTTCGTATTTGCCGACCTTCTTGCCTTTGACCATATGTATGGAGGACGGGGAGGAAGATGGAGGAGGCCGGAAAGAAAGCTGTGGCGATGGTGACACGTTGTGATAGCAACAGTGTGAACAAGAGGCGTACGAGCGCATCTCGCCCCCGTCGAGGAAAACTTCCCAAGTCGCAACCTCGTGTTGCACGGTCAGGGAGTCCGCGCGAGGATGGGCGCGACGGAGTGTCCGTGTGCCAAGTGGTCCCCTCTTCCAAGAAGCCTTCTGGGCGATGAACAAAGAGCGTCAGTCGTCGTCGTCGTGCCCACCACCCCCGACGTAGTCGACCTTTAAGTCGAAGTCGCCGCGTAGGGCCGCGTGCTGCATAGCCTTCTTATCCGCACCGCGGGCCCGCGTCGATGGCTCTTTTGTCTTCGCCAGTTTGGGATCGCCGCCCGGGGCGCCTTGTCGACGGGGCCTTTCGTCGGATCCGTCGTCGGATCCGTCGGAATTCTCCACTTCTTCCTTTTGCAGCATTGACACTTTTTTCTTTAGCGTGACAATGGCGGTGTTGACGTCTTTGAGGCGTGAGTTGGGTTTCAGGCCCGACTCGGCCCAGAGTTCCGCGCTCACGTCCTCTTTCCGCGTCAGTTTCGTGGATATCTCTCGCGTCGCGTTGAGCTGCGCGGAATAATCAGGTGGCGCCGTCATGTCCAACGACCGTTACGTAGTTACGCGCGTTTCGTTAACCGATTTCCTGTCAATGTGTTGACCACAACCACCAACACACAAAAAAAACAATGGGCTGCATTGAGTGAAACGGGGCACAGTGGCCCAAACGCAGGTATCAGTGTTATCGGCACTCCGGCACGTCGTCGCAAAAGTGCCACCTCACCGCAACGCTCGAAAAGCCCCGATCGTAGCAAACGGCTGTCGTTCCACCTGGCAACACCAACATGGTGCTGGCCTGCGAAGGCAGCCGCGTGCTACTCGCCGCGGAAACGGTCAGCCAGGCCTTCTCCAAGGCGCAGTCGAACTGCGATGCGTCACTCGCGCGCCTCGCGGCTGTTGGCAACGCATGCGTGACCGGAGAGGAGCAGCATTGCCCCACGAGTGACCCGTGGAGGTGCACCGACTGAACCGCCGTACAGCCGAAGAGTTCGCAGGGTGCCTCGCCGATGCCGGGCCGCGGCAGATACGTGTCGTCGTTCACCGACCTTGTGCGGGATGTCGACAATCGTCGTGTCTGTTGGACAACCGTAATCGTACTGAGAAGAGCCGCCTCACTGCTCACGGCTATCGGCGGTGTCGTCTCGTCCCCAACGGCCGGCTCGATGTCATACGCTGGTGCCGAAATGGTGTGCAACTGCCGCATCAGCACAGAAATTGCATCGACGGCGACGGCCGCGGGGCCATCTGCGTCGTTACCCTCCTGCAGCAGCCGAAGTGCATGCCGTCGAAACGCGGCGAAAAATACTTCGTCCTGCTGCTGTAGAGTCATCATTGTCGGCGGAGCCTACGGATGATGGAACAGGTGTCGCGTGAATACCAAAACAACACCGCATGCCGTAGGTGAGCACTGGCCGATGTGGGCCATCGCGGTGAGTGCAGCTTGCCCTCTGGGAGGCCATGTCAACAGGGGGTGAGAATCACTTCAAAGGCACCCGCAGCGAGGCGAAGATTGAGCGGGACGGGCGTGGTGACCACGTGGTACGCCTCGAGTGTGAAGTTGGTGAGCCAGAGTGCCTCCTCAAACAGCACCGTCAGACAGTCTGTGCCCGAAGCATCGTTGAAGTCCGTGAAGTTGACATAGACCGAAATGGGGCGTGGGCCGGGAAGAACGACGTACGGTTCGTTGACGCAGGTCGGGAGCATCGTGCCAAAACTGGTGACGGACACGTTGGCGAAGCCGTCGGGAACTCGCGACCTTTCTTTGACGCCGTCGGTTGGAAAGTCCATTTTCAGGTGGCAACTCGCGGCCGCAGCGTAGCCGCAAAACGACTGCGTCGCGGTCTGCGCCGCCGCAACGGAAGTCATGACCGCCAACGCAAGTCCAGCCGCGAGGACGGCGAGGATGGCCATGTGAAAGGGGGAGCGCGTGTGAGACCTTTCGAGTGATCAGCGTACAACAGTAGTGACCACGACGAATGCATCGGGCTTTGGGTGTGCGCACAACCCCAATAAGGAGGGAAGGTGCCTCGCTAAGTATTGGTTGCTCCACCAAATCCAACCGACGACCCTTCCGGCAACGGTTGGCCGGCGACGAGAGCTTTGAGTTGCTTCCCGGAGAGCGTGTCGTGCCGCAGCAGGTTTTCGGCGATGACGTCGAGCTGAGCCCGGTGGCTGAGGAGCAGCGTCTTTGCCTCCTGATACGACGCCGAGACCACGGAGGACACCTCGTGCTCGATACGCTCCTTGGTGGCGTTGCTGATGTACGCTCCTTCCTGCGTGTCGGCGGACTCGTAGTCCACCCCGACGCCAATCGCGTCGCTGAAGCCGAATCTTCGAACCATCGAGCGAGCCAGCTTGGTAGCCTGCTGAAAGTCGGATGCAGCCCCCGTCGTGACATCATCGGAGCCCAAGACCAGTTCTTCGGCGACGCGGCCTGCTAGGCATACCTTCAGTCGCGACACCATCGCCTGTCGCGTTTGGCTGTACCGGTCCTCCAGGGGCTGCTGTTGCACAAGGCCCATGATGCCCGAGCCACGTGGGATGATGGTTGCTTTGTGCACCGGGTCGGCGCCCTCCGCTTCCAGCAGCAACGCCACGAGGGCGTGGCCCCCTTCGTGGTACGCCGTGATGCGCCGCTCCGCCTCGGGGATCTTCTTGCTATGATTCTCCGCCCCCATCATGATGCGGTCGCGGGCGTACTCCACCTCCGCTTCCGAAACGGCCACCTTGCCGCGCAAGACCGCGCGGATGGCCGCGACGTTCACCAAGTTGGCAAGGTCTGCGCCAGTGAACCCCGTTGTGCCCCGAGCGATGTCCGCCGCTTTCACCGAGGCGTCCCGCTTGATCTTGGCAAGGTAGGTTTCGAGAATGGCCGCCCGCCCCTTGGCATCGGGGGGGTCGACAGCGACCGTCAAGTCGAATCGGCCTGGCCGCATCAGCGCGCCATCCAGCAGGTCGGGCTGGTTCGTCGCCGCCAGCACGACCACCTCGTCGGTCGACCGGAAGCCATCCATTTCCGTGAGCAGCTGATTAATGGTCTGTCGGCGATGGCTCGCGTTGATGCTGTCGCGCTTCGGCGCCAATGCGTCGATTTCGTCGATAAAAATGAGCGCGGGACTCTTCTCTCGCGCGGCCGCGAAGAGGTCTCGCACCCGCCGCGCGCCGGTGCCCACAAACATTTCGTCGAAGCCGCTGCCGTCGGCGTAAAAAAAATTTACTCCAGCCTCCTTCGCGATCGCCTTCGCTAACATCGTTTTCCCCGTGCCCGGAGGACCGGCAAGCATCACCCCCTTCGGCAGCTTCGCGCCGACGCTCGTGAACTTTTTTGGATTCTTGAGAAATTCAACGATTTCCTTAAGCTCTTCCTTCGCTTCGTCACAGCCTTGAATATCGGCGAAGGACACATGCGAGTCGTCGAGGTTCGTCGGCTCGACTTTGGAGCCACCGAAAAGACTGTTGAGCGCAGCGTTGCTGCCGCTGCCGGCCCCCGACGATGAGGCACCTCCGGCGCGCCGCGACATGACCGCATCCACGACGATGTTCATGAACAGCAGCCACAACGGCAGAAACAACAGCAGTAACACGTAGTACTGATACGCGGGCCGCCGAGCGGCATGATTCACGTACTGAGTCACGATGGGCCGCTCTGGGCTGCCGAGCTCTGGTGCCGGTGCGTAGGGGGCGTAGGGCGGCATCGCACCGGGGCCCCATTGCGGCGGCGACGGCGGCACGACCGTCGATTGGAACCGACTGCCAGTTAACCGAAGGGTATGCCTTGAGTGGCCGCCGGCATTTGTGGTGAAGTCAATGCGCACGAACCGCCGGCCGGCAACGACGGAAAGCGAGAGAGCGCCGCCCATCGTCGCACGTGTCCATGCCGGCAACAGCAGATTATGTCGCCGCATTTGGGCACAACGCTGCAAAGGCCTTTCATGAATGAGGCAGTGTGTGTGCTCAATCAAAACGAACCATCGCTCTGCGACCGACCAGGGGGGGGGACAATTCGGCTGCGCTGACGTCTATCGGCGCAGGTGTCTGCGCTGTATCTATGCACCCGTCGTCATATCGTCCCTCTCACCAGTCGTCTCCGTCGTCGGACCCACGTTGCACAATGTTGACGCCGTCGTCCGAGTCGTCGGTGTCGTCTCGCGTGAGGGGCTTCTCAGCGACAACGAACGCCGCCGTCGAAATCGACGATGGCCGCTTCGCCTGGACCAACTCGTAGTGACGTTTTTTCTGCCACGCCAATTCGGCCCACTCCACCGCTGCCGCCCGCAGCAGCTGTTCAGACGTTTGCGCCACCTCTAACATCCATTGCGCCACGTCCCGCACGACGGTGGCCCCATGCAGCATCGCGGTTGTCAGCGTTGCCCTCGCTGACATTTCACCCGCTTCAGCAATTTGGCGATGCTGACATTCGTCTTGTTCAAGTGCCGACTTTGCTTCGGCGAACGTCTTGCTGTCCTCGCCCGGACTTGCAATTTCGGTTGCCACTGCCGCTAATGCCGGCGGGCGCACCTCTTCGTTGACCCCCGCCAAGGTCGCGGTTGTCGTCTTCGACTGCACCTCGACTGCGGCGCAAAAATTCGTCCGTTGAATTGATTGCAACGGACTTTGGCTGCGAGGCTTGGCCGTGGTCGCGTCGTTCGTCTCACGGTCAGGCAGGACGGCTGGCTGCCCGTTGAGCACTTGGCTCTGCGCGGACGACGGCTTCGGTGCTGGGACCGCAGCCATGGTCTGCTGTTGGCACAGCGCCAACGCACGACTGGCATCCGCAACCACCTCTAGGTGCGCGCACCGCCCCTCCGCCTTGGCAACCTGTTCTCGAAGAAGGCGAATGGTCTCTTGCAGCTCGGAAACGCTTCGCTCGAGACGGCCCTTGTCAATGGAAGCCGTTACGTTCGAATCGGAAATGGAGCTTCGCAAGATCTGGTGCTGTGAATTGAGCGCGGCATGGACGTTTCTCAGTCGGCACAACTCCTCGTCCAGCGACTTGACGTGACGGTCCCTCGTTGCCTGCACATTAAGGAGGTCGTTGCGCTCTGCTTCAAGCGCGAGCGCTCGGAGGTCCAACTCGCGTTTGAACTGGTCGAGTTTGAACCTTTCGATTTGAAATGTGTTCATCGACTGTTGCTCCAACTCGCGGACGCGGCGGAGGTCGTCGGCTACTTCAATCCTGACGCGTCGTTCTATTTCCCGCTGTGCCGTGACAAGCTCGGTGGCCTTCCACCGTTGCATCTCCGAAGCGTGCTCATCGCGCAGGCGCGCTGCAATTTCGGCTTCGTGCTGCCGCAACCGCGCTTCAACGTCATACCTCGACCACCGGTCCGCGGAAGCCCCATCGCCACCGCGGTTGTCTCGACGGCGTTCGATTCGCCGCTGCGCGAACTCTGCATCGACGAGGGCCATTTTTTCTTCCAAGGAAATTCGGCTCGTGCGTTCGTTTGTGTCCGATGGTCTGATTGCCGCTGCCTTTGCGGAGTGAAGCCGCATGTCGGCGATATCCGGACGGTCTCCTTTTGCTGCAGTGGCCGCCCGCGGTCGCACCGCTGCGGTCACAGCTGTTGGTGTGAGAACTGCCGTTCTCAGTTGCTCCTTCAAGACCGACAATGTGCCAGACCGTCTGAAATGATCGAACAGATTCGCTTTCAGCTCATCGAGTGAAAGCTCCACAGGAGGTTCGCTGGCCTCGTCGCTTTGATCGCTGCCCGGTGACGCAACGTCGACGTCGCCAGCGTCGTCGGGTACATCTGACAGTCCCTTACGCATTGTCTGAGGGGTGGAAACAACCCTGCTGTGGAAACAACATAACTTGAAACACAGGTCGTTCAAGGCCAAGGAGAGCAAGGGGGAGAGTGAAGGACTTAATGGCAGCTACCTTGCCGAGCCGTCGTGATGAAACGATGCGCGCGTGACCCGGATGCTCTCGCGAAGTTCCTGGGCGGCAGTGGGATAGCGATCGACTATTCCTTGAGCCTCGGCGAGCAGATCCGCGGCGCGGCTCTTGCTGGACACACTGATACGTTCGCCATCCACGGCGAGCGTCGTGGACGTCTCTTTGGCCTCAACAACTGCTTTGGAGAGGAGCACTTTGCATAAATGGTGCAAGGTCTCGGCGACGAGCAGGTGACCAAACTCGCCGAGGAGCCGTCGGCTGTTCAGTGCTGCCTCATGGGCTTTGATCGCATTGTTGCAGTCCGCGATGGTCGCGCTCTCGCGACGGTGGTAGCAGTGACCGAGTGTCGTGTAGGCATCAGCGAGCGCCATGTCGTAGTTGGTCGTGTCCGCGCCTGCAACGCTGGACGACGATAGCGACAGTGCTCGAAATGTCTCGATCGCCTTCATGCATTCGCTGATGCCCAGCGTCAGTTCGTTCCGCGCCAAGTGCAGCAACGCCAGATTGCTGTGACTGTAGGCGACCGTCGGATGCTCGCTGCCCACCAGCCGCAGCCGCACTGCAAGGGATTCCTTCAGTCGCTTCTCGGCCATGTCAAAGTGCTTAAAATGCACGTAGAACAACCCCAAATCGTCCAGACAGTCGGTGAGCAGCAACTCCTGCGCCGCGGCGGGCGATCGGGCTCGGTCATCCGCGCGCGTTGCTTGCTGCCCAGGGGTTGGGGCCGTCGTGGCCTCTTTGAGGCTCTTAATTCGCTGCTCGTACAGATCGATGGCGGTGAGAAAGTGCGCCTCCGCTTCGGGGTCCTTCTTGGAGGCCAGCGCATCGCCTAGTCGCTGGTACATCGACGTTAACTGCACGTCGCTGGCATCCTTTTTGCTGCGGATTTGGATGCCGCGGCGCAGTAAAGCGATGGCGTCGTCAACTTGACCTTTCTTCATGAGGATGGCGGCCAATTGGGCCGACGCGTCTGCCACTTGCACGTGGTCCACGCCGAGTGCCGCAGCAGTGATCTCAATGCTCTTTTCGAACGATTTTTGAGCGCCGTCGATGTCCTGTAGCAGCTCCTGGGAACGGCCGATGTGGATCAGCTCGCTGGCAACAAGAGGGCTCTCTTTGCCGAACGACACGGCGTACGCGGTGCACGCTTCCTCGTAGGCTTTTTTGGCTTGTCGGAAATCTCGCTTCAAGAGCAGGATATTGCCCTTCCCACTGAATGCGGCCGCCGTCGCGGGGGCGTCTCGGCCCATTGTATCGATGCAAATGTCGACGCACTCGTTGATGCATATTTCAGCCTGCGTCAGGTGTCCCAGATGACGCTTCGTCTCGGCAAGTTTTAGCAGGGTCTGCGCGATCATCGGCTGAAACCGCTTGGCGTGCTGAAGCTGAGCTCCCGTGGGCGGGCGCACCGTCTTGCCGGAGGCGTCGCTGCCACCGTAGAGCCACCGCCGAATGTCCAGCGCCTCCTCCAGAAATGCGACAGCGCGATCCATCTGATTCTGCTTCAGGAATAGGATGGCGGCATCCGCTAGCAGATGGGCCACGGTCGCAAGCGGGTGCAGGTTTGGTTGGTCTGGGGCGCGTCCTGTGTCTGGCAGCCAGCGGTTGCTCCTTGCATTGTAGCAGGCGGTTTTATAGATGTTCAGCGATTCCTTGAAGGCAGCCTCTGACTCAAGATGCATTTCCATGTCGCGGTACGCGAGCGCCAGCAGTCCTAGGCTGTCGGCGTACTTCAAGGTCACCTTTCCATCGGCGTTGTTGCCATCGTAGATGGCGCATGCCTCCGCTAACGCGTCTTCCGCTCGTCGGTGATCCTTGAGATCGATGAACACTCGGCCGAGGTTGTGCAACGTCGCCGCGCAGCTGACGTCCGTAGGTCCTTTGCTTTCGCGCCGATGTTTCAACACGCGCTCGTACAAGCCTACCGCATCGGTGAAGTTGTTGGTTTGGTGCGCGGTTTTGGCAAGACTGTTGAAGTGCTCCTCCATTTGATCGTTGAGTGGGATGGACTGCGATGCCAATTTGATGCCGCTCGGGTGGTACGTTCTGCCATTGGGAAACAAATTGTACCGTTGGGCGACATGGACGCTGGGCAGCGAAGCGCCGACAGACACCGTGACGGTGATGCTGGGCGCGATGCGACTTCGTAACGCAAAGCCGGAAGCTCGGCAGAAAACCCGGAGGCATTGACGCGTAGTCATGATCCGTACTGTAAATTCAAACAAGCACCGCAGGTTGGTTCGGGTCACTTGCGCACAACTACACGCCCTTCCGTGGTGAGGAGAGGCACTACGCTACAAAGGGTGACGTCATGATATCGACTCCATGAGCCGTCTGTGGCCGTCGATGGCGGACGCCAGATCATGCAACCGTTGTTTCAGGCCCACTTGCGCAGTGGCATATTCTTTGGCCGCCTCGAGTTGGCGTAGCAGTTGCCGAGTAGCAGCAAGTTCGGCTTCGGCGCTGGTGCAGCGAGTTTGCCACTCGCATAGTTCCTTGTGGACCGACTTCAGGGAGCTCTCTCGCTCGCTGACAGCTTGCTTCAGGTCGTGGATGACGCGCATTTGATTCATGACGGCGCCATGTACTTCGTGGCTCACATCGCCCGCGGACACCGTTCCTCCTCGGCGAGACGCCTCTAAGTCGAGATGCGCCTGCTTCAGCTGCGCAGTCAGGCTTTCAGTGGACGCTCGTTTCGATTCGAGCGCGGCCTGAAGTTTGAACTCCCGGTGCCGTGAATCTCGAAAGTCTTTTTGGAGACGCTCGCAGTAGCTTTTCATCCGTAACGTGCAGTCGACCGCCGAAGTCGCTTCCCGTTCGATGCCGGCAAGCTCATATTGGTGTGTTCGCGCCAGTGCCTCGCCCATCGGCGACGGCGGCAGTAAGCGAGGACTCGGACCTACGCTGACCTCCTCCAGCGCACCTCTCGTGGGTGATACCAGTCGACGGCCGCGCATGTAACAAACTGCACTGTTCGACGCGTGACCTTTAACCCAGCAAACACACGATATGCACGAACGACAAGGAGCGAGCGAAATTGGAGCCCATCAGTGATGGGACAGCTGCAAAAGTCAACTAATCACTATTCTGTGGTGTCCGGGGGGTCGTTGTGGTGGCGGCTGCGGCTTCATCGTTTTCGGTCGATCGCGGCTCCATTTCGGCCATCGCCGTCGGGCGATTTTCGGTCATCGACGCGGGGGTGATCTCTGAGTCTGGACGGGGCGCGGCCTCAGCGGCAGCGCCATCTGTCGCGGACGCGCCGCTCACAAGTGGTTGTGGGACTGAAGGGAGCGGCGACTGCTTGCGTTGGATTTTAACGATCTTTTTGATCTCCGCTCGACAAATAGCGCAATTCTTCAGCCGCTTCGCGCATGCCCCACAGCACGACACATGGCCGCACGGCAGAAAAATCACCTCGCGCCGTCGGGCGTAGCACAACTGGCACGTGGTCGCGTCATCGCCGTCGTCGTCATTTGCTGCGTTGGCTCCTTGCTGAGCGTTTCCTCCCTCCTCTTCGTCCTGTTCCTCGTCGGCAAGTAGTGCGGCTTCTTCTTCGCGGCGTCGCAGCACGTGTGCTCGGTATTTGACGAAGCACCGGTAACCAGCAACCGCGCTCAATGCGCACAGAAACAGGAAAGCCATGCTCCCGAGTGTAAGGAGCGCGGCAGCGGCGGAAATACCCATGTTGACGCCTCCCTCTGGAGCAACCCCTGACGTGTTGGTGGTGCTGTGATTCGTCGCGTTGTTGAAGAAGATGCACGTTCCATCTGCAAGGTCGCACGTAAATCCAGCTGGGCAGCAAGCTGCGTGGACCCCTGTCTCCGGCCACGTGCAACAAACCGGAGCGCTCGTCGGGCAGACGCTTCGCTCAAATCCTCCCTCGGTGCATGGCACGTACCCCCCAATTACGGGGACGGTCAAAGCGGCGACCAAGACGATAAGCCGAAGCATCGTGAGCAATAAAGTGGGAAGTCGGAAAGATACCAGGAGACTTCTAATCGGAACACGGACGAGAGGGGGGTTCAAGCACGGGGAGTTGGGGAAGGCCGCGAGGGTTCGAATGGGTCGAGTCATGCACGGTCGAATACGGCGTCACGTCGGAAATGGCGAGATATCAGAATCGGTTAACGGTGTCCGTCCGAGAAGTTCTCACAGCGAGGACGCCAGGGAGCACGTGGCTCCCTTGCCGTCGGGTTCAACGTTCAGTTTTTCGACGACGCCGTTGTCCACGATCATCGAAAATCGAGCGTACCGGTCGCCGCCCAAAGGGGGCAAGTTCACCTTCAAATCGATCTTGTGCATGAAGTCACCCGTCGGATCCGCCAGCATCGTCACCTTGCCTGCCGCATTGTGCGCGGCCGCCCACGCCTCCATCACGAAGACATCGTTGGTCGCGACGCAATAAATATCTGTGACTCCGAGGCGCTGTTTCAGTTTGTCCGCGTCGGCCACGTAGCCCGGCAAGTGCGTCTTGGAGCACGTGGGTGTAAATGCACCTGGAACCGCAAAAAGAATCGCACGTTTCCCGGCGAACAGCTCGGCGGTTGTGACGGTCTTCGGGGGAACTTGCGTCCAAAACGTCGCCTCGGGAAGGCGATCTCCCACTTTCAGAGCTGCGGCCATCAGACGAGTGCGTCGAAGCATCAATCTGAGGGGGGGCGTTAGGGATGCCCACGCGAAGTTTTGGCGACAATGAGCGCACGATCGGTATTTACCATCCTAGCGTGTATTCGTTGTAGGGATGATATTAATCGAGTTGTTATTGTTACAGAAATCCAGTACCGGTACGCCGGGCGCTCCGCTCCTCTAAAATCCCCACCAACGATCGTCGCAGATCTTCGGTGGTGACGGCCGCTCGTCTCATGACGGCAGCAGCGCAACACGCGAAGCACGCCTTCTGAATGGTACTCGCCGAAGCGGCGGTTGAACTGAGTAGAGCAAAATCGATGCTTCCTTCCTTTGGTACCACATCCGGCAAACTCCGTTCCCACAGCTTTTGTCGCAAAGCGCGGTCGGGGAGCCTGAACGTCAAGTGATGGGAAACGCGGAGCCGCAGTAACGACGGATCGATCGGCGAGGACGAGGCGTCCGCGTTGTCCGTTGCCAAAAGCAGCACGGGACGGTTGTACCGCGATGCTTGATACTGGATGAGCTGCGACAAGTGTTGAGCCTTTTCGGAAGTGCTGTCTTGGTACAGCCACTCCGCGCAATCGAACACCACCGCCGCATTTAGGGTACGCGCTTCGTCGAAGACCTTTGCTAGATCACTGTCTTTTTCCTTGAGGTATAACTCGGCGCAGTTGACGACACGAAGATTGAATCCGCATTCCAACGCGAGTCCCTCGGCGGCAAGCGATTTGCCGGTGCCCGCCGGACCACTCATGAGAATGACGAATTGAGTGTCAGGTTGGTTGTCCTCGTTGAAGCCCCACTGAGAAAACAGGGTTCCTCGCGCTTTAATCAGTGACACAATGGTTGCGAGGGAGGCGGCCAAACGGGACTCGACGACGAGGTCGCGAAGATTCCGCTGTGGGGTGAGGTACTGAGACGCGGTCGTTCCGCCTCCTCCGGCCGCTTGAAAGAAACCGCGTAACTGGGATCGAGCACCCGCCACCAAGTCAAGTTGCGTAAGTTCAGGATTGTCGCACAGCTCTCGCCCAACCGCGGCTGAAATCGCTGCCGTCATAGCGTTGCGGATGAGCCCTCCGGTGAGTTCGTACTCCATCGCGACGGCGTTGAAGTCGACGAGGCTCGAAACCCGCAAATTTCGTGGGACGTGGTTCCGCCAAATGCGGAGTCGCAGTTGGTGATCAGGCAGACGGAAGGGAACCATCACGGAGATGCGACGGTTCATCGCTTCATCGAACACCTGGGCTCGGTTGGTGGCCAAAATGGTGATCCCATCGAACCGTTCAAACTCAGCCAGGATCGAGGCAACCATGCCACCGCCCGTCTCTCGTTTTTCAAAGATCTGCTCGCATTCGTCGAAAAATATGATGGCGTTGTTGAGCTTGGCTTCGCGAAACAAATATTTGAGCAGCTCGGGGCCTCTGTCCGCAGCCAACTGCTGCACGTTTACCAGGAGAACCTTTTTGTTCAAGTGGCATGCGACCGCGTTGGCCAGCATGGTCTTTCCGGTTCCACTAGGTCCATAAAACAGCAGTGTCAGCCCATCGCCGGTGGCGGCCCCCATCCCTTCCCCGAAGCCACAACGTTGCTTGCATTTCACGAATAAGTCGAATCGTTTGATCGCGTCGAGTACCTGACGCTGAGTGTCGTCGGGCAACACGACGTTGGTCAAGGGCACGGTGGGCCTGTACAACCGCGACCCGGGGACCAACTCGGCCGTTTCAGTGTCCAACCCCATGAGGTAATCCACTAACTTCCGGTCGATGTCCACGCAGAAGTCCATCAAGTCAGTGTTGTAGGATGATCGACCAGTCAGCGATGAAATACCGACAGAGACGAGTCCATGACGAACAAGTGCGGACGACTGTCCGAAGTAACGTCGGCACGCAATGCGTTGGTGTAGATTGTCACATAGTACGAAGAGAATGTACCCTACGGTGATCTCGCGCTGACCATCCCCTCTCATCACATAGCGGCCATTGATCGCGATGATCAGATCGTGGGAAACCACGTTGCCCACCAGCAACCACAAAACCCGCTTCTCAAATTCACAAAGCTCCAACTTCGCGGAAACGGCTTCCGCACGGGGCTGCCATGGGCCATCATCGGTGGGCGGATCCTTCACCGCAGAGTGCGTCGCGGCCAAGCGGCTGGCCATTCGGGCTCTCAAGACGCGCTCTTTACCCAAGTTTTCTCGGAGCTGCGCCTCGCTTTTGTTTTTCGGATTGTAGTAAACGTCCTCTTCGTCCTTCATGTCACTTTCGGCGGTGCGCATTTTGACGAGCGTGGTCAGTAACTTGAACGCGTCGTCCATGTACGCGACGTCATCACCGTACGGTAGTTGCGAAATTCGTTGACGAGGAAGAACTAGCTCGTCGGATGCGACCACCGGCTGCGAAGCGTCGTCAGAGGCATCGGTATCGCTGCTAGACGCCGGCGCCGCTTCTCTGGCTCGCTTGTCTCCCAGCGTTGGAAAGCTGGAACCGGAGGCGAGGGGCGTGTGCGGCGGCCCATGGTCCTCACTCAAGATGCCTGCGAGGGCAGTCCCCTCGATCTTGATCAGGTCCTCCTCTCCCAGTTGCAAGCCGGTGAGCGCGGTCACCACTTCCTGTGTCATTTTGAACCGTCCTTCGCCACTCGCGTTTGGAAGCTTCATTCTACTATCCACAAAAGCAACGATTCCCTGGGCGGCAAGCGGGTTGCTTTCCCGGAGAAAGTCGAACAACTCCATTGGGGACATGTTCGTCATGCGCGCGACGCCTGATGGCGACAAACTTCCAACTGCAACCGAGGGAAGATGGCAACCCGCATGAAGAAGCAGGATATACTGAACAGCCAAAGTAGCCTTGGCGTTCAACCCAAGCTTGCCACAAAGTCTGATGACTCGTGGTAACGGAGACAACGCCAGTCGCGCGTGCATGTGCGCTTCGGCATCATCGGCCAGCGCAGCAACGATCGACGCCACCTCGTTCGACGTCAGTTGTAGAGATCGTATCGTGTTGGCCGCCGCAGGTCCGGAAGTCATCGCTTGGACGCAAAAGCCCCAGGAACGCACGACGAACACAGCCTCCAAAAATTTTAGGTAATCATTGTCGCACGAAAATGGGACACTTGCTGAAGAAGCTGCGAAAACGTCGTGTGTGCCGTGCGATGGCAGTATGCACAGAGCATACAGCTCCTCTCCATAGTGCTTGTTGTGTGGCGAAAGGCTCCTGCTTGAAGCACGGTCAATTGTCCACGACGCTTGGATGACCGAAAGCCACTTGGTCATGGACTCCTCAAACATGGGGGGCATTTGCCGATTGGGCATGCTGGAACTGCAACCTCTTCCAGATAAACGCTACCCAACAAAGAAAGGACAGTATCAGCCTACGGGCAACACGGCGCCGATACACAGATGATTTCTAAATGGTTTGTGAAGGGCAATTGCTGATGGAGTGACCTGACACACCGCACCTGTAGCAACCCCCTTGACTTAA
>ERZ1292630.2625-Hain-H41-02um-R3-2625-length-16413-cov-21_pt1 | contig 16413 bp, 16 predicted proteins | sample MGYA00564408_ERZ1292630 | MGnify/ENA primary metagenome ERZ1292630 (study PRJEB36523, sample SAMEA6512641) | groundwater metagenome | collected 2019-01-08 | study: AquaDiva: Metagenomics assemblies of 32 groundwater samples | reverse complement strand
GGATTTTTTGCAGAGTGCTTTAACGAGCGAAAATGTTTGTGCAACAGGCTCATAGAAACTAATTATTATGGAGGCGGCGGATCAAAGCTCAAGGCCACGGCAGGGGAATATAAAGCACTTTATGATTTCTTATCTGCCGATGGACACAAATTTATTTGGATAACGGACGGCGGAGGCTGGAAATCTACCCTTAAACCTCTTGAGGAGACATTTAACCATATTGACTATACCTTGAATCTGAATATGGTTTGTAAAGGAGTACTTGAAAGGTTGATCAAAGAATTAGAAAAGAAGGAGAAGGGGTCAGCCCATGATATGGGGCAAAAATGAAGAAGTGCGGCACAGAAAGAAATAGTCGAAAAGGTTGATTGGGTACGGTCTTTTGTCAAGGGCAAACCCCAATACATAGTACTGTTATACATCCAGGAATAACCGCTCAGTGAGGGGAGAATGAAAACACTTACGCTCAAGCTTGAGAACTGCTATGGAATCCGGCAGTTGACACACGACTTTAACTTTGAGAATCGCAAGGCATATTCTAAGGCATATTCTATTTATGCGCCAAACGGTTTCATGAAAACCTCTTTTTCCAAGACATTTTCCGATGTAAGCAAGAACAGGGACTCGGCGGATTTAATATTCCCTGATCGTCTATCAAAAAGAACTATTCAAGACGAGAGCGGGGCAGAAATAAAAGGCGAAAATATATTCGTCATTGAGCCATATAATCAAGATTTCAACTCGGACAAAACCTCACTCCTTTTAGTTAATCAAGCCATCAAGAAACAATACGATGATGCACTCCTTAAGATTGAAGAAAAAAAGGATGCACTAGTAAAGAAGCTAAAGCAGCTGTCAGGGCTCACCGGAAGAGCGGTAACCCCAGAGAGCGAATTACTGAAGTGCTTCGGAGGAGACTCTATCTTTGATCTATTAGAGGCCGTTGATGAAGCCGTGCATAAAACCTCGGACGAACGATTTTCAGTGATCGTATATTGCGAATTGTTTAACGATAAAACAATTTCATTTTTGGAATCCGGGCAAATCAAGACGCAATTAAAAGAATACATTGAAAAGTACAATGAACTGGTAGAGAAATCGCCTGTACTAAGCAAGACATTTAACCTCTATCACGCAAAGACTGTTCAAAAGAACCTCTCTGAAAACGGTTTCTTTTCAGCCAATCACTCAGTCAATCTTTTCAACGGAAAAGAAAAAGAGGAAATCACATCCGCAGAACGACTTGATGAAAAGATAGAAGAAGAAAAGAAAAAGATTCTGTCAAACGAAGACCTCTCAAAAAAGTTTGATGCTATTGACAAGAAACTAACGAATGTGGAACTAAGGAAATTTCGCGACTATCTGTTTGACAACAGGGATATTGTTGCAGAATTGTCAGATTACAAAAATCTGCAAAAGGATATTTGGATATCCTACTTGGCAAATCAGCGCGATTTGTTTTCCGAACTCCTTAAAGAATATAGGAGCGGAAAGGAAATAATCAAAAATGCCGTCAGTGCCGCAAAGAGCGAAAGAACAGAGTGGGAGGAAGTTGTCGATCTTTTTAACAAGCGATTCTCTGTTCCTTTCAAAATGGAAGTGTCTAATCAGGATGACGTTATTTTGATTAATTAGGGACACTTCCCAATAAAATAGATGAAGACACCGGAAGGTATATTCAAGGATTTCCCCAGATGGCCAAAGAGCTGGGTGGGAATAAAAGAGGATGTGGCCTACGGGCAAGGCATTCTTCAAGTCATGCGTCCGTTTATTGAAAGCCTGATTGCTGATGGTTTGTCCGACAAAACAATCAAAAGGCATATGGATAATCTATGGCTGCTCGGCGGGGAGATCATACGGGACGTGAGCATGGATGAGGAATACGATAAGATTTCCCCATTGGATAAGTTGCGAAAGTCCGTGGGGCCGGATGGAGGGCCATACTGCCGCCATTTGGATTCAGATTCGCAGATGAGATCATTCGACTCGACGTGTAGGAAACTCCATCGGTTTCTCGAAGGTTAAAAGTGAACACCTGATATTTGGAACCACGGGGCAGGATAAAAGGGAACAATCGGAATGCTTTTCAATAACGGGTAAAAGCTGGACACGCCTTAACCTATAGATAGAAAAAAGATTTTAACAGATAGGGCTTTATAGTGTAAAATAGCGGGAAAGGAGTCTTTAAAGGTTGCGGGTTGAGGATGTTGGAAGCGATCAAGGGACATTGTAATAATTGGAAGATGGGCTTTATGACAAATTATAAGAAAGGGAACCGATGCTGCAAATAGGTAAAGTAAAAATCGAAAACAAACTGGTCCTTGCCCCAATGGCCGGGATCACGAACCTCCCGTTCAGGCTGATTGTGAAGGATGAGGGGTGCGCTCTTGTTGTTTCCGAGATGGTCAGCGCCATTGCCCTTGTCAGGGGCGGAAAGAAGACAAGGGACCTCCTGAACAGCGACCCTTATGAGAGGCCTCTGTCTGTTCAGCTGTTTGGTTCAGAACCTCAGATAATGGCTGAGGCCGCAAAGATCATAGAAGGGTTTGGGGCAGATATCCTTGATGTCAATATGGGATGCCCTGCAAAAAAGGTTGTCAGCACAGGTTCAGGATCAGCCCTCCTCAGGGACCCTCTGAAGATAAAGGCGCTCATCGAGGCCGTTCGAGCGGCTGTAACAATACCGTTTACAGTTAAGATCCGTTCCGGCTGGGATTCTAAATCCGCTAATTACCTTGAAATTGGGAGGATCGCCGAAGAGTGCGGCGTTGACGCAATAACCCTGCATTCAAGGACCACTGCTCAGGGGTTTGGCGGAAGGTCTGACTGGTCTCATATAGCAGAACTCAAGAAGGCATTGAAGATCCCGGTCATAGGGAACGGAGATATAAAGACACCGGAGGATGCGAAGAGGATGCTGGACGAAACATCCTGCGACGGGATCATGATCGGAAGGGGGGCCCTCGGTAACCCCTGGATATTCAGCAGGGCACTGAAGTATCTGGAAGAGGGGGTTATAGAGAAACCGCCGTCAGAAAAAGAGATACACTCAACCATTAAACGGCATATTGAAATGCTGGCGGATTATCTGGGAGATAAATGGGCTGTTAGGGAGTTCAGGAAGCATATTAGCTGGTATACCAAGGGGCTTCCCCACAGCGCCGATTTCAGGAGGAGCGCTATTCACATAGACAGCATGGAGGACCTCCTGGATGAGACTGAGGCATATTTTGAGACCTTAGAGTCAATCGACGACGACTTCTTTCTCCAGGCATTCGGGACCCATGATAATGAAATCAGCGCTCAATAAAGAGAGGCTTTACGAAAACCTCCTGGCCAGTATAGAGGACGGGGTGGTTGTCCTTGCCCCAGACAACGTCATCCTGACCTTTAACCAGGGCGCTGAAGGGATGATAGGGGTTTCGGAGGGGATGGCTGTTGGAAACAATCTGTCATCAGTCATCAGTGAGCAGGAAGTCGGTTCCTTGGCTCAAAAGGCTTATGAAACAGGGAAGAGTTTTTCAGATAACGACCTTAGCATACGAAAAAAAGACGGGAGCCTTATCCCAGTCTCCCTTACTGCTTCTCCCCTTTTAGACGAAGAGGGAAAGGCGCTCGGAACAGTTATGGTCCTCCGGGACATGAGAAGGATAAAGGCACTTGAGGATGACCTCCGCCATTCCGACAGACTGGGCACATTGGGGACGCTGGCCGCAGGACTTGCCCACGAGATTAAAAACCCGCTGGGAGGGATAAAGGGCTCGGCCCAACTGCTCCAGGAAGAGCTGGGGAATGACAAAAGACTTACAGAATTTACAGGGATAATAATCAGGGAGACAGAGAGGGTAAACAGGCTTATTGAGGAACTCCTGGACTTTGCCAACCCCAGGAAGCTATCTCTCAGACCCATTAATATACATAAAATCCTTGACGACAATATCTTTCTGCTATCAGAAGTTGCAAAGTTAAAGGGGGTAACGGTCCATAAGGAGTTTGACCCAAGCCTTCCAATGATAAAAGGCGATAAAGAAAGGCTCTCCCAGGTCTTCCTGAATATCATAAAAAACGCCATTGAGTCCATTGACAAGGGTGGCTGGCTCATGGTCTCCACCAGAATGGGAACGGAATATCAGATGGTAGAGCGGGAGGAGAGAAAAGGGGTCATCGTTGTTGAGGTATCGGACAATGGAAAGGGTATGACACAGAATACACTGGAAAGCCTCTTTACCCCATTTTTTTCCACCAAAGAAAAAGGAAGCGGACTTGGCCTTGCCATATCCCACAGGATACTTAAGGAACACAAGGGTCATATAAAGATAAAGAGCAGGGCAGGAGAAGGGACTACGGTCAGTGTTACGCTGCCGGTTTAAAAGCAGGTCGAGGTAGAGAAAGTGTCCGGTGGGCAATGCTCACCGAATAAGAAAGATAGAAGGGCTGGGAGATAGGTTCCGCAGGGATGATGAAGGGGATTGCAATATGGGGAATAAATAAATCGCCTTTCCCCTGTTTATAATGGTCCCCATTATTCCACCCCTATTATTTTATATGGTGGAGAGTTTAGCATGATGGACACAAGGAGAAGCTACCAGCTGCCCAAGAAGCTTGAACGCCTTCTTGCTTCTCTTGCAGTGAAATATCGCAAGGATGGCGAGGAATTGCTTCTGAGGATCATTGCAAACTCCCAGTATTACGTGAAGGAAGAGTACACGTACAACAATTGGAATGGAGGTCAATCCGGTCACGCTGTGTATTTTCAAGTGCCTGAAAATCTGTACCACGAGATAATGGATAATCTCGGTTATTTTACACAGGAAATAAGTCAAGGGCTCAACAGATTATGCAATATACAGGATGAGTTTATCGCTGAAGTGTTTATCGAATTGGCAGAAGGTGCTGAGGTCACTGGATGGAGGGAACGCTCTGGGGCTCTCTTGGATAAGAACCCTGCACTTGTCCCAGCATCAACAACCGACCAGAACAGACTCTGGATCCCTAACTTCCTTCGTGTATTCCTGAGTCATAAATCCGAGTTCAAAGTAGCAACAAAAAAAATCAAAGACGAGTTGAGGAAATTCGGCATATCGTGTTTCGTTGCGCATGAAGATATTGAGCCTACCAAAGAGTGGCAAGATGAGATCGAGCGTGCACTCGCAAGTATGCAGCTCATGGTTCCGCTAATGACGGAAAAGTTTAACGAAAGCAACTGGACGGACCAAGAGGTAGGAGTAGCAATAGGTAGAGGGATACCTATTGTGGCTGTACGGCTTGGGAAAGACCCTTATGGATTTATCGGGAAGTATCAAGGATTGCCCGGAGCAGGTAAGAACGAGGCGGAACTCGCGAAGGAGCTATTCAAACTTTTTCTTAAACACGAAGAGATACGCCCTTTGGCCACAGATGCCTGGATTGTAGCTATCGAGAATATTCAAGACTATAATCACGGAAATAGTCTCGCCGAGTTTTTACCAATGATAAATGAGCTAACACCTGACCAGATCAATCGTACATTATGAGCTTATAACGACAGCAGCTCAGCACGAATGAGTTACGGCCTCAATGGGAATAAGCCTTACTCTTATGGGTCTGGCCTCCCCCATCATTTGACGCGGATTACAGGTCAAAAATACGAATTCCGGCGTGGAGAGATTGTTCTTTCCGAAACCTGAATTTCAAGGGAGCATTAGAGGGTTGCGTCTACACATTTTACTGCAAGGCCTCATATTATGCGATAAAGTACCGTGTGAGTGAGTCGGCTCAGAGTAGCAGTTCGTAGGGTGCGTCCCACGCACCGTTAACAACCTGTAAAAACCTGTTGGTGCGTGGGACGCACCCTACAAGACTGAGAGCTTAATCAACGGCATACATAGGAACCAATTGGGACGGTTCTATATAGTTGCCGTCAAGAGGCAGTGTGCTGATAAAACTATCTGCACCCCTTGAGCATTCACTCCGCCAAGGTCGCCCACGAAAGAGCCAGGCTAGGCTTATGACTGACGGAGAAGGAGATTGGGGTTGTACGGGGATTTCAAGGGACAGTTTCCCTAAGTAAGTGATTTTGGTATGCTATCCTAAATAATCATAAACGATAAAAAGGAGGGAATCGATGTCTTCATTATTACAGGAAGTGGTATCCAAAGCCCATAATTTACCGCCTAATGAACGCGCGGAGCTGGCCCATGACCTTATTGTAAGTCTGGATGAGACTATAGATGCTGGATATGAGGCGGCTTGGGACGCAGAGATTGAAAGGCGCGTAATAGAAATCAAAAGCGGCAAAGCAAAAGGGAGACCTGCAGAGGAGATACTGGCCGAGATAAGAGCAAGATATTCATGAAGCAAATCATCGTCCTCAGCGAAGCGGAACTGGAGCTATGGCAGGCCGTTGATTACTATGAAAGCAGGTGTGTTGGATTGGGTTTGGACTTTGAGCATGAGGTAGGCCGAGCATTCATAGATATTCAGGATGCCCCGGAACGATGGCCTGTAAGAAAAAATGGTACAAGATGCTGTTTGCTCCACCGATTTCCATACACTGTTTACTATATGGAACTTCAAGATGTTATCTGGGTAGTTGCTATTGCGCACATGAGTCGTAAGCCTTACTATTGGCGCGATCGCTTGAAATAAAGATGTAACAATCGTGACGGTTCTATATAGTCGCCGTCAAGAGACAGCGTACTGGTAAAATTAACCGCACCCCTTAAGCAACCACTCCGCCAAGGTCGCCCACGAAAGAGCGCATATCAGCAGACAGCTTATGAGCTTTACGGACTGACGTAGGAAGAGTTTTTGGTTGTGGAGGAAATAAATGAGCGCTAAAACAACCAGGAAGACAAAACCAATATCGGTCGTAACCGCAGTGCAAACGCCGGATCGTCCGCTGTTGACCGATGTGCGGCAGATGGTCCTTCAGGCCCGTGAAAGTGTGGCGCGGGCCATTGATTCCGGCCTTACCATGCTCTACTGGAATATTGGGCATCGTGTCAGACAGGATATTCTTAAAGAGAAGCGGGCGGAATATGGTGCTGAGATTGTCGCGGCACTGGGGCAACAATTGGAAATGGAATTTGGACGGGGATTTTCAACAAAATCCCTCCGGCATATGATTCGATTTGTCGAAGCATTCCCCGATTCTGAAATTGTCTCCGCACTGCGGAGACAATTGACCTGGACCCATTTCAAATCACTCATCTATCTTGACGACCACCTAAAACGCGACTTCTACGCAGAGATGTGCCGAATCGAAGGTTGGAACACACGCACCCTGGACAAGAAAATTCAGTCCATGCTTTTTGAGCGCACAGCCCTTTCCCGTAAGCCGGAGAAGCTTGCAGAAATTGAACTCAAGGCTCTTCGCGAGGAAGATCGGATGACGCCCGACCTGGTCTTTCGTGATCCGTACATTCTCGATTTTCTGGGGCTTAAAGACGCTTACGCTGAAAAAGATCTGGAAGCCGCAATCCTGCGGGAGATGGAGGCATTCATACTGGAGTTGGGGGTTGGTTTCGCATTTTTGGAGCGGCAGAAACGAATTACTATTGATGGGATCGATCACTATCTTGACTTGTTGTTCTATCATCGAAATCTGCGCCGCCTGGTGGCTATCGAGTTGAAGCTCGGCGAGTTCAAGCCCGCACATAAAGGACAGATGGAACTTTACCTCGGCTGGCTGAACCGGTATGAGCGAAAACCGGAGGAAGAATCACCCATAGGCATGATCCTCTGTGCCGGGAAACGACACGAGACGGTGGAGTTGCTCGACCTCGACAAAAGCGGCATACACATAGCCAGCTACTGGACGGAAGTACTGCCCAAGGCCGAATTAGAACAAAAACTTCATGATGCCGTAATGCTTGCACGGGCACGACTGGAGAGGCCAGAAGGTGAATGATGAACCAGACCGATGAAAGGTTTGAAGATCGAGGGAGAATGGGAGCGGCTCAATCGGTTAAAAAACAATTGAAACAATGGAGACAATCGGTACGGTTCTATTGAGATAGATGACAGCAAAGGCCAAAAGGCTTAAATAGAGGAATAGAAAGGAAGTTTAACAACAGAGGTTGCTATGGAAAAAATTCTTATTGCAGATGACGAGGAATCTATAAGGTTTGTCCTGAAGAAGACCATGGAGAAGAGGGGGTACTCCGTGGAGCTTGCCGAGGACGGGATTCAGGCCCTTGAGAAGATCAAGGGGGAAAGGTATTCCCTGATCTTCATGGACATAATGATGCCTGGAGAGAGCGGTCTGGACATACTTACAAAGGTAACGGATACCCCTGTTATAATAATGACCGCCCAGGATACGATGAAAAATGCGGTAGAGGCGATGAAGAGGGGCGCATACGATTATATAACCAAGCCTTTTGACATAGAGGAAGTAAACCTTCTTGCCGCAAGGGCGATAAATGCATGGAAACTCTCCAGGGAGGTTGCAGAGCTAAAAAAGGAGATAAAAGGGAAATATGTGGTAGGCGGAGAGATTATAGGTAAGAGCGATGCCATGAAGCAGCTTTACAAGCTTATAGGTAAGGTCTCAGCCAGCGACCTGACAGTCCTTATCCAGGGGGAAAGCGGAACGGGGAAGGAGTTAATAGCCAAGGCGATCCATTACCACAGTAACCGCTCAAGCGGGCCTTTTATTGCAGTAAACTCCTCGGCCATCCCAAAAGACCTTCTGGAAAGCGAGTTCTTTGGCCACGAGAAAGGGGCATTTACAGGGGCCCATGAGAGGAAGATCGGGAAGTTCGAGGTGGCGGAAGGCGGAACCCTCTTTCTGGACGAGATCGGCGACATGCCTGTAGACCTCCAGGCCAAGATATTAAGGGTTATACAGGAGAAGGAGTTCGAGAGGGTGGGAGGGAATAAACCAATACCCTCTGATGTACGAATAATAACTGCAACAAACCGGAACCTGGAAAAGGCCATCCAGGAAGGAAGGTTTCGGGATGACCTGTATTACAGGCTTAATGTAGTCCCGATTGTGGTGCCTCCCTTGAAGGAAAGAACGGGGGATATCCCACTGCTTGTAGAGCATTTTCTGAGAAGGTTCCGGGATGAACTGGATGTTGAGGAAAAGGGGATGACTCCTGAGGCGATGAAGATTTTAAACAGCTACACCTGGCCTGGAAATGTCAGGGAGCTGGAAAATACAGTAAAGCGGGCCATGGTAATGTCATCCGGGAACAAGATCATTCCTGAAGACCTACCCACAGCCGTTTTTGGAGAGGCGCATGTAAAGGCCGGCCGGTTTAAATCATTAGATCAACTTTGGGAAGAAAAATTAAAGACATTTATTGACAATGGAGACTGCCTTAAGATGAAAGGGATGTATGACCTTATCATGAAACAGGTAGAACGGCCACTCCTCCGGTTTATCCTGGAAAAAACCAATGGGAATCAGTTAAAGGCCTCGGAGATACTGGGGATAAACAGGAATACACTGCGGAAAAAATTGACAGAGCTGGAAATGGACGCAAAGGGGAACCCTATTCCTACAAAGAATCCAGGCAGAAAGATATCCAAGAGAACAAGCTGAGGAATAAGAGATGCTTGCAGGAGTACTGATAAGTCCTGGTCATCTGGAAATGCAGGAAGTGGAAAAACCTAAGGCAGGACCGGGAGAGGTCGTGCTTAAGGTTGAGGCGGCCCTTACCTGCGGAACGGACCTGAAGGCCTTCAGGCGCGGTCATCCGAAGATGCCGATGCCGACTCTTTTTGGGCATGAATTTTCCGGAACAGTGGAATCGGTCGGATCGGATGTGGGCCGCTTCAACGTTGGCGACCAGGTCATGAGCGTACACTCAGCCCCATGCAACACTTGTTTTTATTGCAGGAAGGGGCAGCAAAACCTCTGCGAGAATGTTATGGACACCAAGGTCCTTGGGGCATATGCCGAGTATATCAAGTTGCCACTGCATATAGTAGAGCAAAATGCATTTATTAAACCAGCCGGCCTCTCATTTACAGAAGCAGCAATGCTGGAGCCTCTTGCATGCGTGATTTACGGGCTGGAGAAGTTTCCCGTCGGAGGCGATGATACTGTTGTCGTAATCGGTGCAGGGCCTATCGGCCTCTTGCAGGTTGCGGCCCTGAAGGGATACGGAGTAAAAAAGGTGATCCTTGCAGGAAGGCACAGGATCAGGCTGGATACAGGTTTATCCCTTGGAGCAGATACAGTCATTGACGTGGACAGGGACGATCTTCTGAAAGAAGTTCTTGCGGAGACTGGTAGCCGTGGGGCTGATCTTGTTATTGAATCCACAGGAAGGGCAGATGTCTGGGAATCCACACTCTCCATGGTACGCAAGGGAGGGAATGTATTGCTGTTTGGCGGCTGCCCTGACGGTAGCCGCGCCTGCTTTGATACAACCAGGCTTCATTACGATGAAATTACCTTAAAAGGGGTATTCCACTTTACACCGTCAGCAGTAAAGAAGACATACGAGATGCTTTCAGACGGGAAGATAAATGTCAAACCACTAATAACGGCTGAGATGCCGTTAAAGGAGCTGCCAAAGGCCTTTGAAATGCTAATGGCGGGAAAAGGGATTAAGTACGCACTAATACCATGATGAGCGCAAGTATCTTTCAGAACAGACACCAATTATTCCGCTTCCAAACGTATCTCAGGGTGTTCAATATGTTTGTAAGGGACTTTTGATAATACCTCCTCAACGCTGGTTATTCCGGCCTTTACCTTCTCCCAGGCATCTTCAAAAAGCGTGACCAGTCCGTTTTCCCTTGCAGCCTCCCATATCTCGTCCTCTGTAGCCCTCTTTGCCAACAACCTCCTGAGTTTTGTATCAATAACCAAAAATTCATAGACTCCGATACGCCCTTTATATCCGGTATGGTGGCACTCCTTACAGCCCTGGCCCTTGTAACACTTTTTTATAAGAGGTACCTTCCAATTTTCTACCTCTGCGTTAAAATCCATTTCGATCTTACACTTCTCACAGATCTTTCTCACCAATCTCTGGGCAAAGATACCAGATACAGCGGAACTGACAAGAAACGGCTCCAATCCAAGATCTATCAGTCTTGTTATGGTAGATACCGTGTCATTTGTATGGACTGAGCTCAGTACGAAATGGCCTGTAAGTGAGGCTCTCACAGCAATTTCTACCGTGTCCCTGTCCCTGATTTCTCCAACCATAATGATATCAGGGTCCTGACGGAGTATTGAACGGAGCGCTGTAGCAAAGGTAAATCCTATCGCCTCCTTAACCCCGACCTGCAAAATACCTGGGAGCTTGTATTCTACAGGATCTTCAATGGTTATGATCATTTCCTGATCAGTTTGAAGCTGCTTTAGCATGGCGTAAAGCGTCGTAGTCTTTCCACTGCCGGTTGGGCCTGTAACAAGGAACATCCCTTGAGGCTGATTCAATATGCCTAATATCTGCTTTAAAATCTTCTCGTTTAAACCGATTTTGCTAAGAGGAATCAGCCCCTGTGATGTATCAAGGAGTCGGATAACAATGTTTTCTCCGTGGGCCGTGGGCAAGGTAGATACTCTCAATTCAAGATTTCTCCCCTCAAATTTCAAAGTTGTCCTTCCGTCCTGCGGAAGCCTCCTGTTTGTTATATCAAGGTTTGATATTATCTTGATCCTTGATATTACTGAATCCTGCATATGCCTTGGAAACGTAAAGACCTTCCTCAACACTCCATCTATCCTGTACCTTACCTGAGGACGCCTTTCCATGGGTTCTATGTGGATATCGCTTGCCTTCGCCCTTGCAGCATCAACAAGGATCATGGTGACAAATTTTATTACGGGCGGAGCCTCACTCAGCTTGAAAAGGGATTGTATATTTACAGACTCCTCTTCTACAGAAATTGTCTTTACAAACTCTACTTCCTCATATTCAGGGATCTCCTCGAGGAGATCCCATGCCCTTTCTGTGGTTCCGTAATTATTCTCTATGGCATTTTCTATAGAACTTTCCGTAGCCACGGCAACAGAGATAGCAAAGCCGGTCATGAATCTGATATTATCTATGGCCTCCCAGTCAAGTGGGTCAGCCATTGCAATTAGCAGGCCTTTCTCCGTCCTTTCAATGGGGAAGACCAATCTACTTTCCAGAGCCTCCCTTGGTATAAGCTTTAATAGTTTCTTATCCACAATCTTATTGTCCCAGTCAATCAACGGGAGCATAAGTTGTTCTGATAACACCTCAGCAACCTGTTTCTCTGTAACATAACCGAGTTCAATGAGGACCTTGCCTAATTTCTTTTTTTTACCTTTTTGAAGGCTAAGGGCATTTTCTAATTGCTCAAGGGTTACAAGACCGCCAGCAATAACTACGTCTCCTATCCTTTTCCTCTTAGTTCCTTGTATAATGTCACTCATACCGATCTCCTCTCAAGAATCGTCACTATAAAATCTGCATATTGGTGAATAGGAGACGCAACTTTTTCCGGCCCTCTAAAAAATATTTATACAGTTTTTGCACTTTACCAAAATTGAGGAAAAATGTAAATAATTTCAACGAATAAGTTCCCTATTTTCTCCTTTTTAGATTGCCGGACGCTTCCCTTGGTTCGCGCTCTTCAATCATCTTGCCGATATCCTAATAAAATGCTAATCTGGTTCTCTTATATATGAGGGGATACAAATAATGACAAAAACCATGAAGGCCGCTGTGGCCTATGACTTTAAAGATATACGCATCGAAGAGATGCCTGTCCCGGATCTGGGACCGAGGGAGGCGCTGGTAAAGGTCTCCGCCTGCGGGATATGCTCCGGCGATGTGATGCCCTGGTACATCAGAAAGAAGGCCCCTATTGTCCTTGGGCATGAGCCTGCCGGAACCATAGTTGAGATAGGCAAAGAGGTAAACAACTTTAAGGTCGGAGACAGGGTTGCAATACACCATCATGCCCCCTGCTTCACCTGCCGCTTCTGTCGCCGGGGCGATTATACCCAGTGTGATACTTGGAAGAAAAGCAGGATAGTTCCTGGCGGGATTGCGGAGTATGTAAAGATACCTGAGGAAAACCTTCAAGGGGACACGCTTCTTTTGCCGGACGGCATCTCGATGGAAGATGCGACCCTTACCGAGCCGACAGCATGCGTGGTCAAAGGGTTTAAAAGGGCAAGGATAAGGCAGGGGGATATCGTCCTGGTACAGGGCCTCGGCACAATGGGGCAGCTGAACATAGTCCTTGCGAAACATTACGGGGCAAAGAAGGTGATAGCCGCAGATTTTCAAAAGTTCCGCTGCGATTACGCAAAAAAGAGCGGTGCCGACCTCGTTGTAAATCTGAATGAACACGACCTTTTTGAAGCGGTAAAAGATGCAACCGGCGGGGCAATGGCGGATATTGTAGTGGTTGGGCCAAGCTCCATCAAGGCGATGGAGGAGGGTATAAGGTGCTGCGGGAGGGGCGGGACCGTCCTTCTCTTTACCCCTACGCCAAAAGAGGAGAACCTTCTTATAAACCCCCATGACATATATTTCAACGAGATATCCCTTGTCCCTTCGTACTCCTGCGGGCCTTTCGATACAAGGGAGGCGCTAGAGCTGGTAGAGATAGGAGTGGTGAGCTCGGAAAAGATAGTTACCCACAGATACCCACTTGAAGAGGCCGGAGAAGCCTTTAATACAACGGCTGACGCAGGAGATTCAATAAAGGTGCTGGTGTTGTTGAATCCCTAAACATAACGATGAACTCTTTGCGCCGAGATTATCTCTGTATTCATCCCCGCTTCATGCAATCCGCCGCAGTACCGCCCATGCTCCATCTTGATGCAGCAGTCCATTGCAACGAGTAAGCCGGCCTTTCGCGCAAGTTCTGCCGCCTCTTCATTGATGATCTTGAGCTGCAACCATACCGCCTTTGTCTTAATGGCAATTGCCTCCTGGAGTATTTCCAGGCAATCGTTGGAGGGGCGGAATATATCCACAAGGTCCACTGGTTCGGGAATGCTCTTCAGGTCGGGGTAACATGTTTCGCCAAATATCCGGTCTGCCCTTGGGTTTACAGGTATGATCCTGTATCCTGCGGAACGCATATACGATGCGACGAAATAGCTCGCCCTCTGCTTGTCGGTGGACAGCCCCACAATTGCGATGGTCTTGCATTCATTCAATATCTTCCGGATATCCTCCGGATTTTGATACAGTTCCTTCTGCTCTTTGGTTAATACAGAGTTGAGGGTTATAGAGCATGAAACGCTTGTTCCAGATCCCATAGCAGGTCCTCCACATTTTCGATTCCGATTGATAGGCGGATAAGTTCCGGCCCAACCCCCGCCTCTTTCAGCTCCTCATCGGAAAGCTGTTGATGAGTGGTAGAGGCAGGATGTATTACCAGGCTGCGCACATCGCCCATATTGGCCAGGTGGCTGAACAGCTTTAAACTCTTGATAAATTTCTTCCCTGCCAGACGCACATCTTCGCCTCCATTATCTTTAAGCCCGAAGGAAAAGACTGCGCTGGGGCCCATCGGGAGATACTTCCTGGCCAAATCGTATTGGGGGTGACTTGGCAGCCCTGCATACGATACCCACGCAACCTTTGGGTGCCCTTCCAGGAATTTGGCTATTTTCAACGCATTGCTCACATGCCTGTCCATACGAAGAGACAAGGTTTCAAGGCCTTGTATCAACAGGAAGGCGTTCATAGGCGAGAGACAGCAGCCTACGTCGCGGACAGTCTCAACCCGTAATTTCATAAGAAATGCGTAGTGGCCGAAGGTGTCGAAGAAACGCAGGTTATGGTATTTCGGCGACGGATCGGCAACTGCCGGAAAGCGTGTATAGTCAAACTTTCCTGAGTCAAGGACCACACCTCCCAAAGAATTCCCATGCCCCCCTATAAACTTGGTGGCTGAATAGACCACAATGGTCGCCCCGAACTCCATGGGACGGCACAGGTACGGCGTTGCCATGGTGTTGTCAATAATTAGAGGAATACAGTGGCTGGCTGCCAGGGCACCAACTTTTTCCAGGTCAAGGATGCTCCCTTTGGGATTCCCTATCAGTTCGCCGTAAAGGGCCTTTGTCCGGGGGGTGATGGCCCTCTCCCATGCGCCGATATCGGTTGGGTCTACAAAGGTCACGGAGATCCCCATTTTTTTCAGGGTATATGTAAATTGTACCAGCGTTCCGCCGTAAAGATGAGATGAAGAGACCACTTCATCCCCCGGTTCAAGAAGGGTCATAAAGACGGCAAGCTGCGCAGACATCCCGGTTGTTGTTGCCACGGCCCCGGTCGCCCCCTCCAGCGCCGCCATCCGCTCCTCAAACACCGACACAGTCGGGTTGCTTATACGGGAATAGATATGGCCGTATTGCTTAAGGTCAAAAAGCTCTGCTGCATGGTCTGCGTCAAAAAATACGAATGAAGATGTCTGATAGATAGGGACAGCACGGGACCCGGTCTGTGAGTCCGGTATATGTCCAGCGTGTACCATCCGCGTATCAAACCCGAATTCCTTTTCATGTTTCATTTCTTTAACTCCTTATAAAAGATTGCAGGATATAGCTTAACCGAAAATATGCAGCGATTGCAAATGAAATTCCTTTAGGGGGTTTGACGTTGAGTTGACATGCAGAAAAAAATGAGCTACTAATAAACCATGAGGTCTGCAATAGAGAACTGGATTGCGTCCGGGGATTATGACCTGAAGACGGCTACAAACCTTTTTAAGAGCCGTCGTTACATATACGTGGTATTCTTGTGCCATCTTTCGATAGAGAAGGTTCTAAAGGCAATTGTCTGCAAGCGGTTGAACGAAATGCCGCCTTATACACACAACCTTAACAGATTGGTAGAGCTTGCAGGCATTGCTGTTGACCAAAGACATCATGAATTTATAAACAAGATAAGCCTGCAAAGCGTGCCGACTCGTTATCCGGAAGATTTTGCAAAATTGTCCCGGCAGTTTAATAAAAAGACCGCCGAAGAGCATTTAAAGAAAAGCAAAGAGGTTATAAAATGGCTAAAACAAAGCTATCTCAAGGAGACTTAAAGAAAATAATAGATAATGTGGTTTGCGACCTTGAGGCGCACAAGATAAAGGTCAAGGAGATTATTCTGTATGGTTCTTACGCACACGGCAACCCAAGAGAGTTTTCCGATGTGGATATTGCAATAGTATCACCCTCTTTTGCCGGGAAGGGCATCCTGATGATACAGGAAAAACTGGCAAAGGCGATGTCAAAATATTTGTCAGTTGTAGAACCCATAGGCTGTTCTCCTGATGAGTTCAGCAAGGCGGACAAAGCTTCATTCCTGGGCGAAATCAAAAGGACAGGAAAGGTCGTGTACGCGGCGGTTTAGCGGACGTAATATTTTTTCATTCACCGCACCACAGGGGTTTACAGCTAATCCCTATTCGCAGCCAACATTGATGCCCTCGTAAAAAGTCGGCATCATCTAACTACTTAAAATAATTAACAAA
>ERZ1292630.1871-Hain-H41-02um-R3-1871-length-20035-cov-8_pt2 | contig 16417 bp, 9 predicted proteins | sample MGYA00564408_ERZ1292630 | MGnify/ENA primary metagenome ERZ1292630 (study PRJEB36523, sample SAMEA6512641) | groundwater metagenome | collected 2019-01-08 | study: AquaDiva: Metagenomics assemblies of 32 groundwater samples | reverse complement strand
TGTGTAGGTTCGCGGGACGCGAGGCGCCACCTCCCGGCGACGAGGAGTGGCCAGCGAGCGTAGCGCAGAAGTCGTGACTTCACTCCTTGTTCGGGGTTACCACCCGTTTTTATGTCGACAAAGAAGTTGGGCCACCACATTCTGTTCCAACACGAATGAAACGAGAAAAAATGTATCTCTCAGATTTTCTCCATCGTTCATCGCCTCGGCCTTCTTCATTCTCGCATGTTCCGACACGCTTCGCACCGTCCGTCAAGGAGGCTTGTTCACACTTCCCTCCTTTCCCCTCCCTTTTTGAGAACAATGGAACGTCCCTACGACATCGTCGTGCCGCATCGGCCTCGCCCACGCACGAATCTGATCGCGATGATCCACGTGCATTCCACCACCGCGCTGCTGCAGCACACGCACATGAGCCGACTGGGCATCGTCCCGCCGTCCGGGGACGAAACACGCGCGCTCAATGCCTTGGTCGTGGAGCTCGAGAGCGTCTACGCGGATGCCCTGCAAGCGCTGCCGCTGGTGAGATCGGTCGTGTCGGGCACCGGGTGTGGCGTCGTGCCGTTGCGCTCGATCGTGTTCCTCCTGGCGGTCCGCGCCTCATCGCATCGTGGTGCCCCACCGCAGCAAGCAGGGGGGGCCACAAGCGACACCGCTCGATGGTGCGACGGTGCCTCGTGGGTCGTGAAGGCATGCCTGGACCGGTTTGCGTCGCTGCCCTTCGTCAAGGCATTGGTCGACCGCGCCGTCCGCGAGGCATCCATCTACGTCCAACACGGCATTTTTAATGTCGAGGTCGAGAACGTCGCGGCCCCGTACTTCACTGGCATCGGCTCTTGTCCCTGGGAAGAGCTTCTGTGCGTTCACACTGTCTGTCAGGCGTTGAGGCAGACCTTTCCGTTCTTGTCCCTCGGCGCGCACGTCCTGTCGTGCAATGAAACGGAGGCCCTTCCCATCGCCATCGCGTGCGGTGCGTATTTTGTGCGCTCGGAGGCGTCTCTCTTCAAAGGATTGCGCCCAGAAGGGACCACCGACAATCGGTCCAATCTCGCGCGATTCATGTATCTGCGCCGCGTGCTGCGGGACCTCGTCATGGAGGGAATCGATGTCGGTATTCACCGAGTGGCCACGGCAGCCACCCCTCTCTTGGCCACAACTTCCCCGGACCTTGAAATGCTCGCTCGTCTGCGCGGCAACTGCTTTGTGACGGACAAGGAGCAAGAGCGACCCGCGAGCGTTCTCTTCCCTCAACTTTGGAGCGATATCCAAAAGAAGCACACGGTGTTCCCTGAGGAGTTACTGACGATCGGCACGTGGTTGCACAACGCATCGTTCTGTAAACTGGAGGGTATCATCGTGACAGGACTGGAAACCGGCATGCCTGCGAGTGCCGAGGACCTTGCCGCGGCCCGGGAGGAAGTCGATCGTGCCCGGCACATGGCGCGCACGTCTCTCGCGGCAGATGGCGCCGGTGCACCCGTCGGGACCGCCGACCGCCTCCTCCCGCCGTGGTACGTTGAGTTGCCGTTGGTGACTGGCAGCGGGTCTACGTTCGAGGTGTACTGTCGGTACGTGGATTACATGATCGTCGGGTCGTCGTTCAAGACGAACGGCTACTGGGAGAATCCGGTCGACGCGGCTCTCGTGGCTCAAACGGTGCGACGTGTCACCGATTTGCAGTCATCGATCGCGTAGCGTCGGGAGCAGGAGGACGGTAATTTTGTTCCTCAGTGAGGATCGATGGTCTGTGTGTTCGAGTTTTCACATCGAAATGCAATCCTCCGTGACCTTAGGACGTTTGTTGAACGGTTTGGAAAGGGGCGATTCATTTGACCACAACAAATACACAGACGACGTTGGAAGTAGCAGCAAGGGCCCCCACACAATGGATTCGCGGGCCGTGACGCTGACCACTGCCGCGGCAGCTCTCGGCGCGGGTGTGGTCGTTGCGTGCTACCTCGTGTGTCGGGGGCCACCACCACAACACAGCGCAACGCAACAACCCCTTGGCACTTCGCCACGGCCAGTGTTGCGCACGGCTGACGATTCTCGCTCGCAGAGTCCGGTGCACGGTGCGGGTGACCCCTTTCCCGTGGCGGCGGACCCCCTGATCGTCAGCATGCAGCGCAGTCGTCAGTTGCACGCCCTCAAACTCGACCTATTGAGTCGTGTTCCGTTGCTGCGTGGGGCACCGGTCGACGTGCACGAACTGCTCGCCACCAAGATGCGGCACATGCATTACACGCAAGGCGCCGTGTTTTGCCAGGAGGGCGACTGGGGTGACACGATGTTCTTCGTGGTCACGGGCGATGCGGAGCTCGAGAAGCGCAACATGACGAAACGGCCGCTGAAAGTGTTCACGAACGGGGAATTCTTTGGCGAGATGGCGGCGGTCTTGGGCATGCTGCGGCAGGGGACGGTACGCGCGGGCACCGACTGTGACGTCTTCGTCGTCGACCGCGCGTCCGTTCTGGACGCCATCGCGCTTCACCCCCCGTTGCTGGAGGCGTTTCGCATCGAAGTGTCGCGTCGCTTGATCGTTGATAGCTACACGCCGGAGGAACGGCTGCAACCGGCGGTTCAGGCAGAAATCCAGGCGCGGCTGACCGCGGAGCAGGCGCTCATTGCGGATCGAAAGCAGAAAGGGGGCTCGAGTCGCACGTGGCGCAAGACGAAGCGCATCGGCCGCGGGGCCATGGGCGAAGTCTGGGCCGGCGTGGATACTGCCTCGGGCGAACCGCTCGCGATCAAAATCGTGCACATTGGCCCTGACATGCAACCGCGGACGGTGCTGGCCTTGCAGCAAGAGGCCGACTTCCTGTTGCAGCTTCACCATCCAAACATCGTGCAGGGCATCGCGACGGAAAAAACTGGCGAATCGTTGGTGTTGGTGATGGAGTTGATGCCGATGGGCTCGCTGCAGTCCGTCATCCACGAGATGGGCGGGCGGGTCCCAGAAGCCGTCGCGAAGTCCTACTCGAGGCAGCTGCTCCAGGGACTCGCGTTCCTGCACGAGCGCGGGGTCATTCACAGAGACATCAAGCCGGCCAACTGTCTGCTGAGCGCCGCGGGCGTCGTCAAGCTCGCCGACTTTGGGCTCGCACGCCAACACACCACGTTGGCGACGGCGCACGTTTGCGGCACCCCTGCGTACTTGTCACCTGAAGCGATCCGTGGCCACTACAGCGTCAAGTCGGACATTTGGGCCCTCGCCATGTCGTTGCTCGAAATGGTAACGGGGAGGTCGCCGTGGTCGCATCTGCCGGTGGGGTCTGCAAACAACGTGGCAAGCCTGCTGCTCGCCATCGCAACGTTTGCTGGCGACACCTACCCGGTCGAAACCGACGCCGCCTTACTGAGCGCGCCGCTGGTCGATCTCTTGAACGCCGCCCTCAGTCGGGATCCCGAACAGCGACCGACGGCCCGCGAGATGTTGTCTCATGTCTGGTTCGCGGACCAGTCTAGTTCCTCTCGACCGACGACATCGAGTGGATCGCTTCTAAGTTCGATTACCACCACGCCGTCACAAGCAGCGGGCGACCTTAGCGTCGCCCAACAGCCGTCGGTTCCTGTGAGTACCCACGGCGGCCGCAACGAGACGGTTGAATTTCAAGATACCTTGCCACCCGGCCCTTCGGCTTCCCACACGTTCGAAACCTCATCGCCTGCTCTGGGACTCAGCGAAGGACGAGAGGCGCGAAATGGCAAATCGCTGGTCACCGAATGCTCGATTGACTTCTAGGTTCGATGGTTCAACAAGGGTGATGTCCAGTCCGGAACGATGCATTTGTCATCGACTACAGCGTTCATTCATTCGCTTCCGGCCGGCCGTCGCCTTCGCTTGACTTGTCCACTGTTATTGATCCTCGTGGTCGCCACAGAAGTGATAACTACCTCTGTCTCGCTTTCTCTCTCTCTCACTCCTCGGGTCACACGCAAAATGCTTTCGCGAGTGGCTTACCCTGCCGTTCGCCGAGCGACCACGTCGTATGTGAAGCACGGGCGCACCATACCCGACCCCTATCATTGGCTCGAAAGTCCCGACGCGGACGAAACCAAGGCGTACGTGACCGCTCAGAACAGCACCTTCGAGCAGGTCCTCTCGGGGTTCCCGCACCGTCAGGACGTGCTCCAGGCGATCACGAACACTCAAGACTACCCCCGCACTGGAGCTCCGACGTCGTATGGCCGCCACTTTTACTTCTACCACAACACCGGCATGCAAAACCAGTCCGTGCTCATGCGCACGACGTCGCTGCAAGACACGGCCGAGAAGCCGACTGTTTTCCTGGATCCCAATACGCTGAGCGCGGACGGTACATCCTCTCTGAGTGCCACCGCGTGGAGCGAGTCGGACACGTACTTTGCGTACGGTGTGAGCGACAAAGGGAGCGACTGGTCTCACATTCGCGTGCGGGAGGCGGCCTCTGGCGCGGACTTGTCCGACCGGGTGGAGTGGGTCAAGTACAGCGGCATTTCGTGGTTTCACGACATTGGTTTCTTCTACACTCGCTACCCCGCTCTGAAGGAGGGGGCCGACAAGGGAGCGGAAGTTGACTCGGCCCTCAACGCGGCCGTGTACTTTCACAAACTGGGAACGTCGCAAAGCGAGGACGTTCGGATATTTGACCAGCCGGAACACCCGAAGTGGCTCGTGGGCGCGGAAGTGTCCGACTGTCACTCGTACGTCTTGCTCTCGACGATGGATGGGTGCGAGCCCAAGAACCTGTTGGCGGTTGCCGTCCTTCCTCCTGGCTTCGGCGTGTCGCTTGAGGCGACGCGGCTCCCGATCGTCAAGCACCTGATCACCGAATGGAAGGCGGAGTATAACTACCTGACCAACGATGGCACCCGATTCTATTTCATCACGACCCTCGACGCGCCGCTCAAGCGCGTCGTCGCATTGGATGTCGCCCCTCACCTACTTGCGCCGGGCGTTCCGGAATCGTTAGCGTTTGATGAAATTGTCGCCGCGACGGACGCCAAGCTCGATTTCTGCTCGGCAGCGAAAGACACCCTCCTGCTCGTGTACCTCCGTGACGTCAAACACGATGTTGTCTGCCGTGTGCTGAATGCACCTGCCTCCACGCCGACGCTCACCGTGCCCCTACCCATCGGCTCAGTGGTCGGCTTCAGTGGGCGCCGCAACTCCAGTTTCGTGTCCGTCAAGATCACGTCGTTTTTGCTTCCAGGGCGCACCTTCTACTTCAGTGTTGCCGAGAATGGTGGGCCGACCATTGCGCCTTCCCCTCACGTCTTCCGCGACGACACGGTTGCTGGTCTCGACCCAGATGCTTACGAAACCAAGCAAATTTTCTACGAAGGCGGTTTCGCCGTGAATGCCGATGGCTCCCGCAGTGCCACGAAGGAGCGCATCCCCATGTTCATTTTCCACAAGAAGGGCGTCCAACTCGACGGGCACAACCCGACGCTGCTCTACGGCTACGGAGGCTTCAATATTTCCGTCACGCCCTCGTTCAGCGCGAGTCGACTCGTCTTCGTGCGGAACTTGGGCGGCGTGGTCGCGGTGGCAAACATTCGAGGGGGCGGCGAATACGGCGAGCGCTGGCACAAGGCAGGCTCGCGGGCTACCAAGCAGAACTGCTTCGACGACTTCATCGCGGCCGCCCGCTACTTGCACGCGCAAAAGTACAGCTCGCCCGAGACGCTGGCGATCATGGGCGGCAGCAACGGCGGGCTTCTCGTGGCCGCCTGCGCCAACCAGGCGCCGCACTTGCTGCGCGCCGTGGTGGCCCAAGTCGGCGTCCTCGACATGTTCAAGTTCCACCAGTTCACGATCGGTCACGCGTGGAAGTCCGACTATGGCGACCCGGATGTCGAGGCGGACTTTGAGCTGGTGGAAAAGTACAGTCCACTGCACAACATCCGCACCAACGTGCAGTATCCTGCGGTGTTGGCCCTGTCCGGTGACCACGATGACCGCGTCGTCCCTTTGCACACGCTCAAGTATGTGGCCTCGATGCAGCATGCCAACCCAGAGAGCGCCTTGCCCTGCTTGGCGCGCATCGAGGTCGCCGCGGGGCATGGCGCTGGCAAGCCGACGTCGAAGATCATCGCAGAAGCGGCTGACATCTACAGCTTCATCTCGATGGCCGTCGGGGCCAAGTGGACCAATGGCGCGTAGTCTCACATCATATGCTCTCTCGACGAGTCGATCGTCTGTCTTTTCCGTGAGAGAGAGAGAGAGAGAGAGGAAACGTCGGTGGTGTGTGTTGGTTGTGGTATTCCTTGATGATGGAATTGGATGACGGGGTTTCCCATCTCCGCGTTGGTCGGTCTCGTCGTCATCGATCGCTTCGCCGCCGCTGCGATTTCATATTTCAACGATTCTGTTGCGTCCGTACACTGCCTGCCACGGTGAAGGGCGAGAGCGGAGAGGAGGACGCCAACGCGAAATGGCGCTCGGCGACTTTTTTTGCTTGGTTTTTCGACCTTCACATCCACAAAGCATTTACACTACAAAGCATTTTTTGTTTGAAATTGATCGATGGCGTCGATTGGAGTTGGAGACGCCTTCATCCTACATCTCCCGACGGACGGCAGCCTCCACCACGGCATCGCGGCCCCTGGCCACGTCCTGCACCACCGTTGCGGGTCGTTCCATTGCGCCGATTTCGTCGGCGCCTCATTTGGCACGTTGGTGAAGGGGGTGGCGCCGCGCAAAGGCGACCCCCCGCCGCTCGCGCACGTTCTGCGCGTCACGCCGAGTCTGTGGACGGACACGCTTCCGCACCGCACGCAGATCATTTATCACACCGACGCCTCCCTCATTGTGGGATTGCTGGAGCTGAAGCCGGGCTCGACGGTGGCCGAGGCCGGCACTGGCAGCGGATCGCTAACGCACGCACTCGCACAAGCCGTGCGGCCCAATGGCAAGGTGTTCACGAACGACTTCAACAAGGTGCGCGTCGCGGCGGCGGCAGATGAGTTTCGGTTGCACGGTCTGCAGGCCATCGTGGTGGGTGGTTGGAGGGACGTCTGCTCGCCGCTGCCATCCGGAGGGGAGGTGCTCGCCGAGGCCGCCGCTGGGTCGGACCACGAGGCGCCAGGCCTCGGCCTTGGGGTGGCCGACGCATCCCTCGATGCCGTGTTTCTTGATGTCCCGTCTCCATGGTCGGCCGTGGGACATGTCGCTTCCGCACTTAAGTCCCAAGGCAGGTTTTGCTCGTTTTCGCCCTGCATCGAACAAACGCAGCGCCTATGCGATGCCGCGCGCGCTTCGGGTCAGTTTCAGGACCTACGCACCATTGAGGTGCTGTCGCGCGAGTATCACGTCACGCGCCAGGCGCCGCGGGGCAGCCACGACGGCGCCGCTACTGTGGGTGCCAAGCGTGCCCGAGCAAGCACGACGACGCCGCCAGACGACGAAGCGGTGCCAAGCGGTATTCGCGTGGAGTCGAGACCCGTGGGAAGGGGTCACACCGCCTTCTTGACGTTTTGCCGGCGACGGTAATCAAATGGAAGGGGGCAACTTGTTGGTTGAAGGAAGGCGAAGAGGGGCGGGGGGCTTGACCATGGGTCGCATCGTCAACCACCGGTTGAACTCACACCCAGCCCAGCAGCTTCCTGCTTTTCCCTCCCACCCACACACACTCTCTCTCCTTTACTCTCTCTCTCTCTCATCTTCTATCTGCTTTCACCTCCGACTAGACTGCGGGGTCTGGAACGTACAGAACTCATTTCATGCACTCAAGCGGCGGCAATAAGTCAACGACGACGACGGCGGCGACCGCGGCGGCTCAAATGACGTCAGCAGTGACGGAGTCCCATGATCCCTGCAAGGCGTTCGTCGCGGCCCTCCGGTCTCGCCACGAGGAAGAGGATGCGAGCCGCCGAAGCCGCGCCCAGCGCCGCGCCGACGTGCTGAACCGCAATCTTCAGCGCTGCAAGCGGAAGGACGCGGATCTGCAGCGTGTCGTGATGGAAACCAAGCTGTCGATGATGTCCCAGGTCGAACACGATCTTTTGCACATGCTCGACGAGCAATCGAAATGGCGCCACGTCATGCTAGAGAACGTGGTCACCCGCGACAAGCAGATGAAGGCCGTGCAGAGCGCGCAGCTTGATGGAAAGTCGCAGTTGCTGCAGCACGTCGTCGGGCTCGCGAACGAGGCCGCCGCCGTCACAGAGCGAGACGACACGCGCCGCCACCGTGAAGCGCAAGCCGACATTGCCGCCAAACATCGTGCGAGCGTCGTGACCGCGTGCCAATCCATCGTGTCCGACACCGTGCAGCTTGCTTGGGACGTGGCTCAGTACTCCCAGTCGAAGCGGCTTGATATGATGCATCCGAGCACGGTGGCGGCGTTTGACTCCGTGCCGCCGCTGGTGTTTCAGGCCATGAAGCGCGATCGCTGGCCGTCGCCGAACGACGCTGCCGAGCTGGCATCTCGCCATGTCACATTGTCGCTGTTCAACGTTCCGGCCATTCCAGGCGCCGCGGGTTCGAGGTCTCCACCCGCGCCGAGCAGCCCCACGAAGCCCCCTTCCCGCCCAACCAGCAGTAACAGCGTGCAGCCGCGGTCGACCGGTTCATCGGCTCCGGCGTTCCTACAGTCCCCTACCGCCGCTCCTCTTACGGTGAACCCTGTCTTCTGCTCATTGGTCAGCAAAGTTGTTCAAAAGAAGTATCCGCCACGCGACACGTTTCAGCCCGTGACGGCGACGCCCAAGGCGCTCATTCTCGTCGTCGGTCCAAAGTTGGCTGGAAAGACCTTCTCGTGCACGCAGCTGGCCGCCAAGTACAACCTCATGCTTGTGTCGGAGCGGTCACTCGCGGAATCCGCCATGGACTGTCTTGGACGAGATCTCACCGCTGACGATCTAAACGACGAGTCTCTCGTCGACCTGCTGGATCTCGGCCGAGAGGTTCGACAACGCCTGACGCAGGGCGGCGACATTCCCGATGAACTGGTGGCCCGCCTCGTGCTGAACCAGTGGGTGTCGCTTCCCGAACAGTTCGATGGCCTCCTTGTTGACGGCGTCCCGGCGTCGCAGGTCCTCCTCACGATCATCGAGACGCGGTTGTCCAAATTCCGCGCCAGCGTGGAACAGGCGCCGCAATTTTCGATTGCGCCCACAAATGTTGAACGGCTCATTGGTGCCCCGGGACTGAACGACGCGATTTTTATGGTCGAAAAGGTGGAAAAGCCGACCGCCCCGGATGCCACCGCCTCGGGAATCGCCGCGGGCGTCGCTTCCACGGCTGCCGCGGGAAAAGACGCCACTGCCGCAGGAAAAAAGGCCGACGTCGCCGCCGGTGGGAAAGGCGCCGCGGGTGGTGGCAAGAGAGACGACAAGAAGGGCGGTAAGGCGGGCGTCCCGGCCAAGGAAGAGGTGGAGGTCGAGCCACTCCCCCCGATCGATCTGCCCATCGTTGAGCCGCTTCCGCCATTGTCGGCGGAGGAAGTTGCCGTTGTCGCCGCGGCCCAGCCAACGAAGGATGTCTCCGGCATCGCTCGGGTGGTCTGCCTCAGTCTGCCTTCCATTGCCGCCGCGTTTCACCGCTTCGCGGGGTTGCGCGTAGATCCCGAGACGCACGAGGAGTTTCACTTGACGTCGAATCCACCTCCGCTAGAGCGCATCGTGGCCACGGCACCGCGCGACCGCGTCGAGGCCGACTGCGTCAGCATGCACACTCGCATCCCACAATTCAATGACCAGTTCGAGGCGACGGCCTCTTGGTTCAGCAAGCGTTTCGACGATGTGCTCCACGTCGTGCGCCCACAGCCCGGAGACCTGTCTGAGACCCACGAAGCGATCATGGATGCGCTCGAGGCCGAAATTAGCTCAGCATTAACCGCCCGGCGCGATCGTTATGAAAACAGCCTTTTAGCCGCGAGGATCCTCTCCGACCGCAAAGAAATGGAGGCGCTTCAGCAGAAACGCATCGCCGCGCGGGACGCGGTTCGCAAGCAGCTGTTGCAAGTGTACACGGACCGCGGCGTTGATCCCATTCCCCAGGAGCTGCTCATCGACCCGTTTGCCGTCGTGGTCGATCCCAAGGAGGTCAAGGAGTACCTGCCCATTCCACCCTCCGTGCCGGATAGCATCATTCACGTTCTGGACGGGTTCTCCCGGTATCACGAGCGGTTCGTAGTATCCACCGTCGAGGAGCTCGTGAGACTCGTGTCGGCCTCGTACGATAACGGCTGTTCGGTCACGGCTCAACTGGCGCAATTCTGGCGACAGCCAGACCACAAGCAAGGCGTTGTGGAAAAGTACGTCCACGAGCTGAACGCCATGACGCCGGCGCTGCGGCGAGACGTGCAAGGAAAAGAAGAATTGCACTTGCGTGCCGACGTGCTGCTCGACCAGCTACATCAGGCAACCGACAAGCGTCGCGAGGAATCATCGGCGCTCATTGAAAGTTTGACGAATTCGGCGGCCTTTTTCGACGGCTGGAACGACGCCGTGCGTTACGTCGGTAGTACCTTGGTCCAACTGGAAGTCGAGAGGTTTCTCATCGTGAGGCACGTCGCGCAGCTCTATTACTGCGGCATTCGCGGGGAAGTGTTTCAGCCCGATGAGGCAGACCTGTGCGTCGACACGTTGATCGTACCCAAGGTCGTCGTCGCGGACGTGCTCGCGACCGGTGCCACGGCGGTGAATCCCGCCGCTGCCGCTGCGGAAGCCGCCAAGCCTGGGGCCAAAGTCGATCCCAAGGCCAAGCCCGCGCCGCCACCCAAGAAAGGTGCGGCGCCAGCGGCACCCACTCGATCCGCTGAAGAAGAGCGTGCGATGAACAGTGAGGAGCCGCTCGCCGCCGCCGTCGAAAAGGCGATCTCCGTCATGAAGACCATCGTGGATCAGGCCGCGGCACCCATCGCCCCTGTCGCCGCCGCTGCGCCAGCCAAGAAGGAGGGCGGCAAGAAGCCGACCGCGGCGGAAGCGGCGGCCGCCGCAGCGCTCGAGGAAGCCGCCAACAAGAAGCCCGTTGTCACGACGGGCATGATGGTGGCGCAGATCATCGCCCCGGAACTGGACTTGTGCAAGCGCCGCATGCAATACCTCTCGGACGTGATCCGAAGGGTCATCGAGGAAGGCGCGCACCGAAACGCCGTGCTTCGCTCGAAACTGCTTTTGCGCCAGCGGGACAAGTTATACAAAGAGTACGAGGCCAACGCGTCCGTCGTGAACTACCTCCGCTGCCGAGTGGAAGAAGAAGTGCCTGTGGAGTTCGCGCTGATCGTTGAACACGACACATTTCGCGTCGACACAGGTCACCGCGTCACTGCTGCTCAATCCGCAGGCGCACTCGTCGCCGGTAAACCTTCGCAAGTACGCTCCCCCACATCGCCGGCGACGCCGAAGCAGCAGGCGGCGCAATTTGGCGACGTGTCCTTTGCGTCATCTACGGCCGGGGGGGCCTCTCCTTCACCAAACCAAGTCGTTTCCACGTTGTCGTTCGAGAGGGCCATGGATGTGATTCGCCTATTGAAACGCGTCAGCCCGAATTACGTCATCCAGCTCGCTGATTTTAAGCGAGTGGTGCGAGACGGCGATCTCGCGTTTGGAAATGGGCACGCCCTTTCCGTCGATGAAGCCTTCACGCGCTTCGACATCTTCAAGGCCGACGCCATCGACTGGCGAGAATTCATTGTCCATCTGTTGCTGTGGGCGGAGCCGCTCATGGGGAACATCGGGCCCGGGCACTTTGATCCCAATGCCAGCGGTCCATTCTCCGATGCGAGCGCCTCCGGCCGGAACCCGTTCTACGTCGATGGGCCGTCCCTTATTCAGCTTTATGATGTCCGCGACGTGCTCGGAACGGACTACCTCGACCGCGACGCGTTCCTTAGCTGCGATTTTTTCTTTGAGTCTCAGATGAACGACACCCGTGCGCAAGCGTACAAGGAACTGCTGTGGGAGTGCTTCGTGCAACCGTACGACCCACAGCGTCCTGCCGGCACCATCTCGCCGTCGGCAGGATCTCGCAGCGCCGTCGGGTCGCCGCAGCCAGTCAATCCCGCCACGGCGTCTTCGCAGCAGCAAATCTTCGTCGTCGATCCCAATGCGCTGGCGATGTTCCTCTGCGCCGACGAGCAGCCACTCCGAGGCGTTCAAAAGGCCTTCGCGATGGCGGCCGAGTGGGGCGACGAAACATTCTCGCTGTCACAGAATCGTCTGTTCGGGCTGTTCCATTTCAACGCCGCATCGAAAACGGCCCTTGGCCTGCAGGACGAGTACGGTCGCGATGAACTGGAGGTGCTATTTACGCCCGGTGGACCCGAAGCGCTCTCGTTCCAGGACGTCTGTTCGTCCCTCGCAGGTCGAGTCATGCTAAACGCTTGCCGCCTGTTCGCCAGAAGAAAGTTTTCGAACTGATCAAACATTGTTGGTCTAGACATCACGTTTTGTGTGTGTGTGTGTGTGTGTGTGTGTGTGCCCGTGGGTATTGTGACGGATGAACGCAGACGCTCCTGGAATTTGTAGAGGGGAGCCAAATGCAAGTCGCGTGCGAATCTATGTGACACATGACTGATGTACGCCATTCCATCCCCTTTTTTTCTGTATTTTCTCAACCAATCACGTTGGAGACACGGCGGGACTCTTGGGATGATGCTCCTTCCGATGCACGTCATTGTAGCATCTTGGATTTGTTTTCGACCAGCTGACTGAACAGTATCAGCTTTTCGGAGGGCAAGGGTAATGAGCCAGCAGCGCATCTCCCGAGCGGAAGCGACGGCGACCAAGGCGTCCGCCGTCGACGAAGGCGCCGTGGTGGTATCCGCCGCCACCCCCTCCTCCTCCTCGCCACCTCCGACGACGACGTCGAGCAGCGGCAGCGTGATGTCCACCCGCCTCATTCTGCAGAAAGTGGCCGGCGGCACCATTGGGGGCATCCTGCAGGCGATTTGCGCCCACCCGTTTGACACCATCAAGTCAAGGGTGCAAATGGGGATTCACCAGTCCATCGCGCACTGCGTGACCGACACGATCCAGCGCGAGGGCGTGCTGGCCCTGTACAAAGGGGTGGCGTCGCCCGTCATGATGGGCGGTGCGTACAACGCGATCCTCTTCAGCACCAACCAAGCCATGCTGCAGATCGTCAAGGGCTACGTGACCCACTCCGCGCCGGACGCGAAGGCGACCCTCCCTGAAATCATGCTCGCGGCGGAGTTCACCGCGCCCGTATCGGTGCTGTTGCTCGTTCCCTTCGATGTGGCGAAAATTCGACTGCAGCTACAGACCCAAAATGTCCGTGGCGCGGCCGCTGTCGCTCCGCCGATGGGGGGGAAGGAGGAGGTGCTCTACAGAGGGGTGTTGGATTGCTGGATGAAAATCGTGAAGCTGGAGGGTCCCGCGGGCCTCTTCCGGGGGTATTTTGCCACGTGGGGAACCCGCATTCTCGGGTTGCCGTTGTACTTTGCCGCTCAAGATGTGACGAAGGCGAAGCTCGTGTCGCTCTTGCCAGAGGACCGCCGCGCGCCGCGGCAGCAGCCGTGGTGGGTGTCGGTCACCGCCGGGGCATCTGCCGGCATCGCATTCTGGGTCGCGTGCTACCCCGTCGACCTCATCAAGACGCAGAAACAGTCCAAGGACAAACTCTCCGTGGCAGAGATTATCGCCAATGTGAGGCGGCAGCACGGGTGGCTCGGTTTCTACCGCGGATTCACGCCGTGCCTGCTGCGCGCCGTCGTGGCGAACGGGCCGGTGTGGTACGGCATCGACCGCACGGTGTCTTGGATGGAGAGTCGTGGATGGTAGCGGAAGCACCACACCCCTTTTCCGTGGTCCACACACGCCGCGGTGTTGAGCGACGGCCTTCGTCCTTGGTAATCCGTACGAAAATCTCTCCTTTATCAGTCAGCACGCATGTGTATCTCACGCATTTTGATGATGGCTGTCATCGGGGCAAGCCGTCCTTTGTGCGATTATTATCTCTCTCTCTTTCTCTCTCTTTTTGTTTGATTTGCCCTTCATTGCCGACCATGCTATCGTTCCGGCCAACCCTGATGCGGTTCGCTCCTGTCGCCAGGACACTATTCCTCCGCGGCGCAACCCCTCCAGTTGCCGGCCGGCTGTGTCACGTTGTCAAGGTGCAACCACTCGGCGCGGCAGCGGCTTCGGCAATGTTTGTCAGCCCAAGGCTCACCTCGTCGTCGGTCAATAATGGCTGCCTGCACCGTGCCTTCGAGGTTGTCATCGGTTTTAATTCGTCCCGTCACCTAGCCCTCTCGTCTCCTAGAATGGGTCCCAGCGGGGCCACGGGGCGGGATGCGGCACCTCCACCTACCGCAGGTGGGGATGATCCCTTCGATGGCGACGACGACTGGCTGCTCGATTTTTTAGACGAGGGTGAGTTTGGCAGTGAAACGGACCCCTTAGGCCCAGAGGGAAACTTCATTCCTGATTTCGAGAAGGACACGCTGAGCAAGGAGAAGCTCGTGACCGCGAGGAGCGACAAGAACGAAAAATAGGGCACGCAGCTGATGTGCGCGGCTACACGCCTCGCTGCAACGTCGTCCCCGACGCTAACCATCCTCGGCAAAAAAGAAAGTTATCTCTCATATCGTTTTCTCTCCACTCTCTGCTCCGTCTGATTTGTTTCCCATATTTCCAGCTGCCTGTAGCACGCTTTCTTGCGGCGTGAACACCGGGTGACAGCGGGGAGAAACAGCCGGCAGTCCACACGCGCTTGGGAATCCACACCACATCGCCTTCTTTTTCTCTCAACGAAAACCACTTTTCGAAGGTGCAAATGCTCCTTCGGAAACATTACAACGGGGAAACAATGTTGTCGCTGTTGGTTGATCTGAGGGAGTGGTAGCCGCAAGGTGTGGTGGTGGATTGCGATCGTATGTCGCTTTCCCCCGGTCGGCTGCTGCCACGATGCTATCCGCCACGTCGATTCAGCAGGGCCATGCTCGTCACCGTGGCGGTCGTCGTCGTCCTCTTGTGCCCCGCGTCGCTGGTTGTGGCGGATGGCGATCGCCCACCCCGAGTTACCGCGTCGGCGACGGCCGCCAAGCCAACGACGCTCCCCGGGGCGACCGACGTCTCCCCCTTGGTTTTTGGAAAAGCAGACGACAAGATTACACCACCCCCGCGGCCTGAAGGCGGCGAGGCGAACTATGTCGGAAGAGGGGAAGCCAATGGGGGGGATGTGGCGGACGACGAGGACGCCGGAGAGGTCGCATCCGACGAGGATGTTCGCGCCCGATGGGTCGCGATGCTCGAGGACATGTACATGGAGCACCTAGTGGAACAGGCCCTTCGGCCCAGAAAGGTTCACATCACGTGCGGGGAAGAACCTGGAATGTGCCAAACTGAACTCACCGACATTTAACGTTAGTGATCTGCGCACAGTGAATAGTGAGATGGGAACCCCAAGAAATGACGCACGTTGCAGCGCACCAATTTTGGAAAGGACGAAGGTTTTGCTCGCGCGGCCCTTTTCATTTTTGTGAATGGCGGACTCCATTTCTGTCGACTTCCTGATTTACGGGACCTGCACGTCCGTCAACGGCACGGAGGAACATTTCCTTCACTGCCGTGTTGACCGAGAGCGTCTGGTTGGTACCTCGCAGCCGTTCGAATTCGGCCCGGGCGTTCCCAACATCATGGAGAAGGAAGGAGGAGGGGGTGGTGCGGCGCCGCCAGTGGCGTTATTTGTTCGTGACGGTATGAATACTTACGTGGGCCGCGTTGGGTGTGGCTGCGACGTGGCTGCGGTTCGGAGGTTTGTTGAGGAGCAGTTGGACGCGCTTCCTTCCAACCACGACGACGACGCTCCGCTCAAGCGCTCCTTTGTGTGGTCCGGCTGCTACTTCCACGACGACCTCGGCGGCCCCGCTTGCGGGATTCCTAGAGGCACATTTCACTGCCTCGTGGCGACCGTACCCCGTCCTTTTTTTGATCGCGCCGCCTCGGCGAGGCGCACGCTGCTGACCTTCTGCGGTTCGATCACCTCCCGGTTGAGTGGCGTCGCCGGCGGGGTCCACGTCTTGATGGTCGTTTTCGACGCAGTATCGCTGCAGCCGCTCAGCCACGAGGGCAGCTTTGACCGAGAGACGAAGCGACTGCGCATCGTCGACCGAGTTCGTGAGTGTCCTGAATCCTCCGTCGAGCAAATGCGCATCACTTACAACGGCTATTGGGCGGAAACGCCGCAGAGTCACAAGTACTGCGGTACCTTGCACCGGTGGTACCGGGCAGCGACACCTTGTGGCGGTCCCGTGGTCGTCGAGGAAGCCGATGCCACCTTCTTCTTGGTCGCCGCACCGCTCAAACAGCGGGAAGAGGTCGAACCGTGACGTGTGGGGACGCATCCGCTGCCTCACCCTCCGTGGTGAGCCTCGATGATAGGACAAAAGTGTTCACCTCCGACCGCGCCGCTGCGCCGTCCTCCTCCTCCGTGTTCCCGAAGTGCGGCGAGTTCCAAACCGCTTTG
>ERZ1292630.2622-Hain-H41-02um-R3-2622-length-16430-cov-4_pt1 | contig 16430 bp, 16 predicted proteins | sample MGYA00564408_ERZ1292630 | MGnify/ENA primary metagenome ERZ1292630 (study PRJEB36523, sample SAMEA6512641) | groundwater metagenome | collected 2019-01-08 | study: AquaDiva: Metagenomics assemblies of 32 groundwater samples | reverse complement strand
CTCGTTCCTTGTCTCGCTCCAAAATCAGCTCAGCCAATGTGCTCATTATTTATTGATGCCTCGGTAGTTCCCAGGCAGAAGAGTTTATCGGAGCATTTATTTTAGTATTAATAAATACCAGGCTGGTTGAATCTTGATTCTTTTCTTCTATATCAATTCTTGAAATATAACGCTCATCCTCTTGAAAAGCCATTCTGACTTTTTTGATAATATTAAAAGCCGCCGCGCTTGGCTTAGGAGTAAATTCCAATACAATCGGTTGAGAAGTAACTACTCTGGCTTCATAATCCTTCAAAAGACTAGTATAGTTTCCCGAAAACCAGACTTTCATCTGATTCACCGCGACCAAAAAAGTAGGGTTCCTGGATAGTGAGAGCGACTGAACCTGTTTGGTATCCTCATCCCACTGCTTGATAATATCTCCTTTTATAACCATTACATAACGCACCGGCTTATCCGTATGCCAGGAGAAAAGATCCGGCTCCTGAATAAAAACCTTTCCTTCAAGAACGACCGCATTATTAAAAACCGCTAATTTCTTTTCCTGAATAAACTCTGTCTCTAAAGTCTTTACCCCGGATATCTTTTCTTCTAATCTTTTAAGTAACGGCCCTACTTCCGGATTGGAATAACTTAACGCTGGGGCTAAGAAAAAACAGGTAAAAATTGCCAAGAATAATCTTTTAAACATATTAACTCTTTCCTTTATTCTGCCAGATCTTAATCTCGCCTTGGGCAAGCGTATCTTCACCCAGAGAGACCTTACCTTTAATAATCGCGAAATCGCCGAAACGAGCGTATTTAAAAATTGATATACTTAATGTATCTCCGATATGCGCTTTGCCCAAAAGATCTAATTTCTTAGCGCCTAGCAATAGCCCGTCAACTACCTTATCATTTACCCCTAAATTTTTGAATCCGCTTAAGGCGGCGGCAGCCTGCGCGATCATCTCCAAATAAACCGACTCTTCCAGCGTGCCGTCTTCACGCACAAAAAGCATATCATTGGATATGGTTACATTAAATTCCGCGGTGCGCTCCCCGACTTTAATTAAATTATCGATCACGCGCATCGGAGGCTTTTGCGGCATCAGCCTATCTACGGCCATCGGTAAATGCACAATATCATTTTGGCGCTCAACATTCTCCCAACATAATGGATCTGACGCCAGATAATCCCCGGTCAACTGATAAGCGGCACCCCGGCAGCCGTAACAATTATCGGATTTATCACACAGCCGGCAAGGGCCTTTAATATTAGCCCGGTAATTCCTTAAATCTTCCATGACCTCACTTTCGGCTAAAATATCTTTTAAGCTATTCTGGCGGATATTACCTAAAGGTATACTGACCCCCACGCAAGGCAAAAGATACCCCTGGGAGTTAAGCAAACAGGAGAATTGATGCCTTAAACATTTTATTCCCATTAAAGGCGGTTGAGGGTCCCATTTAATACCATACTTTTCCCGGTCCAGCTCGGATAACTTAAAGAATAATTTTTTTAGCTCAAGCAAATCAACGCTTAACCATTCATTGCTGCGCGCTTTTCCCTGCGGGGTCATGATCTCAAAATACGGTTCGATATTTTGCCTTCGCAGCCATTCCCACATTCCGATTAATTCATCAAAATTCTGCTCGCAAATAATAGTACTAACTCCCAACCGCTTGTCTTTAGCCGGATAACCTGCTTGTTTTAAATTATTAAAAGCTTCCTGAATAATTTTATAAGCCCCCTTCTTCCCGGCCAGGGCATCCTGAACATTCTCATTCCGGCTATTCATCTTTAAGACTACGTCTATACCTAAAGCGAAAAGCTGACTGGCGATATCCGCGTTAATCCCAAAACCGTTAGTAAACATCTCTACGTTTAGCCCTTCGCCGCGAATAAACCTAAGCATCTTAAAAATATGGGGATAGGCCATCGGCTCACCGCCTAAAATAATAATTTTTCTTGCTCCTAAATCACGAGCTTGCAATATCGCGTTCTGGATCTCTTCAGGATTAAGCTCATTATCAAAAACCGACTGCTGCGGCACATAACAATACTGGCAATGAAAATTACAACGTAGAGAAAACTCTACCTCCATCGAAAGAAGGCGATTATTCTTTACCGCTTCTTCTATTTCTTGCTTAGTAAATTCGAAATTAGGAGTAATCCCCTGGCAACTTATCAAAGCTTCCTCCGGTCGACAAAACGCACTGGTTTACGTAATTTCGGGTTATAAACCTGCTCTCTAACTAACTCTTCATCGGTAATAAAAACTTTCGGTTTCACTCTTAAGCGGGCATGAAGTTTATTTTCGATCACCCGCGCGGTGCAGGAGGGATCCATTACCGCCGCATAAATTTCGATATTATCTGAAAGCCGGTCATTACTGGAAGCTACAAGATAATATTCACTAATCTCCTTGATTTCTTCTAAGCAAGAAAAAATTGCCTGCGGATAAAGTGTAGTGCCGCAAATCTTCATCATCTGTTTTTTTCGGCCCAGTATCGGACCGAGCCTTAAAGAATTTCTGCCGCAAGCACAAGGTTGATTAATCAGAAAACTTATATCCCCGGTCTTAAAACGCACTAAAGGCATTCCTTCGATCTGTAAAGGAGTAACTACCAGCTCTCCGATCTCCCCAAATGGCAAAATATTGCCCTTGGCATCAATAATCTCGGCTATAGCTAATTCCGGATGTAAATGTCCGGCCTTTTGAGCTTTACACTCACAAAAAGTCGAGATGATTTCCGAAGAAGAATAAGTAGAATACGCCTTAGCTTTCCAGATTCTTTCCAGATCTTCGCCCAGCTTTAAAAACTTCAGATCTTTATCTCTTAAAGGCTCTCCAATACAAATTAATTTAACTACTTTGGATTTACCCGCCAAAAAACCTTTTTCATTTAAATATAGGCCTAACTTCCTTAAAAAACTAGGCACTCCGACAAGAACATTCGGCCGCAGGCGCCTGATTACTTCAAAATGGCCCTCCAGGCTATTTACTCCATTTCTGATGGTCGCGGCGCCTAAAGCGCGAATGCCCAAAAAATACGCCAATCCGGCGACAAAACAACGATCCAGTGTGCAGGTTAATAAAACTTTGTCTTGAGAGGTGAGCCCGGCGGAATAAAAAGACTGCTTTTCATTATAAGCCAACCGCTTTAAATCCGAATCCGTATAAATAATCTTAGTCGGTTTTCCGGTAGTTCCGGATGATAAAACGATATCCGCAATTTTATCTTGAGCTACGGCTAAAAAATCGTCGTTATATCTCTCAATATCGGTTTTTTCCGTAAAATCAAGCCGGGATAAACTATCCAGGCTAATATTTTTCAAATCAGCTCGATTTAAATGCTTACGGTAATATGGAGAACTACTTAAGCAATAATTTAAATGCTTACCTAGAAGATCATCCTGAACGCTCTTGATCTTCTTGGCCAAAGCAAACTCCAGGTTTTCATCGGTATGCAATTTAAACATTTCTTTGATCCATTAATGCCGTTTCTTTTATAATTATCTCCCGCAGATAATTCTTAAGTTTAAACGGGCTAAAACTACGGTATTTATCCCAGGTTATCGCTTTTAAGCGGTGTATCTTAATTAAACCCGGCCTTAAATAAGGCGACCCTACCGGAGGAATATTTTCATTACCCGTAATACATAGTGGGACGATCGGTATTCTCGACTCTAAAGCTACCCGAAATATCGCACTGTGGAACTGTCCGACGGAATTATCCCGCGATCGCGTCCCCTCCGGAAAAACAGCAATTGAAACACCTTCTTTAAATAACTTGGTTGTTTTAATAAAAAATGTTTCAAAAGGCAACTCTCTTACATTCAGGTATCCGGCGATCTTAGCCACTACTCCCAGTATCGGAAGACGGAAAGGCCAGATATTAACTACCTGAACAACCTCATAAGGCAAAATTCCTAATAAAAACGGATCCGAAGCCGAACGGTGGTTACAGATAAACAAATACGGACCGGGAATATTACTCTCGGAGAAATCTTTATAACTTAAACGCACCAACGGCCAAGGAAAAATCTTTATCACCACCGCGCCAAACCAGCTGATTGCCCGGCGCAAACGCTTCATCACTATGCGCTTAGGAAAAATAAGCGCAAAGATAATTATCAGACTGCCTAAAGCCGGAAGACAAGTTAATAAAAATGTTACGGTGAGAAAGTAAAAAGTTATATTTAAATATGCGATTTTTAAAATCCGCATTACTTATTGAGTTCTTTTTTGATCGTTAGGATAAACTGGTAGATATCGCCTAAAGTACGAATATTGCGCACCCGCTCATCACTTCTAATTATAATTTGGAATTTTTTCTGTAAAGCCACTACCAGATCCACAATATCCAAACTATCCAGCCCTAAATCGTTAAAGATATTAGCCTCGGGGAGAAGTTTCTCTTTGGGAATTTCGAAAGAATCCGCAAATACTTCATTAGTCATTCTTATTGCATCCTGCTCTGTCATTTTAGACTCCATATTTTTTACAAATCAATGCTGCGTTAATTCCGCCAAAAGCAAAACAATTTTTCAAAAGTATATCTATCTTCTTTTCCTCTAGCTGCAGGACGTGATGAATCCCCTGGCAATCAATATCCGGTTCTTCTAAATTTAAGGTGGGATAAATTGTAGACTTTTGCATCATCACTAAAGAAGCAATCAACTCAATCGCCCCGGATGCACCTAGAGTATGACCGATATAACCTTTTAAACTGCTTACTGGCACGCTATCCCCGAATATTTCCCGAATGGCATTAGCCTCTTCTTTATCTCCTTGAATAGTAGCGGTAGCATGGGCATTTATATAATCTATATCTTTAGGATTAAGGCCCGCGCTCTTTAATGTCTCTTGAATGCAAAAAATTATCGCTTCGCGATTTGATTCACTCACATGAGATCCATTGCCGCAAGTATTATAACCAATAATTTCAGCATAAATCTTAGCGCCGCGCTTTTTGGCCAGATCAAAATCCTCTAAAACCAGAATTCCGCTCCCCTCTCCGCAGACTAATCCGTCACGCTTAGCATCAAAGGGCCGCGGAGTTTTCTTGGGCTCTTTATTATAATTTGATGAGGTAGCGTAGAGTACATCAAAAGAACCAACCACCGTCGGATGCAAACCTTCCGCTCCGCCGCATAACATTATATCCTGTTTACCCAAACGAATCAAATCAAAACCAGCGCCGATGGCCTGCAAGCTGGAGGCGCAAGCCGCGGAGGGAGCTAAAACATAACCGGTTATACCCAGATATTGCGCGGTATTCATCGCCGCGGTATGTGAAACACATTGAAAAAATTTAGTGGAAGATAGATTACTTATATCTTTATCCGCGGCCATAATTTCAAAAGCTTCGGCCAGGCTCTCCGCGCTCCCCATAGTTGAGCCAATCGCGCAACCAAGCTTGCCACCAGTCAATTGTTCGGTTTTAATACCGGAGTCTTTGACCGCCTGCTCTGCCGCTTGCACCGCAAAAATACTTAAACGCCCCATAGAGCGGCGGTTTTGACGGGGAATTAACTTTTCATTCTCCATACGCACCGCCGCTCCCACCTTACAACGCAACCCGACGTTATTATCCCACTCCGGGATATACTCAACCGCGCTCTTTTTCGATTCAATCCCGGAAATTAAAGCATTAACATTATTCCCCAAAGGAGTAATCGCGCCTACCCCGGTAATCGCCACTCTTTTTAATTGCATAATCTTTTCTCGATAAAACCGGTAAATTCTTCTTTTCCTAATAGACTTCTGGCAATAATAAAAGAGGAGAGCATCGCCCCTACTAGTCCCGGAAGAACCCCACTCTGTCCGGCAACATAAATATTTAATAGCGACTGTTTACCAAAAAGATTGAACTGCCCGATCTTTTGCTTTATCCCGTAAGCATTCCCTTCAGGAGAAAAAAGATAGTCCCGAAAAGTCAACACTGAAGCAGCGCCTAAAATTTTAAAATTCTTCTGATAATCTGCATTTAAGCCACAGATGCGCTTTCTGATCTCTTTAATTTTACGTTCCTTATATTCATAATATGCTATTGGCCTATTGCCCACCGTTGAATCCGCCCACTGCTTCATCCGCGCGAAAAAATCCGGCTCAAAAGCATTAATTACACAATAAGTCTTTCCCCCGCTCTTCTCAACGCTGCGCACAACAACCAATGCTCCTCTGCCATGATATTTTGGATCAAGAAGAGCATTGATATCGGATGTCGGAAGGAGCGAAGTCATACCCGGACCGAAGGTTTTAGAATCGGCATGCTCAACTACGCCAAAAACAGAAAAAAATCCATTAGATGTTTCAAAAGATGAAACCCTCTCCACAAAAGCCTTTTTCAGATGCTCCCGAGGCAATATCTTTAAAACTTCCTGGGGGTGGATAGTAAAAGTGCAATCGTCGGCTAAAATTATATCCCCGTTATCTAAAATAAACTTTCCCACCCGGTCGTTTTTTATATCATCGCATTTAATAATCGTAGCATTACAAATAATCTCAACCTTAGATTTTATAAAAGCTTCACGAAAAGCCCGAATCAGCGCTTCTCCTCCGTTTTCAATACGCGCCACCGAATTATACAAACCCGCGGAAACACGAGCGTGATTGGCGAATGAAACTTCCTTAGGGCTAGTTCCATAACACAGACAAACTGCCGCTAAAACCCCTTTAATGTTGGAATTTGTAGTCAAAGTATCAAGCACTTCTTCAAGAGTAACAAAATCCTCCTCAATCGGTTGAGCCGAAAGAGCAATCTTATGCAAATCAAGAGTTACTGTCGCATCACAGACTTTTTTAATCCGCCTGAGATATTCATCAATTGCCTTAGTTTCGTCGGGAAAATATTTACATAAGGCAAGGCGAAAATTCTCCATTCCCGGAGGCATGTCATAAACTGCCCCATTCTCTTAAAACCTAAAAACGACTGATCCGGGAGCAGCAAAAAAATCGGCTTAATACAATTAGTAAATCCCAGAACCTGGAGCATATCAGTAAGGATACCGCCGGGAGAAAAACCGCCGGTAAAATGAAAACCAGTGTCAAAAGGCACTCCATCTTTATAAAAACGGGCCAAGCTCCCGCCGATATTCTTGCCTTTCTCAAGCAAAAGAACTCTTCGTCCATTTAACCCAAGAAGCGAGGCTAAGGTTAAGCCACTAGCACCGCCACCCACAACTATATGATCGTATTTTTTAACCAAGGGTTTTGTTATTTAGATATTCAGGCCGCCGTTAACTCCGATAACCTGTCCATGGATATACATATTCTTTTCGCTGCATAAGAAATTTACTATGGAAGCTACATCTTCCGGTTGACCGAACCGATTTAAGGGGATAAGGGGGAGGATTTTATCTTTAGGTAATTCTTGAGTCATTTCCGTTTCAATAACCCCGGGAGTAACCACATTAATGAATATATTCTTCTTACCCACTTCCCGGGCCAGCGCTTTAGCCGCGCCGATAAGCCCGGCTTTGGAAGCAGAATAATTAACCTGTCCGGCTTGTCCGGTCTCTCCGGAAGTAGATGAAATAACCACGATCCTGCCGCGTTTTTCGCGCAGCATCGCAAAAAGCAAAACATGCATGATATTATAAAATCCGGTCAAATTAGTATCGATAACTTTATCCCACTCATCTTTAGTCATCCAAACCATCAAATTATCCCGGGTAATACCGGCATTAAATACCACTACCTGCGGCGGAGTTGCATCGCTTATTTTGCCTAAAGCTTCTTCGGTAGCTTTAACATCAGCGATATCAAAAGCGAACAAACGGCAGGTTACGCCGTTTTTCTCTATCTCTTCTTTGACTTCTTGCGCGGCTTTATGATTACTCTGATAGGTGAGCCAAATATCAAAGCCTGAACGAGCAAGGCTTAAAGCAATTGCTTTGCCTATCCCGCGGCTTCCACCTACAACCAAAGCTATATTTTTATCTTCCGGCATAAAAATTAATTGGGCGGTACAGGACTTGAACCTGTAACCTCTTGAATGTAAATCAAGCGCGCTAACCAATTGCGCCAACCGCCCGAAATTTATTCTATCCTACTTTTCCTAAAATAATTAAAGTAAAGACCATAACCAAAAGCGCGACGGTTTCGGTAATGCCTAAAACTGCCAGATAATTTCCAAATCCCTTACCGGTCTCACCCATCGCGTCGCAGGCACAAGCCGCGCATTTACCCTGCCAATACGCGGATAATCCTATGGCCGCGCCGGAGAGCGCGCCTATCCCCCATAAATAATGCCCCTGGTTAGCAAGCTCAACCATCTTGGTCATAACAATGTTACCGTAAATCGTCTGGGTTAAAGGCGCTCCCACCAAAGCTACCAGTAAAAACGAAGCGCTTTTATTCTGGGAAAAATTTTTCTTCCAGGCGCCGATAGCCGCCATTCCCGCTACTCCCGCGCCAGCTCCCGAACCCAGAGCAGAAAGACCAAGGACTAAACCTAGGCCTAAATCCTTAAATTGAATTAAAACTCCTGTATCCATATTATTCTCCTCCTAGTTATCCACAATGTAGCCGACGTTTAAACGTCGGCTACATTGTTAATTTCTTCACTTAAAGGTTTATATTCAAATCCGCTCCAGGTCACATTAGCATGCCCGGAGAACTCCAAAACATTAAGCCTGACTCCATGCACTAAAACTGACATCGGACCTAAAACGATATTTAAAGTATGCCCGACTATAATAATTAACACGCTTACTGCGAAAGTAAGAACGGTCCCCTTATTGATTCCCCCGGCCATAGAATTAAAAGCATCGGCAATAGCTGTCCCGGCTAAACCTACGGCAAAAAGACGGACATAGGAGACTACGTCGGTAAAATTATTCATCAGCCCCAGGGCAATCGTCCCTAATCCTTCGCCTAACCCTTTTAAAATATTGCGTTGGGGATTAGTAAAAAATAATACCAAAACCAGCCCGGCGATAATCAACCACTTGCCGAAAAACGGAAATCCATCGCCTAGTAACAGGGTTTTAGATAAGAAAAATGCCGCCCAGATAACCAGGATCCATCCTACATCTGCGAGCGCAGTTAAAGATGGCGCCTTAAGCGCCGCTCTCCAAGAATGCGCGATAGATAAATGCACTGCTCCGATCAAAAAACAGAAGGCCTGGATAAAAGAAACATTATTCAAGCTGGGCGCTAAAGGCTTATATCCTGCTTTTAATAGCCACTCCTGGCCAAAGAACGACCCGATTAATAACCCCCATATAATAGCGCAAGAACTTAAAAGGTAAAAGAGAAAAAAGACACTCTGGTCTTTCATTTTTCTTCCCAGTTTTCTCTGAAAAATGAAGGTAAGAAGAAAATAAACCAAGCCGCATCCGGCATCTCCAATAAGCATGCCGAAAAATATGCTAAAAAATATAATAAAAACCGGACTTATATCCAACTCGCGATAACCGGGAATAATCTCTAAGAGTTTAAGCACCGGGCGAATCAAAGCCGCCCAGGCAGGATTGCGCATTAAGGTTGGAACATTATCCTCTTCAGACGGCGTTTTAAGCAGAATACCCCAACCTTCTTTCTTAGCTACATTCAACAACTTAGGCGCAGCATCAAATGGTATATATCCTTTTAAATAGGTAAGACTCTCTTCCTGCCCCATACCCGAAAGCGCTTCATAAAATTCCAGCTCTTTATGCCAAGAATTTTTTAAAGTTAATAGATCGTCTAAATAACATACGTGCTCGGAGATATCATCTTCAATCAATCCTAACGCCAGAGTATCCTCTTTTAGCCTGCTTTTCATCGCGCTTAAAGAAGTTTTAGGAAGTTCTAGCTCTTTAAAAATAATCTCCGGCTCGCCAATAGAAATAACCAGACAATTTACCACCGCGCCTTGAGTAAAGATCTTTTTTACAATCACACCTTGGGGAAAATTATTGATCTGATCCTTTAAAACTTCGTAAAACCTTAAATAGATATTATCCTTCTTTAAAACTTCCACATCTTCCGGCTCGAAATCACCCCAATGTTCCCACGGATTTATCCGGTTTTTAAGAGTAACCGAATATTCTTTTAGATGCTCATATCGTTTACGCGAATCTATGATATGTTGCATAATAATCTTTAAATCTTCCGGCTTTTTCTGCTTTATTTTGCAGGCCAAAGAATCCTGGTTAACATTCCCCACTATCCCGATGGCCTGGTTAACTAAATTAAGATTATCCTGAATCGAGCTTAGCTCTTGGCCCTTGGGATCACGCTCATGCTCAACATGAAGCAGTCCTAATTCACGCAAATTCTTTACCGAACTATTTGCGTCCTTATTCTGCACAATGAGGAATACTTTTTTCATCGGCACAATCATAAAAGTGCCTCCTCTAAAACCAGCTCTTCAATCTTTCTTTTGGCGATCTTACAACGTCCGACAGCATTACTCAATTGATCTCCAATATAGATCTTAATAAGCCGAATATTTTCTTTAGCCTCGGGGATTTTAATTTTTTCGAAGAGATTCACTCTCTGGGTAGTAACACGTAACTCCTGCTTTAGTATTAATACTCCTCTGTCAATCACAGACAACTCCGCGTCTTTAGAAATATAGTCACGCAGATTATCGATTGCCGCGTCCACCCATAAAGGAGCGATAAACAAATCATACTCCGCAGGAAAAAACTCGGTTTTATCATAAACAGGTATATCCACTCCGGCGATATTTTTTAAACCGGTGGTAATCTTATCAATTATCAGGTAGGGTTTGATAGAGATTACTGGATCTTCAAGCAACCCTATCCATAGAATTATTGATTCTTTACGTTTTTCTTGATTACGCTTTCTCTCTTCGAGCAAGTTCGATTGACGTAAGATTTCAAGTTGTAATTGCTGTTTTTTGAGTTGCAGGGTGGGAAGGTAACGCTCGTATTGCTTTAAAGCGTCTCTTTGTTTTTTCAGCTCTCCTTTGGTAAGTTTGATTCTTGGCATTTTTCGAATTTATGATGTCATTCTGAGGAGGGCGTAGCCCGACGAAGAATCTCTTTTTCAAAGATAGATTCTTCAGCCGCTTCGCGGCTTCAGAATGACAAATAGGTTACTTCCTCGCTTCTTTGGGCCAACCCCATTAGAAACTATTGGGTTAATCTTTGCTTGCGTGATGTTTCTAACGGGGCCAATACTCGTCGATAACCGAACGTTTAATCCCGGTCTCTTCCGAAGAGAAACAATCACTTAAAATCTTCCAACCTAAATCTAAGGCAGCCTCCAGAGGAATATTTACTTTGAGTGACATCATCTCGGCTTCAAAAAGTTTTCCATATTTAAGCAATTTTTTATCCCAAGCGCTCATCTGAAATCCCATAGATTGCTTTTCTAAAACCGAACGATAATCAGAGAATAGCTGAATCATCGTATCCATAATTACACGATGGTCAGGCCTGGTCTTGCCATTAACTTGCTGCTTTAAGCGGCTAAGCGATCCAAAAGGCTCAATAACTCCGCCTTTAAGATAAAATTGTCCCTCGGTGATATAGCCGGTATTATCCGGAACCGGATGGGTAACATCGTCGCCGGGCATAGTAGTGGCTGATAATATGGTAATAGAACCGGCGTTATCGAAATCAACTGCTTTCTCATATCTTGAGGCGAGCTGGCTATAAAGATCTCCGGGATATCCGCGATTAGAAGGAACCTGTTCCATGGTAATTGAGATCTCTTTAAGAGCATCGCTAAAATTTGTCATATCGGTGAGCAGAACCAACACGCGTTTACCGGCGAGCGCGAAGTTCTCGGCCACGGCTAAAGAAATATCCGGAACGAGTAAACATTCCACTACCGGATCAGCCGCGGTATGAATAAAAAATACGCAGCGCGATATCGCTCCCTGCTCTTTCAATATATCGCGGAAGAATAAGAAATCGTCATATTTGAGTCCCATCCCGCCCAGAATAATAATATCTACTTCGGCTTGAACGGCAATACGCGCCAGAAGTTCATTGTAAGGCTCTCCGGCAATAGAAAATATGGGAAGCTTTTGGGACTCGACCAAAGAATTAAAAACATCAATCATCGGGATTCCGGTACGAATCATCTTATTGGGGATAATCCTTTTTACCGGATTTACCGCCGGGCCGCCGATATCAATTAAATTATCCGCTAAAACCGGCCCGCGATCCAGGGGTATCCCGCTGCCATTAAAGATCCGGCCCAAAAGATCGTCTCCGGAAGATATGCGCATGGAATGGCCCAGAAAACGCACCCGATCACCAGTCGATATGCCGCGGCTTCCGGCAAAAACTTGCAGAGAGACTCTCTTACCGTCAATACGAATAACCTGCGCCAAAGAGACTCCACGCCGGGTAGTAACCTCGGCGATCTCCATATTCCCGATGGCCTCGGCTTCGACCGTAATTACATCGCCGGCGATCTGAATAATATTTGTATATACTTTATGCATTAGTATTTAACCTCTCCCTTTTCTCTTCTAAGATAAGGGAAATCTCTTCCTCCAACCGATTAAACTCATCCGTCTTCCAGGGGGAAGAATTCCAGGTGCGCATCAACTGTCTTAATTGTTGAAAGAAATGCAGGGCTTTTTCTTTATCCGCTAAATTAAATTCTGATTCCAGAATCTCAAAAATAAAATTAAAAACATAAATCTGGCGTTCTTTAGAAGTCGCCTCATCAACGGGATCAAAAGCATTTTGCTGCAAATAAACATAATCAAAGAATTCTCCCTTAAGATAATCTATGTAATCTTTAAGAGATGTCCCTTCCTCGCCGATAACCTTCATCATCTGAAAAACTTCGTTACTCCGGCGTAATATATCATGCCCTTTCTCTTCCTGCTTTTCATCAATAAAACTTTTATATTTGCTCCAACTAAGCAGAGGGTCAATCGCCGGATAACGCCGGCTATCCGAACGCTCGCGGGAAAGACCGTGAAAGGCTCCTACAACTTTTAGAGTTGCCTGTGTTACCGGTTCTTCAAAATTTCCTCCGGCCGGGCTAACCGCCCCTCCGATAGTTACCGAACCAGTTGTGCCGTCACGTAATTTCACTACTCCGGCGCGTTCATAAAAAGAAGCAATTCGAGATTCAAGATACGACGGAAATGCTTCTTCTCCCGGAATCTCCTCGAGCCTTCCGGACATTTCACGCATCGCCTGCGCCCAACGGGAAGTTGAATCCGCCAGTAAAAGCACACTTAAACCCATCTGCCGGTAATATTCCGCGATGGTAACCGCAGTGTAAACACTGGACTCTCGGGCGGCAACCGGCATAGAGCTGGTATTACAGATTATTACCGTGCGGTCAATTAAGGGCTTATTGGTTTTAGGATCAATTATATCCGGAAAGGTTTTAAGTGTTTCCACTACTTCTCCGGCGCGTTCTCCGCAGGCGGCAATTATTACGATATCCACCTCGGCATGACGGCTAGTTAACTGCTGCAAAACTGTTTTGCCTGCGCCAAAAGGACCGGGTATGCAATAGGTTCCTCCCCGGGCAACCGGAAAAAGAGAATCTAAAAGGCGCATCTTGGTAACTAAAGGCTCAAAAGGTTTTAATTTCTCGGAATAGGCTTGGATAGGAATCTTTACCGGCCAACGCTGCTTCAAGAAAACTTCATGGACCTTACCCAAAGAATCTTTGAGTTTTGCAATCGGCTCTTTAAGATTATACTTCCCTGCAGAAACAATACTTATAACTTCCAGGCTACCTTTCAAATTAAAAGGAGCCATGATATAATGTTTAAAAATTTTCTCCGGGACAAAACCCAATTTTGCTCCGGCTAAAACTATCTCCCCGGGCTTAATTAAAGGGGTAAAATCCCATTCATCTTCATCGCGCAAAGCATCAATATAAATACCCCGCTTTAAAAAGAAACCACACTGCTTAGCTAGTAAAGGTAAAGGATTCTCTAAACCGTCAAATATCTGGCCCAAGAGCCCCGGGCCCAGCTCAACCGAGAGGAGCTCACCGCTAAACTCAACTTCGTCCCCGCACTTGAGCCCGCCGGTGTTTTCAAATACCTGCATCTCGGCATTATTCATGCGCACGCGAATAACCTCGGCTTTAAGCCGCTCCTCTCCATGAATAATATAAGCTACTTCATTCTGGATAATAAATGACTCGGCCTTAGCCACAACCATATTCCCGTTAATTTTAATTACCTGGCCTTTTCTCTGCTCTTGCATTTAGTCCCTCTTTAATGCCTGATTGTCTCTAGCATAATTCGTCTTTTATCCGCGATCTCTATTTTCGCCCAGCGTTCCAATATTTTAAGTTTCAAAGCGTAAATTATTAAACTATCGAAATCAAAATAACGGCCCACAGAAAGTTCGTCGAGCAAATGCCATCTCTCCAGATCTAGCGCTTTTTCCGCCTCGAATATGGAAGGATCGCGCAAAGAGAGCGAGGCGATATGCACAATTTGCGGCTGGGAATATCCATCCTGGCGTAAATATTTTAAAGGATCAATTTTTTTACGTGCCGACCTCACTTTAACCAACTCATTTCTTAGCGCAATATCAAAATCTTTCCATTTACTTAATACTTCCGAACCTTGATCTTCAAGTGAAAAAGCGCCCTGGGTAGAGATACTTTTAATAATCTCTACTTCTTCATCCGGTATTAAAGTTTTACACCTTTGGATAAAAACTTCAAAACTGAAAGGAGGTTTCGCCCCAAAAGTTAGGACTGGTAAACTGGAAATTAAATAGGTGTAATACTTAGACATCCTAATCTTTCAGTATGTTCTTTAGTTCCGGCTTAAGATAAGTGCTGATATATTCTGCAAGAGCTTCTCCGGTAAAATCAAAAAGCGACTTTCCCGCGTCATAGCTTATACTGAACCCGGAACTAATCTCATCCGAAGGCTTAAGTATAACGCGTTTTTTCATCTCCTCGCTAAGTTCCGCTAGTAAACCCTTTTGCACCTTCTTCAGATCTTCTTCTTTCAAAAGAATAATTATCTCTTCTTTTTGCGTATTGGCCTTAATCAGTGAATTAATTATTTTCAACATCTCTTCCGGAGTAAGCGCGACAGAAATATTCTTCTTAATAATCACGTCGAGCATGGAGGTAATCTCTTTTTTTAAAGAAAGGATCATATCGCGGCCCGATTGTTTTAACAATTCCTCGGTCGAAGAGCGATAACACTCGGTCTCCTGTTGCGTATCCCGGATAATCTTCTCCGCGCTAAGTTTGGCATCTTTTATAATCTTTCCCGCTAGAGCTTTAGCCTCAAGTTCCATTTGAGAAGACTTATCTTGCGCAGCTTTAATGCCTTCATTTTTTATCTTGGCGATCAAATCTTTAATTTCTTCCGACATTTAGCTCTCCTGATAATTCTTTGGCGGCAGCATAAGGATCTTTTGCTTCCAGTATCGGCCGACCGATAACTAAAAAATTACTTCCCATTTTTACCGCCTCACTAACGGTAGCGGTTCTTTTTTGGTCATTGACTAATCCACCCTTTGACCTAATCCCGGGGGTAACCGTAATAAATTTTTTATTTATTGCTTTTCTTAGCATCCTGACTTCCTGCGCCGAAGAGACCACCCCGTCTAATCCGCTCTCTATTCCTATCCTAGCCAAAGTTAGGACATCGCTGGACTTAGTTTCTTTGCTGGTTAAAACTGTAACCCCGATTAAAAGCGGTTTTTTTATCTTTAATTTCTTCGCTTCCTCGCGGGCAGAAGAGACTGCTGCTCGAATCATCTCTTCATCGCCAAAAATATGTAAAGTCATCATTTCGACTTTAAGCCTGGTGGCATTGCACACGGCACGAGCAACAGTATTAGGAATATCGAAAAACTTTAAATCTAAAAATACACTTGCCCCTTTTTTATGAATACTGTCGATCACTTTCGGCCCACAAGCGGTAAAAAGCTGTGAACCAACTTTGAAATTCTTAATCACCGGATAAAGCTTATCTACAAAATATTTTGCCTGTTTTAAACTATCTACATCCAAAGCCAGAATAATCTCCGGTCTCATATTTTTAAACTCCCAGTAAGTTTTTCTATCCCGCTGATTTTATTACGCTTTAAATATTCTTGCAATCCGGATATTATTTCCACACTCACGCCGGGATCAATAAAATTTGCCGTGCCAATACTCACTGCAGTTGCTCCGGCAATAAAAAACTCTAAAGCGCTAGAAGTATCTATTATACCACCCATTCCGATAATAGGAATTTTGATTTTATTGTAAACCTCCCAAACCATCTTAATCGCTACCGGCCTTATGGCCTGACCGCTCAAACCGCCGGTTATAGCCGCGAGCTTGGGCTTTCTTCTTTCGAGATCAATGCTCATTCCGGATAAAGTATTAATTAGAGAGATAGCATCGCTACCCGCTTCTTCGGCTGCTTGAGCAACCGCGCTGATACAGGTAACGTTAGGCGATAATTTAGTAATTAAAGTTTGTGAAGTAACCTGACGCACAGCTTTCACGATTTGATAGGTAGCTTTTGGATCT
>ERZ1292630.2617-Hain-H41-02um-R3-2617-length-16444-cov-134_pt1 | contig 16444 bp, 28 predicted proteins | sample MGYA00564408_ERZ1292630 | MGnify/ENA primary metagenome ERZ1292630 (study PRJEB36523, sample SAMEA6512641) | groundwater metagenome | collected 2019-01-08 | study: AquaDiva: Metagenomics assemblies of 32 groundwater samples | reverse complement strand
CCCATAAACACCTCCTCAATCAAAGGTGTTGCGTCGACCGGTTGAATCCGCCTTGCGAGCCGCGATCGGAGTGGTGGATCAGTCCCGGGCGTGGGCGCTTCGCCCACACTGCCGCGCCCAGCGCCTGGCTCACCAACGTCGTCGTCATCCGGGCCCCCATGGCATATCCAACGATCTCGCAGGTGTACAGATCCTGGATGCCAGCGAGATACAACCAGCCTTCCGCAGTCGGCACATAGGTGATGTCGGTGACCCAGGTCTCATTCGGGCGTGTGGCAACAAATGTTTGGGCCAAGACATTCTCCGCGACCGGCAGGGCGTGCGTCGAATCCGTGGTGGTTGTGAACCGGCGCACCGGTGTACAGCGCAGCCCCAGTTTCTTGCGCAGCCGCTTGATGCGGCCGATCCCGGCGGGAAAGCCGTCCTCCCGCAGTTCGGCTTGCAGCCGTTCTGGACCATATGTTTGCCGCGTGCGCACATGCGCGGCCTGGATCGCCACTTCCAGCCGCGCGTTCTCCTGTGCGCGTGTCGAGGGACGGCGTGTGCGCCAGGCATAGTATCCACTTCGAGACACCTCCAGCACCTGACACAACACACGCAGAGGATACTGGAGACGCAGCGTCCTCATCAGCGCGTACCGGGCAGCTGCGCCTTCGCAAAGTACGCGGTGGCTTTTTTTAAGATGTTGCGCTCCATCCGGGCCTCAGCGAGATCCCGCTTGAGCCGGGATAGCTCTGCTTCCAGCTCAGTTACGGGTCGTCGGCTCTCCCCCAGCGTGGTGAGCTGGCCCTGCCGAGCTCGACCCACCCAGCGCTCGAGCGTTCTGCCCGACATGGCGAGGCGTCGGGCTGCCTCCGGAATCGTCACCTGCTGTTCCAGGACCAACCGCACGGTCTGCTCCCGGAATTCCTTCGTATACTGCTGTCGCGGGACCTGTTCCATCTCACACCTCCAGACCTCTCATTGTAGGTTGAAGGCGTCCACTTTTTCGAGCTTACCTCAAGATTCTGTTGCGCCCCGATGTGGGTGAAGGGCGCAACAATGTGTTACGAAGAGGTCGGTGTGCATATTCCGCTGTGTGAGGCCATTCATGGTCGGCTCGGCTTTTCGAGGGTGATCGAAGAGCAGAGTGAGAGGCAGCATCACAGGGGCAAGTAACGCAGAGTGTCGCGTGGTCCTGTAACTCCATGCCACGTGAGAAAGAGGGCGGTGCTGTATGCGTACGGCGACGTCATTGTGAGAAGTGGTGAATGGCCAATTCGAGTCCGTTTGATCCTTTCCGAAAATGAGTTCGCACATCGACCTTTGCGCAGCGGATTAGGATGCATGGCACAATTGAAAAGATGATGCGTGGCAACAAATAGGGGCACACCAATTTATTGTCCCAGTGGGCTGAGTTCAAATGATCACGTGACTCTTCGCAAGTTGAAGAAGGCTTGTCAGGGAGCGGTCTCCTGTACGTACAGCAGACTGGTTGGATGAAAACTGCATCGAAATCATTCCGAATGACGAAGGAGGTTTCGTATGATTCGTATTCTATGGGTGCTGCCCTTTGCCCTTCTGGCGGGTACCATGCTCGCTGGTTGTGCCGATGATTCTTTGTCGGGTCGGCAACGACCCGCGCCTGGCTATGACAACGTGAATATGGGATCGTCGCAGCCGGGCCAACAGCATCGTTACGACGAACCTCCGCCGGCTTCACAACGTGATCCTTATAGCCGGAGCCAGCCGGGATACTATTAGCAGGACGCCCTGACGTCTGTGGTTGTGATGCGCTGAATCGTCAGTCTCGTGAAGAAACGAGAGGAGAGGAGGGCTTTTGCTCTCAGGAATGACAGGGAACGTCCGGTTCTATCCCAGGAGAGTGATCACATTCGCAAGAGAACGCTCCGTGGTTACGGTAGCGCCAGCATCAGATGCCCGATGCGAGCGGAGGTTGGCCGAACTTTGATTTCAATATCGTAGCCGAGCCGATTCAGGCACTCCATCAGTTTCCGTTCGGACACATTGGAGAAGTCCCCACGCATCATGCTGGAGACCTTCGGTTGGGTGAGTCCCATCCGTGTGGCTGCGGCTTGCTGGGTGAGCCCTAGTTGGCGAATGGCTCTCCGGATCTCGATTACCAGCCCGGTCTTGATCTGGAGCGTATCCGCATCTGGCAGCTCCAAGTCTGCGAAGACATTGCCAGACCCGCGAGAGACCTCAATTCCTTTAATGACTCGTTTTTTCATGTCGTCGCTCCTTGGCCAGCGCCTCAGCCACGTTCAGCCTGGCGCGGATAATGGCGAGATCCTCTTTCGTTACGCCGCATGGGGACGTCGGCGCGATCGTGCACGACTCTTCGGCGTGCGTGATCGGCGCGGAGCTTGGTGATCCATGGCTGCGCGCAAAATGCGGTTCAGCCGCGTCTGCTAGCCCTTCCCATGCAGTTTGAGCCAGTCGAGCACATCGACATCGAGACGCACCGTGACTTGTTGCTTCGCCGGTGGCCAGGCCTCAGTCGCCTTCTTGAAAAACGAAGGGTCCAGGGGTGGGATTTCCGAATAGTCGATGTCCCGATCCTTCAGTCGGTCAAGTCTCGCCACGTCGCTTTTGAGAGATGTTCTGCTCATGACGGTTTGCCTTTCTCATGGAGATCATGCGCGTCGCTTCGTGCAGTTCGGTCGGCCAGGGTGCATCGTTATTTCCCAGTCTTCTCACCGAGCGTCTTGACCGCTTCCGCTACAGTGATCATCACCGTCATCGGATCAATCGGCGAGGCAATAAAACCGTGGCGCTGATAGAAACGAGTTGCCGCGTCCGATAGCGCATGGACGAGGATGGCCCGGATGCCGGCAATCTCGGCCGCCTGCATCGTGCGCAGCACCGCATCGCGTAGCAGCCCGCTGCCTATTCCGCGCCCTTGGAAATCTTTATCGACGGCAAGGCGGCCGAGAACCATGACAGGGACCGGATCAGGCATGTTGCGTTTCACGCGTCCAGGCGCGCCAACATGCGCCACAGCACCCACCGCGAGGCTGTAATACCCCACGACCCGCTTTCCCACGCAGACCACGTAGGTGCGTGACGATCCGCTCTCTTCATTGGCGAGGGCCCGCCGGCGTAACCAGTCATCAAGGGCCAGCTCTCCGGAATCAAAATCGGCAAGATCGTGCTCTGCTAGAAGTTTTTCGGGCGCGCTGATATCAGAATCCGATCGGCTCATGTCTCCCACGGCGCTTTTGTCTGAAGGAGGCGCCGCAGTTTCGGATTACTGGCAGGAGGCTTGTCGAGCATTGCCGTGAAGCGTCTGAACGCATCAGGGGAGAGTCCGAAATATCGACCGTCAAGCAGCACCGTTTCGGCTTCCCGACAGGCCGTTTCCAACATGAAATCAGACCGGGTGCGGCCGAGTAATTCCGCCGCCCGGTCAATCAAGAGTTTCTGTTTCTGACTGGCGCGCAGGTTGATCGTTTCACCTCGCCCGCCCTCTCTTGTCATCGTGGCCATCCCCGCCTCCTTGTGTATACAAACACTATACCTCATGGTGTAGACGTTGTAAATACAGCCCGTGTGCTGACAAATCGGCTATTTCTCAAATTGGAGCTCGATTCGCATCCTCATGCCGCGGCGGTCCATCGCCTACCCGGTCCGTTCAGCATTCCACTGCGGTCAGCGACCATCTGATGTGTACTCGGTCGCCTGCTGGCCGACAACTGCAACAAGCTCAAGACCGTCTCGAAGCCGACTCGTTGATCCTCTTCCACCTTAGCGAATGGGCTTGGTCTCTTCGGCCTAACGGAAGAGGACCTTCTCGCCTCGTGTCTTCCATCTGATCCACACTGCTTGTTTGATGCGCGAGTACCAGCTTGTGGTTTCAGGTCTGGTGCCAGTGCGCATCCTGCCGTCGCCCTGGCTTTCCACCGGCGGGCTGCGTCGATCATGCCCGCGCGCCGCGAACAACCGCGTCGTCTTTTGCGGGCATTCCTCCGCATCGCGCCCGCCGGCCCGCCAGGGTGCGGCGGCCTCTCTGTCTCCTTTGTCGTCGCTGTGTGGCCTCCACCTCCTCGTGAGAGGCCCACACATCAACTCTAACCAAAGGAGACTAAACATGGCACCTCAAGACAAGAAACCCAAGCCGGTCACCACGCTTCGATGCAGCAGCATCAAGGCGAGCATCTGGAAGAACGAGGGCATGAACGGTCCGTTCTACAACGTGACCGTGGCCCGCTCGTACAAGGGCCAGGATGGAGTCTGGAAGAATTCCGAATCATTCGGAGTCGCAGATCTTGACGCGCTCCTCGCGGTCGCCCAACAGACGACACGCTGGATCACCGAGCGGTCGGACCGCTGACCGTCACGGGAAGCCTCCGGCCCTCGCGCCGGGGGCTTCCTCTACGCCAGATCGAGCGGTACGATCATTTCAGGAATTTCTCTCGCAGCTTGGCCATCGCTTTTTTGAAATAGTTCGTTGGAACCGTCAGGCCGTGATATGGCCTCACCATCGCCAATTTGCCTGTCAGCGTCGAGGCGGTCGCGGGTGTGTTGAAATCAAAGTCCTCCGGCATAAGCGGCGAGAAATCCCCTACTGCAAGGTGGGCACCAACCGGTGTATTCTCTTTGCGGATCTCATGCGCTACAAACATGAGATCGGCGCGGACCGCCGTGCGACCCTCGATCAACTGACCCAAGACGCCCAAGCGCCGAAGATGGGCTATTGAACATGGCCACCTTCATCCAGCCCACAGAGTATTACGGAGAATCATCTTTCATGAGCACGACAAATGGCGTACAATTGGAATATGAGAAAAGCTGGACAAATATCTATGTCTGACCGCATCAACACTCGTATCGACACTGGCCTGAAGAAGAAGGCTGTGAAAGTCTTCGATCGACTCGGTCTGACCGAAGCCGAAGCCATTCGTCTCTTTTATGCCCAGGTTGATCTCCACCAGGGTATTCCCTTTCCTCTCATGATCCCAAATGCGCACACGCAGGACGCTGTTGAAGAAGCGAAGCATCCCGAGCAACTCCCCTCATTCAAGAACTTTCGCGCCCTCAGAAGCCGCATAGGCACGTAAGCCTTGCTTCACATTCCAGCCAGCTGGCTTCTCATCTACAGAATTGAAGCCACGTTCCTCATCCTCGAACGGACAGGTACACATGCCGACCTGTTTGACTGACGGTGAGTCTGAACACGATCAGTCGCCGTCCTAATAGACGGTAGGCAGATCTCGCGATATGGCTCGCCTTTCATCTCGATCACGGCTTGCTCACGCGACTCGGCATGTAGAGCACCTCAACAATTGCGCCTCTCCGATCCCATGACAGTTCCCCTCGGCCTCGCAGGCCGTTCGGCTTCCCATGTTTGTCAGCGGCTGCCTTGACGACTGTGCGATCCCCGTAGACTGCGGATGTTTCGAGATCGCTCTGGTCTCGCCACCGATATTGGCCTTCATGTCCAACCGCTCACTCATGTGACGGTCATCATCGTGTCATAGACCGGTACCTTCACGCCTCGTCCGGTGAAGCTGCTCTGTCATGCCGTGCTGGTGATGAGCGGGGGCCGGCTTGTGGTTTCAGGCTCGGTGCCTGTGCGCATCCGGCCGTCGCCCTGGCTTTCCACCAGCGGGCTGCGTCGATCATGCCCGCGCGCCGCCAGAAGCTCGCGTCGTCTTTCACGGTCATTCCTCCGCATCGCGCCCGCCGGCCCGCCAGGTGACGGCGGCCTCTCTGTCTCCTTTGTCGTCGCTGTGTGGCCTCCACACCTGGTGAGAGGCCGACACATCAACTCTAACCAAAGGAGACATCACATGGCACCTCAAGACAAGAAACCCAAGCCGGTCACCACGCTGCGATGCAGCCGCATCAAGGCGAGCATCTGGAGGAACGAGGGCATGAACGGCCCGTTCTACAACGTGACCGTCGCCCGCTCGTACAAGGACCGGGATGGAGTCTGGAAGAATTCCGATTCTTTTGGTCTCGCGGACCTGGACGCGCTTATCGTCGTCGCCCAACAGGCGACACGCTGGATTGCCGAGCGGTCGGACCGCTGAACGTTACGGGAAGCCTCCGGCCCTCGTGTCGGGGGCTTCCTGCATCCGAAGAAAGGAGACATGCGATGGAAACCTATCGGGAATGCGCCAAGCTCCTGAACGAGCTCCTCGCCGGCGCACGCGCGGTGCGGATCACCGTACCCGAGTACATGCCACTCTCGGTCGAGGAGATTGGTGTCAGTCAGGACGGGCACCGGTTGGTGTCGCTCTGTCAGTATGGTGAACAGCATGGGGACCTGATGCGTGATTGCGATCTGGTGTTCATGGTCACTGATCTGCCCGACGGTGCGGCAGCCGAACCGGTGTCCTTTCGGAACGACTACCTGGGGATCGTGCAAGACGTCTATCGGTATGACGAGACGGGCAGGCGCACCCATGTCGTGCCCTCGCTGAAACAGGACTTGAAGGAGTTTGCCCAGGCCTGGCTTGCCACGCTTCGAGAGCAGGGCTTCTTTGCCCCCACCGCCGTTCGAGAGATCCTGTCCCCGTAATCTCGTCGATCCATTCAGGGGGGATGATCTGATCAGATCATCCCCCCGTCAAAAAAGATAACCCCGGCAGAACATTCAGTCAGTGAGGCTTACTGCTTCGTGCCGAGAAAGAGAAAGCTGGTGGTCCGGGCATGGTTGAGGGCGGCACTGTACAGCCGGGTTGTCGCGGTATCGTAGAAGGCCACCCCTGTGAGCCTCTCGGTTCCCTGGCGACAGGCGCCACCTTGGAATGTCATCGAGATCTGAAACACATTGCCCGTTGCCCGAGGAGACAAGGTCCCCGAAAAAGTGCATCCATCTGTCGAATGACCAGAAATCGTCCCGGCTGCATCCACGGTCACGGTGACCGTGTGGTTATCGGTATGGAGCCCAGTATAGGTCCCGGTCACTTGAGTCAGGTTCGGGGCCGACTCAGAGTCCGCATCGGACGTACTCATGAAGCTTTCTGTGTCGCCGTTGAAGTAGGCGATCGTCCCCTGAAAGCTCTTGTTCGGGACATAGCTGCCATTCATTGTCGCCGCGCGAGTGCCAGCGCCTTCCAGATTAAAATCTCTCGTGTTCGAGGAACCGAAGGAGCCGGAGTGGGACGTGCCAGTGCCCTGAACCAGTCCAGCCAGGATGTGGGGATTGGCTCTTACCGTATAGAACAGCCAATACGACCCGTCGTCGAGGACCAGTCCAGCGACGGTGCGGCCTGTAGCAGTTGCGCCCATCCAGCGACCTTCTGCCGAAGTGGCCGCGGGCTGCGGAAGAGAGGAAGCGTCGCTCTCGCGATACCCCCCGCCACAGGCGGCGGGAGCGAACCCACTATTGAAGCAGTTGGCGAAGCTGCCACAGGCCACGAGCCCACTCATAAGACAGACTCCCAAAAGGCCTCGAAGACTGTGCGTCCCGGTCATGTGCATGGTTGTGTCCTCAACACCGCACAGGGTGTTCCCTGACATCACAGGATAACAGGAAGAGAACCCCCCTCAAATCGGGACCCCCGAATTGCTAGAAACCGACCAGCCAACGGACGATGCGGCATGGCCGGCTTACCGGAGGCCCTACCGACCGGCCGATCGGGGCTCGTTTCTGACGTCCTGTGCACAGCGTGAAAGATGGATCGGTGGCCTTGGATCCGTGTCTCTATAGGCATGGTGAAAGACAGATTTTAGGAGGTTGCAGGATATGGCTCTTGCCCGTAGTTGTCTTACATTATGAGTTTATCGTATTCTTGTGCCCAGGTTTTCTGACCCTCCAATGACCTGAAGCAGACCGCGGTCGGTGAGGGGAGTTGGGTGTCTTGATTTGGGCCGGTACGGGTGAGCTGATGGGGCATCGGCCGAAACGGACGACCACGGTCACAGTGGATCTGGGGGAACTGAAAGCGCCCTGGCAGACCTGGTGTGAGCAGCAGGGCGTCACCCCGAGCCATGCCCTGCGGAACGCCCTTCGGCAGGCCATTGACCGGAGAGCAACTGGGACCTCGGCGCCTCGGCTGCGCCTCTCGCCGAAGCGAGAACGAGCGACCGCTCGTATCGAACTGAACCTGACCATCTCAGAGCTTGCCGCTCTGAAGCGGATGGCCGGTCATGAAGGTTACGTGCCGACAAAATGGCTGGTGGCGATGGTGCGCACCAAGTTAACCGGGCAGCCGCAGGTCGGCCAGCCGGAATTGGAGACCTTGGCCCGATCCAATCAGCAACTGCTGGCCTTGGGTAGGAACCTGAACCAGATTGCAAAAGTCTTGAATGCTGCGCCGCAGAACCGAGCCGCGTTTCGGGTCGAGGTCATCACCGAATTGTCTCGCGTGATTCAGGCCCACACAAAGAAGGTGTCCGATGTCTTACGCGGGACTGTGGAGCGCTGGCACATCCAATGAGTTCGACAGGCAGCCAGATTGACCAGAAATTGGATGAGTGGGGGAGTCGGCTCTTCAATGTCTCAACGGAGACACTCCCACGACCGCGTCGCAGCAGGAATGTTGGTCTGAGTTCCGCCAAGTTCACGAGTACAGGCGGACGGCTCAGCACGCCGCAGGCTCGTGCGACCTATGTGCGGCAGAAACTGCAGGCCATGGTCCGCCGCGCACCACAAGTCATGGTCAAACTCGTCAGGGCGCCGAAAGGGATGAAAGGCATTTCGAATAATCTCACGTACATTTCGCGTGATGGCCAACTCGAAATCGAGGATCAGGACGGCCAGGTGATTCATGGGAAGGACGCCGTGGCCGATCTCAAAGCCGAATGGCGCGATGGCGGGATGCCGATCGCGGCGGATTCGACCATGCGCGACGCCTTTCATCTCGTTCTTTCCATGCCGACCAGGACTGATCCGCTGTCTGTCCAACGCGCGGCTCGGGACTTTGTGACACGAGAGTTCGCAGGGTTTCAGTACGCGATGGTGCTGCACACCTTCGAGACCGATCCGGACCCGCACCCCTCTCCGCATCCGCATGTGCATCTGACGGTCAAAGCAGCCGGTCTCGATGGAATCCGCTTGAATCCGAGAAAGGCCGATCTACAGCGTTGGCGAGAGGGGTTTGCAGAGGCCCTCCGGGAGCATGGGATTGAAGCCACGACCACGAGTCGAATTCACCGCACGACACAGGAACGGTGGAAAGTTCAGCATCTCCGAGATCACACGACTCAGGCGAAAGTGCTTGATCGCCAGAAACGCGTGACTGACAGGCCGGGGAAATTGCGCGAGGTGATGCACCATTACGAGCAGGTCATGAGGACGCTTGCGCGGTCCGATCGCGGAGAGGACCGGCAATTGGCGGCAGACCTGGTGCGGTATCTTCGAGAACCGGGACGTACGCTGGCGCCGGAGCGAGAGCGGAGGAGCGATCGCGAGCGATGATGACGTATGTGGATCGGAACCCCTTGTCCTCTTTCCTCATGAAAATCGCTTTTTTCACGAGGAACAAGCATGTCCACTCTCTGCTCGTGAGAGTATCATTAAATATGATAAAGTAGGACTTATGAGTCACGCAAGGAGGGCGACATGTCGAGTATCGAACGCATGACCATTACCATGCCGGCTGATATGGCGGCGCTTGTCAAAGCTGCCGTTGATGGTGGTGACTACGCCTCGACCAGTGAGGTTGTGCGCGAAGCCCTGCGCGAATGGAAGCTCCGACGTGGGGTGCAAGAGCGAGAACTCGCCGCACTGAAAGCGGATATCGACAAGGGGCTGGCGGATCTTGCTGCTGGGCGCGTCACCGACTTTAATCCCAAAACAATCATAGCGCGCGGGAGGAAGCTATTAGCCAAACCCTGACCCTTCGTCTCACGGACACGGCGGAGGCCGACCTCGCAGAAATCTGGGCGTACATCGCGACGGAGGCGGGTGAACCCGTGGCAAGCCGTTTTCTGGAGCGGGTGGGCGCGACGCTGGACGTGGTGCGGCAATCTCCCTTGATGGGACCTAGCCGCGAGCAGTTGAGTGTGGGACTGCGCGTGACGTTTCATCATCCCTACGCCATCTACTACCACATGACCGACCGCGAACTGATCATCGTGCGCGTGTTGCATGGTGCACGCGATACCGTCGCGATCGCGGAACAGGGCGGGTTTCTCCAGTGACGCACACACAAGAGAGCGTGCCCGATCATGGAGAGATATTCACCTAAGTGTGGTGAATGTGCAGGGCCAATCAACGAGTGATCCCGTTCGACAGAGGAAACGCGTGGCGCTTGATTTTCCTGCATGACGGGTCTACACAAGATCCTGCCTAATTATCAGACGCGTCGTGGAGGCGTTATGTCCGCAGAAACGAGTAAGGTCGGCAAACGGGGGGCAGTGGTGATTCCGGCCTCGCTGCGGCGCCGTTTCGGCATCACGGAGGGCTCGCTCGTGATTGCGGAGGAACGAGCTGAAGGCGTCCTGATTCGACCGGCTGCGGCCTTTCCCCTTGAGATGTACACCCCGGAACGGCAGGCGGAATTTCTCCTCTCCAATGCAGTTGGCCCAAAGGACTGTGCGCGAGCCAAAGAGGCCGTGCGGAAAATGGGCCTCGACGTCCGAAAGATCCCTCACTACAAGCCGGTTCGTTCCTAATCCGTGGACCGGGTCTTTCTTGATGCCAACGTGCTGTTCTCTGCGGCCTACCGGGTCGAGACTCCTCTTCGCACGTTGTTTACCATGCCGCGCACGCAGTTGGTGAGATCGGCGTATGCCCTGGAGGAGGCGAGGCGGAATCTCTCAGCAGGGCAGCAACAGGCAGAGTTAGAACGGTTGTGCCGCTCCGTCGAAGTGGTGTCAGTCTTGCCGCCACAGGGAGCGCTGTCGATCTTGGCAACACTCCCAGAGAACGACCGTCCCATTCTGTGGGCGGCGATCAGTATACGTGCGACCTACTGAAGGCCATCTTGAACCCCGCCCACATGATGGCGACGGTAAAGAGCGTCACCGCCACGCTCGTCAGGACGGTTTGCACATTCTGCATCACGGTATTCACCTTGGTGATCTGGGCCCAGGCCGGGTCCGATTCCAACAGGATGACCACCCCGAGCAGCCAGGAGGCGGCCGCGATCAGACGCCCATTCCCTCGACTGACCCCTCTCAAAGTCCCTGTCCCTGACGTACATTTCTGTGTCACTCCCGCTCCCATCATCACGTCCTCCATCTTCCCTTCCTTTCTGTGAAGTGGCTTCTGTGGCGAGTTTGCCGAGCATTCTGCTCGCACTCATCGCCAAACGGGGTGACATGTAGTGAGGTTCAGTTTTTGATGCAATTCTGTTGGAAGTACGTAGGCGAGGGGATCATACGATTGAAGTGTGACCGCGAGAGGAAAGGGGCATGCCGGTGTGGTGATGGCAGAGAGCGTTCTCCGCCATTGAACGGTCAGCTGGAGTTTCTTTCTGAGGATGAATGAGGCAGCGGATGCTGCGTGTCACGGTTCCACAGACGAGAGAATGTCGAATCCCAGCGTACACATCAAAGGTCGCAGCCGAGTACCTATAGCGTGTCTTGCGCAAGAACTACTAGAAATGGTAGCATCTCTCTCCAATGGGCATGACGGGGAGGCCATCATCTGGACCGACGTACAAGGTCATCTTTTATCGGACGGCTCAGGGGACCGAGCCGGTGAGAGAATGGTTGCAGGCTTTGGAGAAGCCTGAGCGGTTTCAACTTGGGAAGGCGATTCAGGTGCTGCAGATGAATGGGCCAGCGCTGTCCATGCCCTATGCCTGTCCGCTGGGTGGTGGGCTGTTTGAATTGCGGGAGCGGATCGGGAAAGTCCGCTATCGCGTGTTCTATGGATTCGACGGAGGACGGATTGTCGTCCTGTTGCATGCTGCACTGAAGGATCAGCCTGTCATTGAAGACGACCTTGCGCTGGCTCGACGACGGTTGCAGGACTATTTTGACAGGAGGTAGATACGATGAAAGCCAGAAAGCCGTTGAAGGCGGTGGGGAGTTCTTTTGATAGCTGGCTTGCGGTACAGGGGGACGCCTTCAAGGCCGACGTTATTGCCGGGGCAATGAAACGGCAATTCGTCATGCAACTTCGGGCGATGATGAAGGCCCACGGTCTTGGTGTGAACGGGCTCCAAAAGCTCTTACGAACGGGCCCCTCTCAAATGCAGCGGTTACTCGACCCTGAGGATGTCGGCATCTCCCTGAAATCGATTGCGAAGTTGCTGGCTGTCTTTGGGGCAGCGGGTCAGATTGTCGTGGAGCCGCGGCAGCCTAAGAAACGGGTGGCCTGACGCGCAAGTCCTGGCTGGTCGGCATTCGCGTTCGATCTCGCGCGGGGCGTGGTCTTGCTCCTATGAAGGGCTCAGACGGACTACAACCAAAGGAGCACACAGGTCCGAAAGACCAGACAACGACTTCGTCAAACCTCTGTGCATATCGGAAAGGCCTCAGCCTGTTGGCTCGACTGAGTCCATGGAGAATCCGCTGAGTCACAAGGCGGGACGGGTTTCGCGTATTGCAGCGTTGAACGATCAGGCACTTGACTGCTTGGGTCACTGGCCCGTGATTACGAGGCAACTCCGAGGCGATGTTCCGTTAGCCGTCGGATCCTGACTTTCCTTTGTTCTTTCCGCGCCTGCGCGAGATCATGGGCCGACTGCATCCCCAACCACATCGCCGCGCCGCCGCCGAACGCCTTTTCAAACCGCAAGGCCATATCCGGCGAGACCGCACTCTTCCCCCGGATGACGTTGTAAAGCTGTTGCCGCGTCACCTTCATCGCTTTGGCAGCTTCTGCCACGCTCAGACCCAGTTCCTCGAGATTGGCTTCGACTAACTTTCCCGGGTGGACAGGATTCTTCATCACCATGGGTGGCCTCTCAATGATAGTCCTCTAAATCTACATCGTGCGCATGTGCTTGAATGAACCGAAATGTCACCCGCCAGTTCGCGCGCACAGTGACAGCCCAAGAACCTTTACGATCTCCTTTCAACGGGTGCAGGCGAAAGGTCGGCTGATTCATATCCTCAACCCTTTCCGCGGCATTGAGCGTCGAAAGGATCAACCGCAGTTGGTCGAGCTGATCAGCTTTGAGCTTCCACCCATCATCATGCTCGAACAGGAGTTGCAGGCCCTTATGCCGGAAACTGCGAATCACCGCTTTGACTGTAAAACGTCATTTGACATTTGTCAACAACGACAGATGATTGCAGTTCACGGCACCCGCAGGCGGCGCGATGGGTTCGTGAACACGCGGTGTAGCCGCCTCACGGCTGCCTCTGGTCTTCGGGCCAGGGGCAGCACCCTTGCTGCCTGAAGGAAGCAATCCGCGCACTATTCCCCATCACTCGCTTCATGCTCGGTTTCCCATCAACTGATCTTCTCTTGCTGATCCGCTTCGCTCTGTCGATTGGGGTACTCCGTCCATGTCCCATCGCGCTGAAATAGGCGCGTTCATCCATCATCGTTTGTCGATCGGAATTGTTCGGCCATGGAAGGCGGCGGCCTGCCGCGCACTGATCGTCTGACGCAGCGACCGCGCCAGCAGAGGTCTGTCACGGCCGCTGCTGAGTGCTCATCCGCCCCGTGCTGCTTCGGCAGTCCTCGTCCTGTCACCTCCGTTGACCTGCCCTGGCGCTTCGGCCTCTGCGAAAGCGCCAGTTCGTTCAACATGCAGGAGGTGCCACCATGGCTAAACAATTTGTCAACCGACTTCCCGTTCCACAATTCATTCCGCGCTACCGTATCACGCTCGTCGCTGAGGGCGGTCACACCGCTCCATACGGCGTCCTTCGCGATTCCACTGCTGCCGCTGAGGCACTGCGCCCATGCTTTGCTGGTCTCGATCGCGAGCAGTTCCTCGTCTGTTGTCTCGATGCCAAGAACGTCAGCATCGGCGTGAACATCGTCTCGATCGGGTCGCTCACCCTCAGCATCGTCCATGTCCGCGAAGTGTTCAAGCCTGCCATCCTCCTCAACGCCGCTGCGATCATTGCGGCCCATAACTTATGTGGTGCACCACATAAATTGTGTTATGTGACGTCCCGAGTTATGTAGAGTTCCTGCAGACTGACGCGGCTGTTCCTGCATGAGACGTGTAAGTCCACCGTCTCTTCCTGCACATAACCAGGCGCTTGGTAGACTGCTTGTATCCTCACTCACGAGGGAGACAAGGAGGCGCGACCATGCTGGAGCACTATTACAAAGAACGACGGTCCTTGGTCGATTTCCGCCGGGGTCCGCTGGGCCCGTATTTTGATGGATTTGCCGCGTATCTGAAGACACGCGGGTATGCGCACCACCGCATCAAGACGATCTTGGGACGCTGTTGTCTCTTTAACACCTACCTCATCGATCAGGGAATCACCACCTGTCACCGTGTGACTCACTCGCTGATCGAGCCGTTTCTGAATCTCTACCAGCCTGGTGCTCAGCGGAGGAGCCACTACGTGATCTGGATGGATACCCAACGGGCGGTGAAGCATTTCTTTGCCTACTTGGTGAGTGTTGGCGTCCTCAAACCCGATCGCCCCAAACCGGTCGTCACCTCCTACAGCTGGGTCCTTGAACCCTACCTGACCTCTCTGCGCGAGGAGGGGGAGCGGACAGAGCAAACTCTTCAGCGGATTCGCGGGCAGCTCAGCCAATTCCTGGACGGACTCGGCGTGACGGTGACTCGTCAGTACTTGAAGGGCCTGAAGGCCGAGACCTTTGAGGCGATGGTGAAACAGTACCTCGACACCAGCCCTGATAATTTGCGCCGCCTCGCAAGCACCCTCCGCGGCTTTCTCCAGTTCTGTGCGCAGCGCCGCTACACGACCATGGATTTCTCCTCGATGATTCCTCGGGTCCTGACCTATCGCCTGGCGGCCTTGCCACGAGGATTGGAGGAGTCTGATCTGCAGCGCATCCTCGCGCAGATCGATCGAACGTCTCCGGTGGGGTGCCGCGATTACGCCATGATGTTGTTGCTCATGGCGTACGGCATTCGGGGGTCCCAGGTGGCCGCCATCATGCTTGAGGATATTTGCTGGCCTCGTTCCACCATCCGAATCCGCGCCAGCAAAGGGGGCAAAGAGGTCGTGCTGCCGCTGTTGGCCTCCGTCGGCGAGGCCATTCTCGGTTATCTCCGCCATCGTCCAGCGTGTCCCTGTCGACAGATCTTTCTCGCCACGCATGCTCCGTTCAGACCTGTCACCGGCCTTTCCCTCAGTCGACAAGTCCGCCAGTATTTTCAGGCCGCCGGGGTGACGATGCCCCGAGGAGGGAGCAGGACGTTGCGCCATTCGTGGGCCATTCGAGCCCTCGCCCATGACATTCCCATGAAAGCCATCGCCGATGTGCTGGGCCATCGGGATCTGAATACCAGCTTTATCTATGCTAAAGCCGATCTCCACACGCTGCGGCAGGTGGCCTCCCCGTGGCCAGAGGAGGTGACGCCATGAGCACCACGCTTTTTCGAAGTCCCCTTGCACCTCGCCTCCAGGCGTTTGGTGAGATGCGACGCGCCCTCGGAAGACATGCCTACTCGGACTACAAGATCCTCCGCTATCTGGACGGCTACTTGCTGGAGGTCCTGCGACCTGGCCAGCCCCTCACGCATGAGATGGTGGAAGGCTGGATCACCAGCATGGCGCATTTGAGCGTCGGAACTCGGGTGAATCGCCTCGCAGTCCTCCGGCAGTTTTGTCGCTACCTCAGTCACTTTGATCCACGCACCTGTCTCATTTCCCGGCAGAGTCTTCCGCACCGGACACGTCACGCGCCCTACATCTTCACACCTCAGCAAGTACGGACCATCATGGCGAGGGCCAGGCGGATCGGCCCGCCGGGCTCCCTGCGTCCAATGCTGCTCTCCACGCTCATCGGCGTGCTCGCGGCCACTGGTCTGCGCATTGGCGAAGCGCTGAAACTGACGCTCGCCGATGTGGACCTCACGCGCCGCGTGCTGTTGATCCGCCAGACGAAGTTCAACAAATCCCGCCACGTGCCCATCGCAGCCTCCACGGCTTGCGCCTTATCGGTGTTCCTCGACCAGCGGCAGGCTGCTGGATTCCCCACGGTGTCGACGGCGCCGGTGTTCGTCAATCCCGACGGGCGGGCGTACAGCGAGGCGCGGATCTGTAGTCTGTTTCTGGACATTCTCCGCACGAGTGGGCTGCGTGGTTCCGTGGGCACACGGGGACCTCGGCTCCATGATTTTCGCCACACGTTTGCCGTGCAGCGTCTGGTGACCTGGTACCGTCAGGGGGCACCGCTGGCCTCTAAGCTTCCCCTCTTGTCCACCTACCTTGGGCATACCACGCTGACCGGCACCGAAATCTATCTGCAAGCCACGGCTGAACTCTTGGAAGAGGCCGGTCGGCGGTTCCATCGCCACTGCGCTCTTCCCCCACGACGAAGGGAGGCCTCCCATGCGCACCAACATCGCGTTGCCCATCCGGAAGTTCTTTGAGGGGCGTGTCAAGTTTTCTGTGTAACTGATTGTGGTTAATCACTGGTAGGCACACG
>ERZ1292630.2616-Hain-H41-02um-R3-2616-length-16445-cov-6_pt1 | contig 16445 bp, 12 predicted proteins | sample MGYA00564408_ERZ1292630 | MGnify/ENA primary metagenome ERZ1292630 (study PRJEB36523, sample SAMEA6512641) | groundwater metagenome | collected 2019-01-08 | study: AquaDiva: Metagenomics assemblies of 32 groundwater samples | reverse complement strand
TGGCCGACTTTCAGAATCTCGCGTGGGGCGATGTGGACGCCGGGTGGTGGCGGATTGTCGCCGACATGACCTGCGCCGCCTGCGGGGCCTATCAGGCGGCCGATTCCGATCCGACCAACGACAAGGAAAGGACGCTGGAATTGTGCGCCCGGCTCTTCAATTCCGTGGGCTGGCGGGTGGACGATGCCGATGGGGTTCTTTGCCCGGCATGCGCGCAACGCTGCGTTTTCCGTGACTCGAATCCGCGATGATGGATTGCGGACGGTCACGGAGTTGCATGGGTCGCGCGGGCTAAAGCCCGCGGCTTGGAGGAGAGGAATCGGCGGCGTTGATGGCGGCAACAACGCGCATGGCCTCGACCGTCGCGCGGACGTCGTGCGTGCGGATGATCGACGCTCCTGCGAGGGCCGCGATCACGGCGCACGCGAGCGAACCGGCGTCGCGTTGTTTCGGGTCGTCGATGCCCAGCACGGATCTAATGAATCGCTTCCGCGATGCCCCGATGAGCAGCGGCTGACCAAGCGCGACGAACCGATCGAGGCTTCGCAGAATGAGCAAGTTGTGCCCGATACGCTTGCCGAACCCGATGCCGGGGTCCAACACGATCCGCGACGGCTCGATGCCGCGGCCCACGGCGAAGTCGCGGCGCTCGCGGAGGAAATCGCGGATTTCGCCGATCACGTCGTCGTAGTGAGGTCCGCCGCCCTCCTGCATGTCCGCCGGCGTTCCGCGCCGGTGCATCAACACGACGCCCGTTTTCGACGCAGCCACAACCTCGACCATCGCCGGGTCGTCGCGAAGCGCCGACGTGTCGTTGACCATATCCGCGCCGGCGCTCAGCGCCGCACGCGCTACGCCGGACGATCGCGTGTCGATCGAGATCGCGACCCGTGCGTCGCGCGAGCGTATGGCCTCGATAACGGGCAACGCCCGGCGGATTTGCTCATCGGCCGGCACGCCCCGCGAACCGGGCCGGGTCGATTCGGGCCCGACGTCGATGACGGCCGCCCCCTCCGCGATCATGGTCATCGCGCAACCGATGGCCGCCTCGTGGTCGAAGAACTCACCGCCGTCGCTGAAGGAATCGGGCGTTACGTTGACGACGCCCATGACGAGGGGAGGGCGAGCGGGAATGGCGTATGTCAAATGTCGAAGAGCAAATGTAGGGACGGACGCTGTGGAGGCGTCGCGGACCATGGCCGGAGCTACCTGCGAAAAGTGATGCGTCCGCGCGTAAGGTCGTAGGGCGACATTTCGACGGTGACGGTGTCGCCGGGCAGGATGCGGATGTAGTACTTACGCATCTTGCCGGAAATATGGGCCAAAACATGATGCTTTTCGCCGCCCGCATCCACCTCGACGCGAAACATCGCGTTGGGCAGCGCGGCGACCACGACTCCCTCGACCTCAATTGCGTCCGCTTTGGCCATATACCGTTTCCGTATGCGAACCGCCGACCGCCCCCGCGGCCGCCAACGTCCCGCAACCCTCGCCGCGGCCTTAAAGACCGCTTCCATGCGCCAACCTCGGAGCTTCTCTTTCGAGGTTCACCGGAGTTGTGAGGAACTCCGAAGTATATCCGCCCGCAGGATTGCCACAAGCGGCTAGAAATCGGTCCGCACGACCTCGTGAAAGCGGTTTTGGCGAAGCACTTGCAACGCGGCGGGAATCGGATACCAATCGGCCAATCGGGCGCGCGGCCTGAATGCTGCAGTCACCATTCGACTGAATGGCGTTGACCGCTTATGCGAATATCCGACATGTGCTACATGCGCAACTTGAGCAAGAGCGTCGTACTCGCCGCTGTGGCGGTTGTCTGGCCGGCACTGACCGGCTGTGCGACTTATCCGCCGATGCGAATGCAAGCCCAGCGCTATCGGATCGAGGTCCGCCTCGATCCTCTCAAACACGCAATAACCGGGCTGGCCGCGCTGGACCTGGTTCGGGCCGACGATGGTTCGCTCAATCCGGACCAACCCGCCGCCGTCGAACTGCTGCTCCACCCCGACCTGAAGATCACGCAAGTGCGGGGGGCCGGCGCTCGCGCGCGATCGTACACGGCCTTGAGGGCTTCAACCAAGTCCGCATCGGAAAACACCAACGACGGACGACGCGACCGAGTAGGGAGCGTCGTCGATGGGTTCGCTCCGCGCCGTTACTCCGTCGTTGTGGACCGACCGGTCGAAGCGATGACGCTCTTTGTCGCGTACGAGGGAAAACTCTTTCAGGATGTTGTCGCCGGCGAAAAGCCGGGCCAGATTCACAACTTCTCCATGCACGCGCATATCGGCGAGGAAGGAATCTATCTGGCTGACGGATACTGGTATCCGCAGCCCGCCCGGGATGACGAGACCACGCCTCCGCCGGCGGACTTCACGCTGCTCACCGATCGGGTCGCGGAGATGGAACTGGTCGCAAGCGGCGAGACGGATTCGGCGTTGAGCGAACAGACCGATCGGCTTGCGTGGCGAAGTCCGTATCCGCTCACGGAGATGGTGCTGGTCGGCGGTCCGCACGAGGTGCACCGGGCGACATATCGAGGGGTTGAAATCGCCGTACACCTCAAGCCGAGTCAGGGCGAGCAAGCCGCCGGACTGATCGAGGCGGTCAAGCGGAATCTCGACCGCTATGAACCGTTGATCGGCCCGTTCCCCGCGAGACAGTACAGCATCGTCGACAACTTTTTCAGCAGCGGGTTCGCCTTCCCATGTTTCACGCTCTTGAGCTCCGCGGTGATCGACATGGGGCTGCGGTCGCAGACCACGCACGGCTATCTCGACCACGAATTCCTCCATAGTTGGTGGGGCAACGGCGTGCACGTCGATCCGCACGACGGCAACTGGTGCGAGGCGCTTGCGAGCTACGGGTCGAACTACTACGGGTTCGTGCTCGACGGCAAGGAAATGGAGGCCCGGCGAAAGCGTCGCAACTATTCACACTTCCTGAGCCGCCTCAAAGCGGAGGATGACAGGCCGCTCGGCACGTTCGGCCGGAAAGACGGCTGCAATCGACAGATCGCGTATGACAAGGGCGCGATGGTATTTCACATGCTCGCCTGCAAGATCGGTCAGGACAATTTCTGGGCCGCGATGCGGAAGTTCAACGAGCAATACGCGGGCCGGTACGCGTCGTGGGAGGATATTCGCCGCGTATGCGAGGAGCAGAGCGGGACCGACTTGGAACGATTCTTTCAACAGTGGGTGCGCGGGTCGGGAGCGCCCAGGCTGGAACTCGACCACGCCGTCTACCGCTCTGCCGACCGGACGCTCACGTTCACGCTCTCCGAGGGCGACTTGCAGTTCGCAATCGACGCGCCCATCCGGCTCAATGGACCGGGCGGCGCTGCGGACCTGAGCGTCTCGTTCGATCAACCTTTGGTCGAACACGCGATGCCCGTCGACTCGCCGCCGCACACGATCGAAGTCGATCCGGACTACAACGTTTTTCGCAGGATCGATCCAGCCGACATCAACCCGACGACCGCGTCGACACGAAGGGGATCGGCGTTCACCTGTGTGCTTCCGCCGGGCGAACCGGCCGAGCAGTATCGCAAGATTGCGGACAACTTCGAGTCGAGTTTTTCAGCGGAAGAACGGATCGAGCGGGCGCCGCAAGACCTCCGGGCCGACGCCGACCTGGCCGAACGATGCGCGCTCATTCTCGGCGAGGCCGTCCGCGACCCGGCGGTCGAGGCGTTTCTCAGTGCGATCGAGTTTCCGGTCCGCTGGACCGACGACGGATTCGAGTTCGAGGAGAACGAGTACAATGATCCGGGCGACGCGGTGCTTTGCACAACGCGGCATCCGGGCGTGCCGGGCGGCGGCGTGACCGTCGTGTTTGCCAATAGCGAATCGGCGATTCCGCGGGCCGGGCTGATTTCGTTTTACGAGCACAGCTTAGTGATCTTCCGAGACGGCATGCCGGTACTGCGGCAGGACTTTGAACCGTCGCAGGCCGTCCGCGTCGAGCGATTTTAGGGGGCTTTTTTGACGCGCCATTCCGCTCCACCAAGCGATGAACAAATCAGCGGGTCGTCGCCCACCAGGCGCGCGCGGAGCATTGGGTTGCGTATTTTATCGGCCTGCGCCCTTTTGGCATGTCTATTCTTGGTCGGCGGTTGTTTCAAGATTTCGATCAAGCCGACCTGTCCCGCGGAGATGAACGTTGGCGACACGGGCGATCTGGTCGCCAACGAGGTGGACCCCGGCGCCATTCCGACGTATCTGTGGGAGGCGTTTCCGCCCACGGCTGTGCAGATCGCCGACCCCGCCGTGCCGACGACGACGTTTGAGGCCGTGGCGAACGGCGAGGTGACTTTCCGCCTGACGGCCAGCGACGGATTATTTCAGGTCGTTGATACTTGCCGGACGCAAATCGCGACTGCCCCGGTGACCGTGACGGTCACGCTCGTCGCCGCGCCGCAAAGGCTCGCACAGGGCGAATCGACTCTGCTGACCTGCACGAGCACCGGCGCGACGCCGGCAGTTTCATATGTCGTGGACCAGCTCGACGGACCGCTCGCCGAACTGACGACGGTGGCGCCCGGCGTCGCGGTCGGGATTCTCAACGTGGCCGGCGACGCCGTTTTCCGCTGCATCGGCACGGACGCCGACGACAACCCCAGCGCCCCCGCACTGGTGACCGTAACCGTTACACGCCCCAGTCGTCCGGGTGGCGGCGTTCGATGAGCGTCGGTCGCGCAAGGACCGTCAATTCGCCGGGGCAGGGTTGCGCTTTCGGGCGAAGAACTTGGCGCTCCAGATTTTGCCGGCGAGGCTGCAGGCGATGTCAGCCAACCGGTCGTTTGCCGCGGCGCCTCCGCCGCAGTAGGCGCTGCCCTCCAAGACCTCGGACAACTCGGAGCCGGTGAACGCGGCGAGTTGTGCTTCGTCGTAGACGATCCGCTCGCGCACCTCGACGTCGAATAGGCCCGCGCGGCGTAGCTCGTCGAGGTACTCGGCCTCGCTGATAGCGCCCGAGACGCACGAAGCGTAGAGCGCGACGTCGCGTCGCACCCAGTCGGGCAGCTCTTCGACGACAATGTCTGAAACCAGCATCCGCCCGCCTGGGCGCAGCACGCGGACGATCTCGGCAAAGACCCGGCCCTTCTCCGGTGACAGATTGATGACGCAATTAGAGATCACCCAGTCGACGGAATCCGATTCGACCGGCAGGTTCTCGATGAGACCCTTTCGAACTTCAACGTTGGACAGACCGGACGCGGCGATGTTGTCTTTGGCCTTGGCGATCATGGCGTCAGTCATATCCACGCCGATGACCTTTCCCGACGGGCCCACCTTACGGGCGGCGAGCAGGAGATCGATTCCAGCGCCGCTTCCCAAGTCCAAAACGGTCTCCCCCTCGCGGACCTCGCTGTAGGCCAGGGGATTGCCGCAACCGAAGGCATTGACGACGGCCTCTTCCGGCAGCGCCGCGATCTCCTCTGAATCGTAGCCTGCCAGCTTGACCACCACGCCCTTCTGCACCGGGCCGCAGCATGGTCCGGAGGTTTTTACCGGCCTCGACACGGCGCGGGCATAGGCGTGCGACACCTCTTTACGAACCTGATCGCTCGATTTCATCGGAGTTTCTCCTTTCGCTTCTTAGGTTTTCGAGGCCTCTTTCGAGGCCCTGCGGACGAACAGCAAACTTCAAGCGCGCCCGCGATCTGGCGAAGGCGCGCCGCCACCGCGGCGCAATCTACAGCGTAGTAAACTTCCCTGCCTTTGCGTTGGTACTTGAGGATGCCCACATCGCGGAGTAAGGCCAGGTGCCGCGAGACCACGGAAAGGTCTGTGGGACAAAAGGCGGCGATTTCTTTGACCGTGCGGGGGCGGTCGCATTCCGCGAGTCCGCACAGCAACGCGAGACGCGAGGGGTCGCAAAGCGCCTTGAAAAACCACGGCTCCAGCACGTCGCCAAGGCACGAGCAGCACGCGGCGGCGGGAGCGGGCTTTCGTTTGCGTATTTGTGTCATCATGCAAGTATTATACAACCTTCCGATGGTCCGTCAAATGGAAAAAGGCAATCGGACAGAAATTGACAGATCAAAGCCCGCCGCCGAGCCGGCGGGGCCAGTAGTCGTCGGGCGGGGGGGCGTCGCGGTCGCCGCTGGGACGAATGTGGCTATAGAGCGATTCCTTCTGCTTGTCGTAGGCGACGCGGCCGCCCACCACCGTCCACCGAACCAGCGACATATAGTGCAACGGATCGCCGTCGAAGATCGCGAAATTGGCGTCCTTGCCGACTTCGATAGACCCAACGCGGCTTTCGATGCCCAGCACCCTCGCCGCGTCGATAGTGATCGCACGGAGGGCGGCGTCCTGCGGGAGTCCGCCGCGGACGGCGAAGGCTGCCTCCATGTTCAGATGCAGCAGGTCGCGACCGGCCAGCCCCCACAACGTAATCGTCGTGATCGACGGGACGAACGCGAGCGGCACGCCGTGCTTATAGAGGATCGCCGCGTTTTCGATCGACTCGCCGTTGGGGCGGTTGTATCGTTCGTCGCGGTCGGTCGTGCGCCGCGGCGTGATGATCGCGGAGAGTCCCGCCCGGGCCATCTCCGGCGCGACCGTCCAACCCTCTGTCGCCCCGCGGACGACCGCTCGGATGTCGAATCGCTTCGCCAGATCGCACACCTCGAGCAGTTCGTGAGCGCTGTTCGCATCGACGACCGCGACCGCGTCGTGTCGAAGCAGCTTGAGATAGGTCTCGAAATCGCCCTTGATCCACTCCTTGTCCGGTTCCTTGGCCTCCGGGTCGGTTTTCTTTTTCTCCTCGTGGGCCTGGACGTCGCGAAGGTATTGACGCACTTTTTCCAAATCCGCCCGAATCTTTCGCCGACCATCCGGGTTGTCCGTCGTGTAGCGCAGCGACTTGAACAGATCGCGCTTGACGATCATTTCATCCACCGAGCCGTAGGTGAGATTGGCGGCGGAGTTGCCCGCGACGGCCGTGGTGATGCCGCCCGCCAGCGCGATCGTCATGTTGAGCGAGAATACGTCCGTCGTATCGTCGGGCGGATCGGAACCCAGCACGTTGCCGCCGCTGGCTGCGATGAATCCCGGATACACGTGAAATCCGCTCGCGTCGAGCGTCTCGGTTCCCTCCGGCAAAGCGATTGCGCCGCCGATCTCGATGACTTTGCCGTTCTTAGTCAGAATCGTCGCGCCGTACAGATCGCCGTTGGTGATCGTGTGGACGGTGGTGTGGGTGATCGCGAAATAGCGATCCTTCGGCGGTTCCTTCTTCTTCTCCTTTTCCTCCTTCTCTTTGGAATCGTCCTCTTTCTCAGATGCCGCAGCCGGTTGGGCGGGTTCGTCCTTCTTGGGCGGCTCTTCGGCCAAGAGCATCGTGGGACAAACAAGGAACCAACACAAGGCAAGGGTTCCCGCAAGCGCCTTGGCGGGGCCGACGAACAAGCTTGGCGCGTTGACCGCCCGTCGCTTGCGCTCCGGGTTCGGATGGGTCCGCGAGGCCGGACGCTGCGCAGCGCGGCGTTGACCCGCTTTGTGGCTCCGTGGCTTCGTGGCTTCGTGGCTTGCCTTCATAGTTTTTGTCGCTTCACTTCGACGAACTTGCCGAGAATCATCACCCGCATCACCTTCGCCTGTGGATCAAGCGGATCGCCGTTCAGAAAAATCAGGTCTGCATCCTTCCCTTTCTCGATGCCGCCGAGTTTCTTCTCCAGACCCAGTACGCGCGCGGGGTTGATTGTCAGCGACTCGATCGCCGCTTTTCGCGCCAAACCCGATCGAACCAGCTCCGCAAGCCGCTCGCGCAAGCGCATGTATTCGTCGCGCGTTCCGTCGTGTGGAATCACGGAGATTTCGCAACCGTGGTTGACCAGATCGGCAGCGAAATTGTAGCGGAATGCCGTCTGCGGAAGGCGGTGAATCCACGGGCGAAGGACGACGCGTGCCTTACGCTCGCCTAGCTGTTTGACCACATAGTTGTAGTCGGTCTGCATCGCGGTCGCGAGATACAACGAATACGCGACGCCTTCATACGGCGTCATCGCGTCGTCGAAGTGCAGCAGATCGGCCGCCTTCGTAAGCTGCACCATCATCCGCGCGCCGTCTTTCTTTTGGATCAGATCGACAAGCGGCTGATACTTCGGATCGATCGCCGGCGGCGCGAATTTCCCCTCTTTCGGTTCGTCAAACTTGATGGGTTCGGCCTTGGCCGTCGGCTGCTCCGCCGCCCCGGCTTCCCGCGCCGTCGCGCCCGCCTCGTCGCCGTCCGCAGAGGATTTTTTCCCCTCCTTTTTGTCTTCTTTCTTCTCGTCTTTTTTCTCTTCGCCCTCCTTGGGCTTCTCGTCCCTGGGCTTCTCCTTCTTGGCCTTTTGCTTTTCCTCCCACTCCTTACGGGCCTTGTCGGCTTTCTCGATTTCTTCCTTGGCCTTTTTGAACGCCGCCCGCAGGTTTTCCTTGCCCTTGCCGTTCCACTCCGGCACGACCTGCAAATAGGCCGCATCGGCGAGCTTGCGCGAATCGTCCGCTCCCCCCGTGCGGAACGCCGACGCCGACCCCGGAATGTCCGACCCCTTCGGAATCAGTGCGACGGTTGTGTAGCCGGCTTCTAGCAAGTCGCTGAAATCCATCCGCAACAGGTACACTTCCGAGGCCGCGATCTGATCGCCTTGTATGCCGCTGCGGCTGTAGTCGTCGAGTCCGTGCCGCGAACGCGGCAGGATGAATCCGGGCATGACCGTTTCGCCGACCGCGTCAATCACCTTCGCCGACGGCGGATACTCGATCCCCTTACCGACCGCCGAAATCTTGTCGCCTTCGAGGACGATGATCCCCGGCGAGAACTCCTCGCCACTGACAGTAATGACGCGACCGGCCTTGATGACGGTGAAATCTTCGCCGCCTGCACTCGCCCGCGCCGCTCCGATTGCGAGCATCAGAGCCGCGACAATCAGAGCCGCGACCGCGAGGGAGCGGGCAACACCAGCCACATAGCCACGAAGCCACGAAGCCACGAAGTGGTAGGGCGGGCTCTGCCCGCCGATCGAACCCGCGAGCGGAAGCGAGCGGATCACCCGAGCCGCGGGCTTCAGCCCGCGCGGATCATCGTTCAAACGCGTTCTCATCCGCCTGCCCATCTAGAATCGCCGGTACACATTTGCGTCGTACACGACCCTGCCGTTCACCACCGTCATCTCGCACGACGACCGCGGGTCGAGTGGATCGCCCGTCCAGAGTCCGAAGTCCGCGTCCTTGCCCGGCTCGAGCGACCCCACGCGGTGGTCGATCATCAGCGCCTCGGCCGGTATGCGAGTCACGCCACAAAGCGCCGGATACGGTTTCCAGCCGTACCAGCAACCCATCGCCGCCTGGTACGAAAGCTGCTCCTCGGGGATCACCGGCGCATCCGTGTTGATACCGATCTTGCGCACGCCCTTTCCCCACCACGACGTCGCCAGCCCGAGCATCTTCCGCCCCGACCAGTCGAACCAGTACCCGCGCGGACCGTTGATCGCGTACGTGTCCGTATCCAGTACCATCGGCGCCGTCTTGAACCCGTCGAACTCGCCGTGGTCAATGACGGTGCGGAGATTCATCTTCTTCGCGAGCATGTCCACGGTCGTCATCACCACCTGATAAATCTGCGTGTGCACCGAGACGATGAACTCGCGTTTGAACAGACCTCGGAAGTCGGCGAAGATCGGATCGTACTGAGGCGCCGTCTTCGTCTCACCTTTCTCGAACGCCGCCCACGCATCGTGATACGCCTTGGCCTTCTCCAGCGTCTGCCGCGTGTTGTAATTCATGAAGCTGCGGCCCACGCCGTACCAGTACCACTCCGGGTTGCCTGCCTGCGCGATCTTGAGCGAGCCGGGCGACTTGATGACCGATTCGTTGGCCGACTTGCCCGCGGTCTTGGTGATCGTGCCGAACCCGCTCATGTTCGTCCCGCTGCCGGGGATGAGCAGGACCGACGTCACACCGCCCGCCCGCGCGGCTTTCATCGGATCGCTGTCGGGCACGACGGTGTCGAGCGTCCGCAGGCCCGGATTCGTCAGGTATACCATGTCGTTGAGGTCCATCAGCGAACCCGCGGTATGGTTGTGCGCATCGACAAACCCCGGCACAAGCCACTTGTCGCGCGCGTCGATGACGCGATAGCCGTCGGGGATGGCGACTTCGCTCTGCGGTCCGATGCGCTCGATTTTCCCATCACGCACCAGCACGACCGCGTTGTTGATCACCGCGTCGGCGTCGTTCATCGTGACGATCTTCCCCGCGCGCACGGCCAGCCTGGACGTTTCGTCGCTTCGCTCGTCCGCCTGTGCGCCAGCCGATGCGAGAAGAAGAGCCGACATGATGGCGCTTCGTAGGGCGGGCTTTGCCCGCCGATTACCCACGTAGGGCAGGTCTCCAGACCTGCCGTTCCCACGTAGGGCGGGTTTTGCCCGCCATTCGTGACGTCGATGCCGCATCATTCCACGTCTTCTCCGCCGATGATGACCCGCTCCAGCCGACTGCCCGTCTCGAACGGATGTCCCTTGAAAATCAGCAAGTCGCCGAGCCGTCCCGGTTGTAGAGAACCGATCTTGTCGTCGAGTTTGTACATCTTCGCCGCCAGCCGCGTGAACGCCGCCAGCGCCGCGTCCGCCGCCATGCCGCGCTCCACCGCCCGCAATCCGATCAAAGGCAGCGACCGGGCGGCGTCCTCCGCGTTGCTTTGAAACGCGACCGCGACACCTTTGCGCGAAAGGTCGTCCGCTTCGTGATACCATCGCTCGTCCACGAAGCGGTAAACATCCGCCGGCACGATTACGCCGACTGACTGCTCAACGAGACGATCGGCCAGCGCCGCCGCCCCGTCGCCCTCGAGCACCACCAGCGAGACCTCGAACTCCTTGGCGACCTTTAAGGCCGCGTCAATCTGCGCCGGCGTGCGGGCCGCGACCACCGCCGAAATCTTCTTTTCCAAAATCGCGCGAATCGGTTCGAGTCCTTCATCCACCGTGGGAGGAAGCGGCTCGCCCTCCTTGCCGCGCGTCTTCTTTTTGACGATCTTGAATTCGACTGATTCCTTGCTCGTCCGTTTCGCGTCCAGATCGATCTTGATCTCCGCCAATTTCACCACGCCGACGATGTGGTCGTCCTCGATGAGGTCCGCCTCGATCGCCGGCGGCCCGAACGGCGTCTCCACGTCGATCGTCCCCGAAATGTGCTTGCCGTCGAAGGTCCCGGTCACCTTGGCTTCCTCCGGTTGACCGGGCACCATGATGCGGCCCTCGATATCGCTCCCGCTCAATCGCAACTTCATGGTGGCCGTCAGCGACTGCTCGATCGGTCCGCCCGACAGCGTCACCGTCCAGGTTCCCGTGATCGGGTCGGGCTTCTCTTCCGCTTCCTTGACCACCTCGCGTTTGGCCTCGACCTTGATCGGCTCGCCCTTGGCCTTTTTTTCCTTCCACTCCGCAAGCTCCTTCTCAAAATTCCGCCACTTTTCGAGATACTTCTTCCCCTCTTCGAGTCGCTTCTTGAATTTGACGCCGACATCCATCGGATCGGTTTCGCGGAGGTCGAAGACGACCCCGGCCGTCGCGCGAATCATGCGCGCGTCGCGATCCTTTCCGCCCGTTCGCACGGCCGCGATCTGCGACCCTTGCGGCGACGACGAATACGGCGCGACCAAGACCGTCGTGACGCCCGACTTGGCGACGCGCCGCTCCGGCGGGCCCGGCACGCCTACGATCGTCGCCAACGAAAGCTCCGGCGAGGTCGATGCGCGATCGCCGTCCAACCCCAGATGTCCGAAGGCGTCGATGAATCCCGGCGTGATGAATCCGTCGCTGCCGGCGTCGATGAATCGTGCGAATGGCGGGTGCGGAACGCTGTGCCCGACGGCGGTGATGACGCCGTTTTCGACCAGAACCGCCCCGTCGCGGATTCGCCGGTTTTCGTCGATCCAAATCGTCCCCGCTCGAACCACGAGCGCGCTCGTCTTCGGCGCCTCGAACGCAAGCTCGCCGGCGATGTACACTCGTTCCACGTGCGAGCCGGTCGCCAGCGGATCGCCGGAAAACACGACAATGTCCGCGTCGCGACCGGGTGCGAGGCTCCCGACGCGATCGGCCACCCCGATGATTTCCGCCGGAACCCGCGTGATCGACTCGATGACTCGCCGTTCGCTCAGCCCTGCTCGAAGCGCCGTCGCCGCCGCCAGCCGCAAGTCGGAAACAGGCTCGCCCGACCACGTCGCCAGCGCCAGCGGCACATCGCCCAGCATCGCCAGCGCCGTCAGCTCCGCCTCCACCCTGTCGGGGTCGTAACCGACGTCGCCCGCACCGCCGCGAAGTCCGCGCGGAAGCTGATAGACCAGCGGAATGCGCGCGTTGACGACTTCACTTCGCACAAGGTGCGCCTCGGCCCCGCCGACGAGGTATCCTTCGCGATTGTGCTTTCGTAGAAATGCGATGCCCGCCGCGATATCCGCGTTGCGCTGCACCTGCAGACGCAGCAGGGCGCCCGAATCCCACGCCTCCCTGAGCGCGATCCCGTGAATGTCGCGCCACTCGCCGCTTTCCGCGCGGGCCAGCGCTTCTTCGAGGCCCAGCATCTGGCCCATCCGTGAATCCGGTCGCTGCCGCACCGCGGGCGGAATCGCAACGTCCGACGACGCCGGCGTCTGATACGTTACGTCGCGCGGGGGATGGAACGCCCGCTCGCCAAGGGTGATCGTGAGGTCCGCACGCTCCTTCAGCACCCGGCCCGCCAACGGCCCGCCAAGCCGCACCACCGCTCCCTGCCCCGTCAGCAGGCGGTGATCGCCCGGATTGAGATGAACCGTCGTCACTCCGCCCGCCAACACCGTCGCGAAGTTGTCGCGCGGCAGGAAGGCGTCGACCGCGCGGTACCCGGCTGCGATGGACTCGTCGCCGGTGTGCGGCGGCGCAAGCGATGTCGCCGCGGCCACCAGCCCGGGCATCACCGTCGCGTCAGCAAACTCGACGACCGGCAAATCATCAGGAATTCCGATATCCGAACCGACGGCTACGACTTTGCCGTCGTACACGACCACGACGCCGGGCTCATAGACCCAAGGCCCATCGGGCAACACGGGTATCACGCGCTTCGCTCGAATCACGAACGACCGCGGCTCGTCCGCCGACGCGAAGTGGTTTGACAAGGCAAGACAAATCAAGGCCGTTGCCAGCCCTATTGCGCGGCCTGAGCAAGCGCAGCGCCGCCATGGCATCGCGGCGTCCGCCATTCCTGAATCACGATTCGCCATTCCGCGCGTCACGGTTTTTTCGGCTCCGATCCGTCCGACGGTTTGTCGCCCTTGTTCGGCGCTTCTTTCGCGGAGTCTTCTTCGCCCGACTTCTTTTCTTCCGCCTTTTCCTTGGGTTGTTCCTTCTTCTCCTCCGGCTTTTCCGCAACTTCCTTCGGCTCCTCGCCGAGAAGCTGCTTCAGGCGAACGTCCGTCGTGCGGTCGTAGGCCTTGATCCCCTTGATGTAAACGAGATCGACCCAGGTATCGAAATCGAGCGGGTCGCCGTTGAAGACGACGATGTTCGCGATCTTCCCGACCTCCAGCGACCCGACGCGATCGCCGACGCCCACCGCCTTGGCCGGGTTGATCGTGATCGACTCCAGCGCCGTCTTCCGCGCGATCCCGTTGCGAACGCATCGCGACGCCTGATAGTTCAAATACCGTTCGGCCAGCGACGCGTCCGGATTCGGCTGGAGCGAAAATGCCACGCCCGCGTCGGCGAACACTTTCGGTACGAATGTCTCGGCAATCTTGCCCGAAACCGGATCGCGCTCGCGGTAGATCAGATCGGAAAAGAGCACGATGGGCCTTCCCGCAGCCTTGATCTCGTCGATCGCCTTGAAGCAGTCGGGACCGAGCACGAGCACCGAGCGGGTGAAGAATCCGTTTTCCTTGGCGACCCCGATCGTTCGCGCCACGTCGCTCGCGCGATCGCAATAGATGAACGCCCCGAGCTCGCCGCGCGTCAGCTTCACGAGGTTACGGTGCGCGTCGTCGTAATCTTCCGGTCGGACAAGCTCCTTCCCGCGTTTGATCGCCTCGTCCGGTCCGACGTCGATCTCCTCCTCCTTCTTCTTGAGTGATTCCTCGTATTTCTGCTCCGCCAGCTTGTCGAGATAGTCCTTCAACTCGCGAAACGTCTCGCGCAGCGTTGCCATCTGCACCAGGCGATCCGATCCCTGCTTGGGTGACACGCCGATCTTCAGCCCGGTCGTTGGCTGAAGCGTCATCTCGTCCGGCGTCAGGCCGATGGGATGCACGACGCGGCCCAGTCCGCCGATCACGCAGTTGTTGGAGACGATCACATGTATCGACGTGATCCCGTCGCGAAGCGCGTCCTCGAAATACAGCTTCGACGGATCCAGGGCGTCGTACGCATCGAGGTAGGGCGTGACCGGCAGGTTCTCGTTGGCGATGTCCAGCCCGCGCGACGAATGCGGGTCAATCATGCCCGGAAAGAGCACCTTGCCCGATACATCGACCACCATCGCGTCATACGGGACCTCCACGTGCTCGCCGAGCGCCGTGATGCGTTCGTTCTCGATGAGGATCGTGCCCTTGGCGATCTCCTCGCCCACCACGGGAATGATCCGCCCGCCCTGCAGCGCGACCTTCGCCGGCGGGACGCCGTGCGCCAAACGTGCGATCGCCGCGAGCGTCATCGCCGTCAATATCCATCCACGATGATTCACGATCTTCTCCGTTCACCTTGAGCGGTTTTCGTTTTGTGTAGCGTCGGGGTTCATCCCCGGCGCTGCGCCGCCCACAAGGGGCGACGCTACACCATGGGGAATAACGCCCTAACTCCGTCGCCGGTCCAGGACGATCTTCCCGCCGATCAGCACCACAATCGGTTTAGAATCTCCGCCAAACGGCTCGCCGTTCCACAGCACCACGTCCGCGCGCTTGCCCGGTTCGAGCGTTCCGATCTGCTCGCCAAGCCCCAGCAGCTTCGCGGGCGTCGCGGTGACAGATCGTGTCACATCCGCCGGCGATACGCCGTACCGGATCGCATACATCGCCTGCCGCGAAAGCCCGTTTTCGTCGCGAAGCTCCTGCGCCGACAGGGCCGTCGGAATCCCCGCGTCGATCAGCGCCTTCATCGTGTTCAGCCGCGCCCGATCCGTCTCCGCGCTTCGCGCTCGGTACCCCTGCGCCTCGACGTAGATCGGACCGTAGATGACCGGCACGCCGCGCGACTTGAGCTCATCCGTGCAGAGTTGGGCCTCCGTCCCTTCCTCCAGCGTGAAGGACAAGCCGAACTCCTCAGTCAGGCGCAGTGCCGTCAGAATATCGTGCTGCATCCTCGCCTGGATTCGCAGCGGGACTTTTCCCGCGAGTACGTCGGCGAGCACTTTCATCGCCTCTTCGCTTGGCGTGTCCGCGCCGTGCGTCGGCCGACCCTTTTCATACGCCTTTGTGTCGTAAAACGCCTTGCGGAACACCCACGTGACGCCCATGCGCGTTGTCGGCCGCCGTGAATGGAACGTCACGAACGGCCCAAACGGGAGCGCGTTCCGCGTCCCGCGCCACGACGGATCGGTGCCCAGCGACGCCTTCACCGCGTCCGCCTCTCGCACCACGCGATCCACCATCGCCCCGCCCGTCCGCACGATCGCCCCGCGCGAGCCGATCACCGACGCCGAATCCGGCCCGACGAACACCGTCGTCACGCCTTCACCCAGCAGCCGATCGAAGTCCCGCGACCGCAGATTCACCGAGTCGATCACCCGCGTGTTGGGGACGACCTCCGACGATTCCTCCGTTAAACTGACGAACGGTCGCACGCCCAGCGCCATCGGTCCCGGCGACGCGTCGGGAAATCCGCACATCGGACACTTCGTCCCCGCTACGTGCTGGTACGAAAGCGGGCATCGCGAACCGCAACAGTCCAGGCCGCGATGCACGTGTCGATGATCGTGTCGTGGATCGAAGAACCGCCGCAGCGCCTCGCTCGGATCGGACGCCCGCGCCGCGTCGCCCACCATCATCGCGTCCGATCCATCGACCGATGCGTTGGCGTCGATGAGTCCCGGCGTAATCGTGCCTTGCGGAACTTCAATGACCGTAGCGCCTGCGGGCGGCGTCAGGTCGGCGCCGACCTTCGCGATCCGCCCGTTCTCGATGAGCAGCATTCCGCCCCCGATCACTTCGCCGTTACCGACGTGTAGCTCGTGTGCTTTCACCACGATCGTCGCCTGCGGATCGGCCTGTGCAGGCGTTGCGCCGCCGATGAAAGCACCGAGCATCCCCGGAACCAGCGACGAGTAGTATCTCCGTTGCAGTGTCATGGCTTGTCACCTCGGAACGCAGCACCCTCCCGCCCAGTCTCGTACACCCGCACCCCGTCCACGTACACAGCCAGTACCCTGGCGTCCAAACGCAGCGGATCATCCGAAAAAATCACGAGGTCCGCGTCGCGTCCCGGC
>ERZ1292630.2615-Hain-H41-02um-R3-2615-length-16447-cov-8_pt1 | contig 16447 bp, 11 predicted proteins | sample MGYA00564408_ERZ1292630 | MGnify/ENA primary metagenome ERZ1292630 (study PRJEB36523, sample SAMEA6512641) | groundwater metagenome | collected 2019-01-08 | study: AquaDiva: Metagenomics assemblies of 32 groundwater samples | reverse complement strand
GGGGGGGGGGGGGACGAAAAATGTTGTGGGAGAATAGTAATAATTACCCTTCTTCTTCTCCCCAAACGTTGTTCAGAGTGAGTCTCAAAAGCACTAAGAGCGAAACGGGCCGCCCGCACCTCGTCGCGCCCCATGTCGCCCCCGTTAGCCTTGATGTCGCTTGCAAGTGACGCGGTTCACACGACTTTCGACGTGAACGCGAACCTTCGTCCCTCATCATCCTCGTTGGTCCATGCCGACGGGGGGAGCAGCGAGTCATCATCCGCCGCGTCGCCACCGCTGCTAAAGTTGATGACGATGGTTTACGTCGTCGACACGCGAGAGCGGAAGGTGCTTCTAGGCCACAAAGCCCGCGGCTTTGGCGCCGGTAAGTGGAACGGCTTCGGCGGGAAGGTTGATGCCGCGGACCCTTCTATTCAGGCCGGCGCCCAGCGAGAGCTCGAAGAGGAGTGCGGCCTCCGATGCCGCGCTCCCCTCACGCGCTGCGGGGTCATGTTCTATGAGTATCCTGTGGAGCTGGAACGCCGCACGCTGGAGGTGCACGTGTACTGGACGGACATTAGCAACGTGGACGGGGTGCCCCGACCCTCCGAGGAGATGAACCCGATTGACTGGTTTGGCTTCGACGATGTGCCGTTGGATCGCATGTGGGCGGACGATCCATACTGGCTTCCATTTTTCCTCGAGCAGTGCCATGCCTTGTCAGCCAACCTGCGTGCGCCGAGGAGCTTCGCTGGAGTGTTTCGATTTTCCAATTTTGAAACCGTAAGCGACTCATTCGTGGTGTGGCTGCCGCCGGATCTTCCCGGCTTGCGCAGTGATTTGCTTGTCGGATAGTGGCGCACTTTGTTTTTTTGTGGGAACCCCACATTCCCAACCGACATGTGGGGAGAAAATTCACTTCGCTCCGCGTTGGTCTCTGGCACAAATGACTTCTCTCTCCTTGGGGTTTTGCCCAAAATACTCGTTTTATCGAGCGTTGCTCTGTCCTCGTATGTGACAATTTATCTTGGGATCTGAGGGCGCTGAGAGAACAAAGCGTTTTTGCTGGTGTACCCATGTCGTTTCGCGTGACGCGTCTCTCGCGAGGCGCGGCGACGTCGAATTTCTTCGCCCCACCTGCCAGTGGCCGTTGGATAAACCCGCCGCACCAATGGACCATCACGGACGTCATGTTTCCCATCTGGTGCCTCGGCGCGCCGCTTCTGGTCTTTGGCACGCTGCACCAGATGTACTACGGCGCAAATTTTTCGCACTACCAGCAGAAGAACTACTACCACACGCAGCCCTACACGAAAGAATTCATCCACAAGTACCATCGGCTCGAGCGGTGGCGCTTCTACTGAGCGCAGGTGGACAGGAATGCGTCGGTCTCCTGAGTTATCTGAAACGCGGGAACAGTGGCGGAACTGCCAGATTTTTTGCGTCCGAAGTAGTCGCGTTTTTGTTCCCCCGCCGCTTTTTGTTCCAAAAAGTGAAAAGAGGACGTCGTTGTGTGTCGTTGTCAGGAAAGCGAATAGTCTGAAAAGGGCGGTGCGAGACGATTCCGTTCAATTTGATAGCTAGGCCGGTCCAAGTCAGCGACGCCTTTCGATATCGTATGTTCGATGGGCACTTTTCCCAAAAGACAAAAAGCACTTTTTAATCTCTCCCACTTTTCTCCTCTTTCTCGTTCCTATCCACCTTTCTCACTCGGCAATAGCCAGTATTTATTGATGTTGCGGTACTCGAGACTGTGGAGAAGGGGTGCGTCGGAGCCAATTCCTCTCGGAGGAAAATACCGAAAGCCGACGCCCCGCCGTTTTGGTGGCGTCCCGATGATTCGACCGATCTACGCGGACTTTTTGAACATTCAACCAGGGAGGCCCATTCGCGCGATTCTCGATCGGCGCATCCTCCCGCCGGTCTTGTATGAAAAGGCGGATCAGCTGGTCGCGATCAACGAGGCTTACGCGGAGTCTCGCGTGGAGTTGCAAGTCAAACTCACGATATCACAGTTAGCGGTCGGCGTTCGCAACGCCGATGAGTTCATCCAGAAACATTTGATGGCGGGAGACCACCGTCCCACGCTACACGATCTGTGGTTCAAAGACGAGGTTGGCCTGGCATATCATCAACACGTCGTGTCGGCCCTGCCGGCGCACGAGCTAGTGCCGATCGCATCGCTATTAGGCTACGACTTCAAAATAGGCCGCATAGACCTTCCGAGGGCCGAGGAGGTCTTTCACGCGCTGTCCGATAGCACCGTCGCCCACAGCGCCGTGGCACGTCGCGAACTTTTCAACCAGATGGTGCGATGCTACGCACTCGCGGATGAGGCCGACAAGGGAATGGAAGTCATTCGCACGATGAAGGCAGGTCAAATTCGCCGCACTTTCGTCACCTATGCCCCGTTGTTCAGGTTGGCGCGCAAGAAGCAGGATCCGGTCTTGTACGAACGATTGAACGTCTTGGTCCGCGAGTGCGAAGGCGGCTTGTTCAACAAGTGGCTTTTCATCGACATGCCGCGGTTGGTGCACATCTTATGGGTGGCGGTCCGGTTCAGCTGGGCCCAGCTGTCGGTACTCCTGGTTGTGTTCGCCGGCATGGTCTTCTCGTTGACACTGATGTCAATTGGTGTGGGATGACGTGTGTGCGGCGGCGGCTTTTTTTTTTTCTCTCTCTCATTGAGAGACAACCGTTTTCTTCCCGCCTCCATGGGATGTCCTTTGAGTTGCACGGCCCGCCTCCAAACGGCAAGAGGGAAAGAGAGAGGGAGAGAGCATGGGAGGGAAAGCCACGAAAGACAGCCGCAGTAGTGACCCTACGCAGCCGCCGAAGATTATTGTTGGCAATGCGACTCGCAGCAACGACAGTCATGCACCAGAAGTGGAGCTCGATGACGCCTTGGAGACTGATGTGAACGAAGACGGCGAAGATGACGGCCGCGTGTACCACCGACAGGGTCTGCGCGCCCGATTTCTCACCTCGGCGGACATTTTCGCAAAGCGCGCAAGTCGCCGCAGCGACGCCTACTATCACGCGATCGAGCAGTTTCAATCTCGCTACGTCAACGCGTGCACCACCGTCGTCGCCACGTTAGGCGGCGGCGGCATGGGGCCCAATGAGGCGTTCCAGCAATGCTTCGAAACGCTGGACGACAACCCGAAGACGCGCGCCAGAGCGTTGGTGCTGGTCGCGGAGCGCTTCGCTCACGACGTGCTGAACGCCGTCACCGCGCGGATCGACGATCTGACATCGGTTGGCGAGTCGAATCGACAACGACAACGCTTCGATGAGCCAGGCCGGAGTGCCAACCAAACTGCCAACGCGGAAGCCGCGATGGATTTTTCAGACTCGATGGCAGCAAACTGGCTGTTGGACGAAGAGCCTGACCGCGCAGCTCCAGCTGTGACGGAGCCGGGCCTGGCCACGCGAGTCAGTTCAGATGATCATCCGGATAACGACGGGACAACCGCAGCGCTGTCGGTGGCTCCGATTTCAGCATCGCTGCAGGATGACGCGGATGTCGGGGTTTCTTGGATCGAGGCGGGTTTTTTCTTGTTTCTCTGGAACGCTGCGCTGGGTGACAAAATCGGACGAGGTGAAGCCAAAGGGTGCCGAGCCGTGGTGGACCTCATGCAGCCTTTCATCCGCGTGCCGCTGGCCTACCACGTGACCTACAAGGGCCGATCCATCACCGCGGTTAGCGTCGCACCCATCGATGCACGGCGGGAGTTGCTGTCGCGTCCGGCGCCACTTGACTACGAGACGCCACTCCGTGAGATTGCCGCCGCGTTCAACCTCAGGGTTCACGCAGTGGGTCCTGACTGCACGTCCGCTTCTCCCCCGGAGCTCAAACTCTTCCGGGGGCACGACGCACGACGGTACATGATTGGCAACCTGGGGTGGATGCCCAAAGTGCCGCTTTCAGACGGCTCACGTTACAACCCGATTCATGAAGGGGCGGCCATGTCCATGAAATTGCTCATTCGCTTGCCAGCAGACCGAATGGTGAGCACCCGTACGTTTCATGTGGCCTCGCAAGTCGCCGATGACGACGTCGTCATGAACATCATGTGCGACGCGGTCGACAGCGATGTGCACAATGTCCCGCATGAATACATTAAGGCCCTCCGGGTCGCGGCGCAGGAGCGCCGAGAAGGGCATCATGATCTCCCTGACATCATCTCGTTGTTTCGAAATCGCGGGTTCGGATGCCATTTCCTCGGTGTGCTGTTGATGTCACTGCTCAGAAATGTCAGTCCGCCTCGCCGCCTGGTCGACGACGTCATCGTGGAGATCATGGCGCGCGGGCTAAAAGGGTTCATCCGCGCCGCGATGTGCGAGGGTCTCGCGGCGCTCGCACCCTCACGGTTCGATACGGCAGCCGCCATCGCCAAGCGAAGCGCACACGGGGCCGACGCGCACTTGACCTGGCTCAAGCCCCCGTCTCAATCCAACGAAACCATCAATGCGCGATTCAACAACATTTGTCGTTTTGTTCTCGCCAACGTTGTGTTTTACGCCGGTCGCGAGGTGCCTCGAGAGGCGAATGCGGCAACAGGAGTGACAGGCATTGTATTTCCTCAAGATATCTACGCCGGCGTGTGCATCCCGTTTGTCTACTCCAAGTTTCGTCTCCAGTACGATGATGTCGATCTGTTTCAGCAATGGCCAGTGGCCATGCGGCGCAGGATCTACGAAAAGCTATGCGGCATGCTTGGAGTTATCGTGAAGGACGGCGTGGTGGCCACGACCACGCCGGTGCTTGGGGCTGTGTCAACGCCGCCTTGGGGCCCCGTGTTCAACTCGGCGTCGGACGACGGGGACATTGAGCACTGGGTGAACGAAACGGTGTTCGCTCCGTGGGTGGAACTTCGCCGGCAGTATGTCATTTCCACGTTCGTCGAAACCACGCAAGAGCCGCGACGCACCGACTGGGAAATTCTCGGCATCAGCCTTGTGCCCCTGTTACGATTGGGCATCGCCTCCGCTGCGATAGAGACGCTGATCAACGACCGTCTCGGCCGCTTTTTCGACCAACCCCATCATCAGCTGCTGCTACGTGCCCGGTCATTGCGGAAGCATGAAGTTCAGATCTACGTGGAATCGGTGCAATCGATGCCGGCCGGTACGCGCTCGGCGGAGCTGGCCATGGATTGGACGCACGCGCTACGAAGGCTCGCGCTCGCCCATCACGACTGTGGCGAATACAATGACGCGCGCAGCTTGTTGGATGACGCCGCATCGATCTGTAAGGATATTCTGACGGAGGGTAACCGATACTGCGCGGGATACTATCGGCGCGTCATGCAGGACTTGGCCGCGTATCGTCCGGATGCGCAAGAAGAAATGTTGAGCCTCTTGTCAAAGCACTGCCCAGGTGATCAACAACTGGCACGGGACTTCATCCGGCTTGCCAATCACACGTTGACGGAAAGCCGGGCCACCGCGGACCTCGACCCGCGGACGGATCCATCAGGAGGGGGCAGCCATGCGGAAAGTAGTGCCGCGAACGAACAGGACACCGATGGAGGAGGAGGAAACGACATGGAGCATGCGGTCTCACGTATGATGCAGCATTTGGCACGTGCCGACGCGCTCATCGATGACCTTTGGCAGCCTACGTTGAGTCCCAACGTTGTGCCGGTGAGCAGCACCGATCTCCTCATCCAGCGACTTCGAAAACGGCATCAGCACCTCGTGGTCATGGTGAATCGATGCCTGGCGCAACTGCGCTTGGATGGAGCCGACGTGGAGGTGATTGCTGAGGACCTCGTCAACGTGGCGACGGCGCTCGAGAGCCACGCCCTGGTGTCCGATGCAGCTGCAGGGCGCGCGCACGCCGGCGACCTCGACTGGAGCACGTCGGTGTGGCAAGGTGCCCCGCCCTTCGTCATGTATGCCGTGGCAGATGCATGCGACGCAGCGAGTAGGCCCCAAGATGCATCGTCGTGGCGGAGCAAAGCGCGCGCCAAGGAGGAAGAACTGATCAAGTCCGACACGGCGTACTGCTTCTTGTTATCTCCGGGAGTGTGACACGACATACTACGAGGACAGTGCCCGGTTGGTTGTCAACTTCCAGTCGAGTTCGCTATGAAATTCACAAAGCGCTACAACATTGTCCGCGGTCGACTTTTATTTTATTTTATTTTATTTTCGTTTTGCATTTTTCTTTTCTTTCGACCTCGCACAGAGTTTGGTTGCTCTCCTTCCCTCTCCGGCCTTCCTTCCCTAGTCACTCTCTCGCGGTAACCGAATGACGTCATCGTCGGGAGGAGCAGCGATCGACGTGACCGGGATGGAGGTGTCATACTACAAGATTCTAAAGCTCAAGACCACGGCCTCGGAGAAGGAAGTTCGCGACGCCTACAAGGCACTGATCTTGTCCGCCCATCCCGACAAAGGTGGCTGCGCTCAGCGATTTCGGCAGCTACAAGCTGCCTACGAAATTCTCCGTGACGCGACGTCGCGGAAGACGTACGACGAAAAGCTTCGCGATCTGAAACGCAAGCGGTCCTTCCACACTCCGGATGCGATGCCCGAGGTCAAAGCGCCCTATCGTTGCTTCCTCCCAAACGGTGTGGAGTACGTCTTCGAAACGGCGCCGGATAGGCTTCGCTGCCGCTTTCGCCACGGCGATGTTGTGGAAGACGTCGTATCCGGCCAGCGAGGCATCGTCGTTGGGATGGCCTCCACCGGCATCTTCTGGTGCCATCAGGGAAGTTCGGTCGCCGTGCCGATGTCGACCTTCGGGGGTGACAAGGATATTGTCGTTGTGTTCCGGAGTGGGGTGGGCAAGGGAGGGGCGGCGCCGAGCGAGACGACACAAGGACGGTATCGCACCGCGAGTCAGCAGCCCAGTGGCTATTCCGGTCCTCCGGGAGGGAGGTCCGCGTCGGCGTCGTCGTCGGATCACCTCAAGCAGCGCGCGCGGGAGGGTCGGGCGGAGATGCTGAAGCGGCAACGCGATCGCGTCGTCGCCGCGTGTCTCACCAAGCTGGTTCGGGACGAGGCCGCACGACGCTCGTTGCTAGCGTCCGAGGTTGAAAAGTACTTCGAGCAGCTTTTTGACACTTGCCAATATGACCGGAAAATGATCTTGAGAGCGCGGCGCACTGGAGCTTTGCAGCCACCCTCGACTCCAGCCGTGACTTCCAGTGGCCAACGACCGGTGCGAAGTGCTTCAGCTGGTGTCACCCGTCGGCCTCTGGCGCAGGCCGTTCCTCCCGATGTGCCAGCGGGGGATTCAACGACAACGCGCTCGGCAACACCTAGTCGGACCGTGAGATCAAGCTCACTTGGAGCAGGCACCCCTCGGGCCGGTGTGCGGCGTCCAAGCACAGTTGCGGGCTTCGCCGCATCTCTGGATGCACCTGCGCCAGTCAAATCGACGTCGAGAACGGTGGGGAAAGCCGAATGCGAACCGGTAAGCACACCCCGGATTGGTGTGACGCCGACGGTCGTCCCTTCTGACCGCTTCAGTGCCTCCATCAACCCGAAGCTATTTAGTCCGAGGACGCCCGTCAGGGTAAGCGTGGTCGACGGGGCGAAAGGACCTGGGCCGTCGCGCACCCCGCCCCCTGTCATATCGCGAGGAAGGACGTCCATCGCCCGAGACGTCCCACCACCCTCATCGCCGCCTCCTGCCAACGGCGTCGCCCCGCCAGCGTCAGCCACTGAGAATGGTGCGGCATCTCCCGGTGCAGCGGTTACCTCCGTCCCGAGGTTGCGTTTGCGCGTGCCGACGTGAAAGGGGGAGGGATGGGCGCGGAGCACGTTCCCCCCTCCCTGCTTTCTTCCTTGTTTCGGATCGCCATTTGAAATTTCGCTTACTGTTAGATGTCAACAAGTGGCGCGATACGTCGGATTCAGTCGAAACACAGATTCACACAATTGAGAGATGTGTTTTGACCTTGTTTTCACACGAGACGCCCCTCTGCCATCAAATCAGTCAGTGTTGATCGTTTCCCTTTTGCTAGTCTTCACCGCTGAACATGCTGAACCAGTTTACGCGGCTCTTCCAAGCCGTGTCGAGACACCCGAGAGCGAAGGCGGCCATGGACCAGGCAGCGACGTCGATGGGTCAAAAGGCGTCCGCGGGGGGAAGCCAGTATGTCCGCGATTTCATTCATATGGCCAAGGACAACCCCATGATGATGATCTTCCTGTTGCAGTTCGTCATGGGCGCCGTCCATGCATTGACCAACCGAGGGACGACGACGGCTTCGAAAAAAAGACTCTCAGATACGCCGGGTCGGGCCATCGTCGAGGGGTCCAAGCCGCCGCCCCCGCCCAGGGCCGTCGAGCTGCCAACCTTTTCCGTGTCGAAGGAGAAGGACTGCACCGTGGTGCTGCCGTCGCCCGACCCCTTGGTGCGGTTCATTCAACCCGTGACGAAGGACACAATGTACAGTGAAAAGTACGACCCCCTCGTCCGCTTTTGATGGGCACTGAGAGGGGGCCGTCCCCACAACATCGTGAGAGCTCCTCCCCTCTATGCGTTGCGACTACACGGGTATTGCAACACGGGGGGTGAGGAGAGGAGACTCTCGCTCTGACTGAGTGAAAACATCGTACGCGTGGTCAACCAATTCGATGATTCCGGCGCGGCGATTGCATTCTTGAATATATTTTCACACAGCCGGTGTCACTAAATATCGTCGCATAAACTTTTATCCGCGGAAGTTTTCCGTCACTGTGTCACCAGTGGTGTTTGTTCCGATATTCGAAATTCTAAAGTCCTTTTATTTTTTCGCGGACGTGGACCGCATGTCATCCGACGGCGGTTTACCGGCGCTTCTGAACGGTGACATCGTCGATGTCGCCGCTGTGCAACGGCGCGCGTGGTTGGGTCTTTCTTGCTGGCCGCTGCACAGGCGTCTTGCGTGGGAGTTGGTGTTGGGCGTCGCCAGTCCTTTGGCCGCCTCGAGATCGTTGCAGTCGCGCCGCCTGGTAGGCGAGTATTGCGCACAGCTGGCGAAATGGCGTGAGGCAGCCACCGTCGATGACCTCACGGCATCACCCGTAGGTCGCAAAAGCGATGGAACGTCTCCAAATTCGTCAGGTCGAGGCTCGCTGGGCGTGGACGGTGCCGTGGTCGGCATCGTCCAAACCACTAGTGGCAATTCATCGGTGCCTTCGCTGTCATTCGACAGCTCAACGGACGTGTTCGTAGCCAATGAAGAGTTGGCTATCATCAAGCAGATCCGAAAGGATGTGCCCCGAAGCACCGGCGGAATGGCCGCTCTCGCTCATAGCCGTTCGCAGACATTGCTCGAGCGGGTACTGTTTGTCTGGGCGCTGCGGCATCCTGCGTGTGGCTATGTTCAGGGGATGAACGACCTCGCGGTGCCTTTCGTTTGCGTCGTCATCGCCGACGAGTTGCGAATGCCGCCGGAGGATCTATTTTCGACCAAATGCCACGGCGATGCACTCGTCTCCACCATACCGGCTGATGCGTGGGAGGCGCGCATCGAGCCCGCGGTGTACTGGATGACGAGTCGCTTCATCGAGCGGCTGCAAGACAACTTCACGGGCAATCAGCGTGGTGCGCACCGCATGGTCGCGGATCTCGAGGCCATTGTCAAAGCTGCGGATCCGAGCTTGTGGAAAAGTATCGTCACCGTCAGTGACGTGCCCTTCGCCTTGTTTAGCTTCCGCTGGATAAACTGCCTGCTGCAACGCGAATTGTCTTTTGCACCTGCGCTGCGCCTCATGGACACCTATGTCGCGGACGAGATCCCCGTCGTGTCCTTTCATCCTTACGTTTGTGCGGCGTTCTTGCTGCGCTTCCGGCCGCTGGTCCTGGCTCACGCCCGGGACCTCGGAACACTCCTCCCGGTGTTGCAAAATTTGCCAACGCAGAGCTGGGCCGTTCGCGATGTCGACGAGCTGGTCGCGTCGGCGTTCGTGCTGTCTCACCGGCATCCGATCAATTGAGACAATGTCACCCCCCCCTCCCGACAGATCGATCTCGTGGGGACAAATCCCGGATTGATTTCTTGACCTTGTGTGTTACCGTGATGTCGTTACTGTGATAACCTCATGTTGCAACTTGAGAATGCAAAGTCAAAGAACGAAAAGCGGAACGCACCAACCATCATGCTACAGCTAACATCGACGCTACAGGCGGAACTGTTCGAAATCGATGACGTGGATGACGCTCAGCCCGCCGATGACGTGTTCGAAACGTTGCTAGTTGACAAGCCTTCCTCTGGAAGCAATGTTGTCCAAAGGCGCGGAAATCGTTTGTCGAAAGTCGTGATTCAACCTTCGAAACCCGAGAGACGGAGCAACAAGCAGTCTATCGACGAGCTTGACAATCCACTCGGAAGTACGGCGAGTTTGGCCTCGGCCGCGGATGGCTTAGAGAATGCACAACAGCGTGGTGGCTCGGGTCTCGTCGCCGCCGCGAAGCTGTCCGGCTTCGTTGAAGCGCAGCTGACGCTTCTGAAACTCCGCGTGCTGCTTTCTCTCAATCAGCAAGGTCTAACAGAAGACCTTTTACTAAAGAACGAAGCCCATTTGACATCTCTGGTCCAGGCGCAAGATCATTCTCTGGCGAGGGCTTCCACCCATGGTCTCGTGCGTGACCGTCGCCGCGATGTCGAAGACGATGTCGCCGCGAGCACCACCAAACCCCCGGCATCCGCCACTGCCGCCCACCCCGAGGACGAGGACGCTTCGGAGATGACGGCGTTTGATGATAGCGTCTCGGCGTCTCTCAGCTCCAAGTTCCGATTCACGTTTGAAGAAATTCACCTTTGGATAGTGGCGCAGACCGCCGACTTGCGGCAGCGAGTGGGAACCTACGATGCGGCCTTGCGGCAGCAGCTGATTGAGTGCGACGCGGCCAGAAGCCAAGAGTCGTCGTCAAGGCTTCAACGGGAGACGCTGGAGAAGCGACTGGCTCAGCAGGGCGTCGAAAATGCATCCCTGCAGCGGAGGTGTGAAGAAAACCTGGCCACTTATCTATCCGAGCTCGTGGTGCTCCGCGAAAGGCTCCGCGCCTACGAGGCACGTCCGCCCCAACTGCTCGGCGGGGGCCCGTCTCCCCCCTCCGTGACAAATTCCTTCGCCGTTGGAGAGTCGGCCGATGGGTCAAGCTGGCGAGGAGGTGCGTCGTCGGCCCAAAGCGGCGTCAACAACGCTGAAGAGCAGCGACTGGAGTTTACTTTGGCCAAGGCGCAAGAGGAACTTTCTTGCGCTTACCGCACGATCTCCGAACGGAGTCAGGTCATCAAGGTACTCCGCGTCGAGCTAGACGAGCTTCGCGCCCAGTTCGATGCCCAGCGGCAAACGGTCGTGGCACACACGCAGAAGCAGCAAGCCGCAGACGACGTCATCGCTGAGCAGCTCTCGCAACTTCAGGCCGACCTAGCTGCCTTGAGAGAGGAGCGCGATCGCCTTCAGGTCGCGTTGAAAGAAGCGACCGACACCTCGCGCGCCGCGACTGCTCTCGCGGCAGTCGCGAAATCGTCCGCAAGCGCCGCATCGTCGTCCGCGAAAGCCTCAGCCTCCAAACCCCCACCGCCGCCGTCTCCCCGTGCCGCGGAACGCATCCTGCAACTGGAATCCGCCATCGACGAGCTTCATGCTCAAGCGCAACGCGTCGAGGACCTCCACGCCGTGGAGCTCGCCACGTGGAGGAAGCAGCGCATGGGCCTGGAATTCGAGCATGCCAAAGCCATTGGGTTGTTACAAACCAAGCACGCGCAGGAACTGGCTGAACTGCACGAGCAGCTCGATGACGCGCTCGCCGCTCAGCCACCAGCGAAGGAAGACGCATCACCGACGACGGGCTCCGCGATGCCTTCCCGGCCTCCGAGCGCGCCAGCGGCCCCACGTCGTTCCCCGAGCACCTCCAGCAATGACCGCGCCGAGATGGCCATTGCTCGCGCGGAAGTGGATGACTTACGTGCACGATTGACGCTTGCCACGTCCACCGTGGAACATCAGAAAAGTGAACTGGATCATGCACACCAAAAAATTCAGCAACTGCAACAGGCGGCCGCGCTCGCGGCGACGGCGCGGCGTGCTGGAACGCCACCGGTGCCAACTGTCGTCACGGGTCCACCACGCAATGCCTCACACACCGCAACCACCGCCTCGACCAACAGCCGTGAGACGATGACCTCTCCGCTGCTGTTGTCGGCCCCCCAGCAGAATGCGACTGGACCACGAAACTCGTTTGATCAAGGAAGTGCGACGCTGACAGGTGGTCTAGCTTCGCAACGACCTTCCGTCGTGGCGAACCTGAGAGCGGCGTCAGCTAACAGTGTGAAAACGCTTTCAGAAAGAAGCGGAATTCGTCATTCGCCAGAATTTGACGACGTTCCCGCAATGTCGCGACCCGCGAGCGCGGCTAGCGCCACAAGTGCCTTGCGCGTCAGCCTACTGCACTCAACCCCGACAGACCGTACCGATGCGGCGGCCATGGTGATGAATCAGCAAGAGGACGCGCCTGTGATCCGGCCGCGCAGCACGACGGAGTCCCCGGCATTCGGCCAACGCCACCACGTGGTCGATCTTCCGCGCGACGACGAAAATCGCTTTCCCCGCGCCGATGAAAGGGACATGCCTGAATCGCAGCGCATGTTGCTGGACCGACAGGCGCACCACCACCACCACCTCACGGTTCCCTCGCCCGTCTCCTCCTCCTCCGGTTGGCAAGATGACTTCCCTGGCTTGCAACATGCCCCCGAGTTGCTGGAACCCGTGCAGCATCTCGTGATGATGAAACAGCTCCTGGCTTACTGGTGTCAATTACGCGGCCAGCTGGCCGAGCGCGCGGCGTTGTCGGGTGTGCCCCCAGGCACCGACGGGGGCGCCACCGATGCGCACATGCTTTCGATTTTCTCAACGCTGAACTCCATGGAAGCGCATGTGAAGGCCTTCACGCGCCTTGTGAGCAGCACGAGAGACGATTTGCTCCGGAAAAAGCACGACGATGTCAAGAACATTCTCTCCGCCGTGAATCATCTGCGATTGACGCATCCGAAAGAAGCACTCCGATTCCGCCGCATCGCCGCCGCAGCCGACATTGGCTTTCAAGTTGGCCATCAAATTCGGGCAGCTTGCGAACGCCCGGCTGCGGTAGCTCCAATCGCTCCCAGCGTCAACGTGAGTGCACCGCCCCCAAACAACAACCCTCGTGCAGCGAGCGCATCGACGATGGGCGTGGCCCTGCGCGTCGCGGCCCGACACGACGCGGCACGATTTGGTTTGGAAGGAAACCGGTCCCCGATGCACTCCCGGAGTCCACTCCTTGTGAAGTAGATGATGGTGTGATTGAGAGTACGATCCAGTTCACCCAAACAAAGGGCGCGAGCGCAACCACCAATGTAGAGTGCTATGCAGATGATTCGCTCCTTGTTGTTGTTCGTCTGTTGGCTTCCCCCGTGAGCCGATTCGCGCAGTCACTGCCCCCGACAACGGGCTTCCAATTGATGGCACCTCTCGTAGCCGTCTCGCGGTGACCCTCGGGTGCTGTTTTCGTTCGTTCCATCACCCCCCGCTGATGGGACCGTGGATGAACGGTACGCCGTCATGCAAGGTGCCCTGCGGGCAGCTGCGCATCCTTTTCACCGTTTTTGCGCTTCTTGCTGGAACGTCGTGTGCCAGACGCACCTATCAAACAGAGATCCCAAATGGCATCGAGGTCGCACGCAATGGAGTTGTGTGGTCAGCGGGTCATGTTGCGCCAGACGGTAGCAGCTCGCTCAGCGACTTTGGCGAATCCTATCGCCGCGAATATCAGTGGACAACGGCCCTTTGTCAGGAAGACTCGGACCGGGATGGGTACACCAACGGGGAAGAGCTAGGCGACCCACGTTGCGTGTGGAAACCTGGCAGCCTTCCCTCCCGTTCGACCGGCATCTCTCATCCCGGATTCGCCGACAGCGTTCCCGACTTGACAACGACCGCCAGGGTCGCATCGCCGACCGCCACATCGGCGATTGCCGGACCCGGACTTACAGGGGCAAATGAGACAACCCGCGTGGCGAGTCCATCGCGGCCGTCAAGCTTGCCGACAGAGGGGGCCGTTCGAGCCCCGTTCAGCAGTCTGGCGTCGCTGGCGCCTCGTTGGATCGCCGCGTGGTGCACCGTTTTGTTGGTGGCTCTTCGGGTATTGTGACTACAGCGCCAACTCTTGAATTTCAAATGGTCTGAACCGAAAACGCACCGTCACTTGCTCCTCGTGAATCCATCAGTCAGCCGCACTCTCCTAAAAAAAAACATGGTCCGTCCCGGTTATCACTGCGCCTCCCATCCTGTAAGACCGTCGCTATTTGCTGCGAGAAATGCTGTTTCTGACATCCTCCAAGTTACACAGCACTGCTGTATCTTTGCGGTTTGTACGTTCACGGTGGCAATGCATCACGATGACGAGCGGAGAGGTTCAATTCGTTCAGATCGCTCGGACGCGTCTCGCCGCATGGAAAAATTTCGTCTCGCGACGGTCGCCGCTCAACCCAGCACGATCACTCGTGCCGTTCGCTCACTACGACCCCTCGACCTCATAGCGCTCGTATTCGTCGCCGTCATCGTCGGACAGGTGGGCTACACGATTTTTCTCGTGTCAAGCTCCGCAAGGCGAACGACGTCGATCGCCACTGCCCAGAGTGAGTTGGCCGTTGATTACGCAGGTGTGATCGCCGAATTGTCCGCGTATCTTGGGGTAACTCGTACCCTCGCTGGGTTCACGTTTGGCAGCCACCTGTCTAGCCCGTTTCAAAGCACAGACATCGATGAAGCCAAGTTTGCGACTCTCTGTTCGGAAGAAGTCGAGCGGCTACCGGCGCTACTCAGTTTGCAAATTCGCCCCGGTGGAACCCTCACGTACATTTATCCCAACGGATCGGCTCCCATCGGCCTCAATCTTACTGCTGGGCGGCCCGCTGAGTACGAGGCGACGATCACCGCGCGTGAAGGGTTCATCGCCGGGCCACGAATGCTCGCGCAAGGGTTTCCTGGCTTGGTCACCTATTGGGCGATATGGACCAACGGTACGACCCCGTCCCGGGCGAACGGCAGTGCGCTTTGGGGAAACGTGGGTGTCGTTATCAACTTGCAGCGTTTTTCGGAGCAAATTGCGCTGTCGGGAACAAATGCAATCAATACCTCCGGTGGAAACGGGACCGCATCGCTGTCTCGTCGCTCCTTTCTTGTACACATGATCAACGAAGTCACCAAAGCCGAGGCCTACTTGGGCAGCTGGCCCGTGAACACTTCCGTGTACAGCAGCGTCGACCAGATTCTCGCCGCTCGAGAAAACAACTTGCGAGTCGTATTGTCACGGAGTCGCTCTTTGCAAGGTGTCCGGGTGACGGCCGTACTGGAGGTCGATCTAGTGGACGCGACACCGGAGGAGATTGGGTCGATTCTAGGCGTGATCCTCGCGCTGGTCGCCATCGTCGCGGTGGTATTCGCCTTCGTGCTGCGGTCGCGCGTGCTGTTGACCCTCACAAAGGACATCAATAACGCACCGAGCAACGGAGAGCGCGTGGTGATCCTCTTTTCCGATGTCGTCAACTCCACGCAAAAGTGGGACGCCTGCCCCAACATTATGGCAGAGGCCATCCGGGTGCATCACCGCATGGCGCGCGAGGCCATTGCGACCCACGGCGCCTATGAAGTGAAGTCGATGGGCGACGGTATGATGGTGGCGTGCAACGACGTGGACAAGGCCGTTCTTTTGGCGAACGATTTTCACAAACGACTGAGTGAAGCATCCTGGCCGATTCTATCCACCATCTCGGCCCGAGAGCGTATGCAACTCATCAGCCAGCAGCAAAATGCGCTTGTGCTCCAGGTTCGCATCGGCATCCACGTCGGCCGAGCACAAATGGCTTTCGACGAGGTGAGCAAGGCCCCGGACTTCTATGGTCCGATGGTCAACATGGCCGCTCGGCTCGAAAAAATGGCACCTCCTGGCGCCACGTTGGTCTCTTCTGACCTAGCCGACGCCATTTCGGACGACCTTCGCGCCGATTTGCTCATGGAGCAGATGCCCACGAAGGTGCTGTTCAAGGGCATTGCGACGCCGCAAACAGTGTACGTAGTCGCGGCAGATGTCGATGTCTTTAGCCGTGTTCACCCAAAAGAAGACGCGACTCAGGAACTGGATCCCCAGGAAGCGCACTAAGTGTCGTCCATTTACACGGTATTGACGGCCGTTTTGTGGCTCCACCAAAGCTCGATACATTTTTTCGAGTCGCCTCAAATTCGAATCTTTGGCCACCTGGCATTCAATCTCACCGAATTTCCAGCATGCTCGATTTTTTTGTAACGGTCATGCAAACTAATCCCCCCACTTGTCTTTTTCGATTTTTGATAGGTCGATCACACCCATTACAGTGAAAACTCTATTTAGTGAAATTTTAATTAGTGAAAACGCCAAAAACACGAAAAAAGAAATTAAATAATTCACTAATTATAATTTCACTAAATAGAGTTTCAC
>ERZ1292630.2614-Hain-H41-02um-R3-2614-length-16449-cov-11_pt1 | contig 16449 bp, 14 predicted proteins | sample MGYA00564408_ERZ1292630 | MGnify/ENA primary metagenome ERZ1292630 (study PRJEB36523, sample SAMEA6512641) | groundwater metagenome | collected 2019-01-08 | study: AquaDiva: Metagenomics assemblies of 32 groundwater samples | reverse complement strand
GTCTAAAATCGTTGGGTTTCTGTGATGAAATAATCGTTGTTGATGATTATTCGACAGACAATACTTTAGAAAAAATCCAAATTTCAAAATCCAAATTTCAAATCAAATCCAAAATCCAAATATTTCAAAGAAAACTGGACAACGATTTTGCCGAACAGAGAAATTTTGGATTAAGTAAAGCAAATAATGAATGGGTTTTGTTTGTTGACGCAGACGAGGAAGTAAATGAGGAATTAAAAAAGGAAATTAATGGTCTGGATTCCCGCCTACGCGGGAATGACAAAAATATCTATGATTCTTACTATATCAAGCGTCGAGATTTTTTCTGGAACAAAGAACTTAAATATGGTGAAGTCCGTCAAATTCGACAAATTGGTCTCATCAGACTCGTATGCAAAAACTCTGGTAAGTGGATGGGCTCAGTCCATGAAGTTTTTCATACGGCCAATAAAGTTGGGCAATTAAACGGATTTCTTAACCATTACCCCCACCCGACCCTGAAAGAGTTTATTAATGATGTTAATTATTATTCATCAATAAGGGCTGAGGAATTGTTTAATCGGGGAACAAAAACTAATGTTTTTGAAATTGTTTTTTTTCCATTTGGTAAATTTATTTATAACTATTTTTTGAATTTGGGATTTTTGGACGGACCAACCGGCTTTACCTATGCTTTTATGATGAGTTTTCATTCATTTCTTGTTAGAGCCAAGCTTTATCAACTTATAAATAAATAATGACTATTCTATTTTATTTAACTGCTTTTTTATTCTCCTTAGGTCAGTTGGGGAGAATCTCTTTTTTTAACCAGCAAATAAATTTTTATTTATATGAAATCGTTTTGACTCTAAGTTTATTTTTATTATTTTTTAAATACCGTTTTGAACCGATTAAAGAAGCCTGGAAAAAATTTGAGCCGATTTTTTTCTTTTTAGCAGTCTTGTTAATTTCTTTATTAATCAGTTGGGTAAAGTATAGTTTATTTGAAAATATCGTTGCCTCTTTATATTTTTTTCGTCTTGTTTTATATTTTTTCTACTTTTTTTATCTTAGATATCACTCGCAACCAGTAAAAAAAGGAATTTTTCTTATCTCCATTTTAACCATCATCTCAACTCTCACCCAATATTTTCTCTATCCGGATTTAAGAAATCTTTTCTACTTCGGATGGGATCCGCATCTGTACCGGACTTTTGGAGTTTTTTTCGACACTTCAATTAGTGCGGCGATTTTTGGGATATTTTTCCTGACTATTAATCAACCGATTGTCAAAATAATTTATTTATTATTAGTGGCCTTAAGCTTTTCTCGTTCCATTTATTTCGGCCTATCATTAACGCTAATTTACTTGTTTATCCGCCAAAGACAACTCAAAAAAATAATTTTGTTTTTACTATTTTTTATTATTTTAGTATTTATTATTCCCAAGCCGGCTGGCGAAGGAGTCAATTTAAAAAGGCTTTACTCAATCAGCTCGAGATTTGAAGACTACAAACAAGGAATTGAACTCTGGAAAAAACAACCTGTTTTTGGTTATGGTTATAATCGGATCCGCTCCATCAAAAAAAGTGATTCCGTCCATTCAGGCGCTTCCTATAGCTCAAGTTTTTTGACGATTTTGGTTTCATCCGGAATATTTGGTCTATTGGGATTTTTAGGAGTATTGTGGAGATTAGGAAAAACAAATAAAACCGGTCAACTTCTTATTATTTTTTTGAGTATTGTTTCCTTATTTGATAATGTTCTTCTTCATCCGTTTATTTTGTTTTTGTTATTGACTATTCTTTCTGATAAGTAACTTTAAGTGATTTTGTCTCGGTATTGCCGGCAATGTCTTGAGCCGAAACAACGATTTGATTATCTCCTTCTTTTAGACGAACGATTGTTTCAAAACTGCCGTTGGCATCAACTACAACCGGCAGATCATTAACACGGATATATACTTCTTTGTCTGTGCTCCCCTTGACTTTAATCTCCTGATTATTGGTGGTTGAGCTATCCGTTGGATCAGAAATATCTAACTTTGGTTTTTCAATTTTATAAAAAATTTTATACGTAATAGTTTTTTTTTCGATCTTACTTTCTTTTGATTTTGCCAAAATATAAACATCGTTGTTGCCTTTTTCCAAATCGCCAATTTCTTCAGTAAAAGTATCTGCGGAAGTTTCAGTTTCTTTAACTTTTTTTCCATTGATAAAAAAATTCAAAGTATCAAAGTTTAACATCGATCCAAAAATAATAAACTTTGCGCTGTTGGTGGCCTGAGGAATTGAATCGATATTTATGGAATTAAAACTGTCTTCTGTCTTTGATAAAGGTTTGACTGACGGCTGGGGAAAAAGACCAGCGATAAAACTGGAGGAGTTTAATAAAAGTTTAATACCAAAAGTAAAGATAAAATATAAGACAAGAAAAAGAACAACGATGTACAGAATAATCGTATTCCTCAATTTTTTTTCCTGAACTCGTTCTATTCTTCCCATGAGCCATTTGGGGGAATTGAACTCCCATCTACGGTTTACGATACCGCTGCTCTACCGTTGAGCTAAAATGGCGGATTACAACAGTCTAAACTTGTGAGCGGGATACGAGAATTGAACTCGCTTCTCTACCTTGGGAAGGTAGCATACTACCGGTGTACTAATCCCGCACGTATAAATTATACATCAATTAGTGTTAGCGGGGGATAATCAAAACCATACCGGCTTCGATGCTGTCAGGAGAAAATAAGTTGTTTGCATTCGTGATTCTTGGCCAGGCAAATAAATCTCCGTAAACTTTTTGGGCGATTATGGAAAGCGAGTCGCCCGGCTGAACGATATATTTATTTTCCACATAGGTAACTTGGGAGGTGGAGGTGGCGGAAATATCGCCGACGGTTGGAGCGCGAGGGGTGACTTGAGGAATGACTAATTTTATTCCAATTTCCAGATTTGAAAAGTCGTCAATTTTATTGGCAAGCGAAATATCATAAGCATTAAAACCTGATCCATAAAATTTCTCGGCAATATGCCAAAGGTCGTCACCTTCCTGAGTCACATAAGTTTTTAAAGATTTTTTTGCAACTACTGTATTTTTGGCAATCTTTGAACCAAATTTAAAAGTCGGCAGTTTAAAGGCTAAGTTAATATGAAGATTTTTTAGAAAAGTTTTGTAAGTAAAAGACGAAATTAAAAAAGCCACCAGTAATCCAAGAATCAAATTTAAATATTTTTCTTTGACAGTTAAAATCAAAAGCTTTTGATAATTTGGATTATGAATTTTAACTGGTTTTTTTCTATAAGAGCGTATCATACGCCCAGATTATATAGAATGAAGTTGAATTTTTCAATGAGATTTCCAATTTAAAAAAGTTTAAGAATTTGATATCATATTGTATTGTGCGCTCATAGTTCATCGGTTAGAATAGTTCCCTGTCACGGAACAGAGGGGGGTTCGATTCCCCCTGGGCGCGCCATTTTGTCAGCTGGCTAAACTTTAAAAACACTACACGCCCTCGCTCAGTCGCTCGTGCATCTTCCTCCTTCGGCTACGGAGGACAAGTCCTCATCCGCTCCGACAGTTTTTTATCATGAGCGAAAGTCGAAGGACAAACTTCCCCAGTTTTGGAAATGGCTTTTAAAATTTCTTTTCCCTTGAACAACCTATAGTAATATGGTACAATTTAAATCAATTATGGCAAAAAGATTGCTATAATAATCAAAAAATATGCATCGCGTAGACTTGTCAAGAAGGGACTTTTTAAAATTTTTTGGAGTTGCCACAGGAGGCTAATCTTTTCCATGGAAAAGATTAGCTGAACTTTTTAAAATGCCTAATACTCCAACAGAAATTGCAATATTCAAATTTTTAAACCTCGTTCCAGAACAATGTCAGTTAAGTATTAATGCCGGCGGTCATAATATTCTAGATCAATCAATGGATGCTATAACTTCAATGGGACCGGTAATATTGACCGGCGAACAGAGGCCGAGTTTTTTGAAAAACGATTTGACAATAGATCCTGAAAGTTATTTAGATCATGTAGATAGTAGGAATGTCTGTACTAATCCAGGAGTCGGGTCCGCACCAATAGACCTTTCGGCAAATGCACAAAATCTTCAAGAATTAATTCGAACTGGAAATACTATAGTAACTTCTGACGCCGAAGACATTGTGCTCGTTACCGAAGACTTACAACATCTTCCGAAAGATACTGTTTTAAAAAGAACCGGTTTAGGAGTTGGAGTAGCTGTACTTATAGCTACGTTGGCTTTTGTAAGGAGAAATTTTTCAAATACTCATGAAAAAACGAGCATGAAAACCATACTAAAATATGCACCACTTTTTATCTTTGGAGGTGGAGTAGCCTTAGCAACTGGAGTATTGATAGGACAAACAACTAACTGTGGCCTGCCTGGTGAAACACAAGCAACAGAAACACTCGGACGTGTTCCAGCGATTGAACAAAACGTAGCTGCCGAAATTAGTTTTGAAAATTTTGTTAACAGTATAAAAGGAGCTCCGCCTGTAATGGATTATTATGATGGCTTAGTTCACGTGAGAAATTTAGAAATGGCATACAACCTTTGGAGGGTGGTTGCGGAAAGTGTAGGCAAAGGACAAACCGGAGTCAAGATCTTTGAGAAGCATGGCAACGCGCACGGTGCCATTGAGGATTTGTTTATGGAAGGGCCGGAAGTATTAAGTGGAGAGCTCATTGAATATATGAAAAAAGTTGTTCAAGTAGGAAATTCTTTTAATCGAACAATAACGGATATGTTAACTCAAAGCTATAATGACAATCAACAATTGACCAACGATGAATTTCAAAAAATTCAGGACCAATGGTTTGAAAATGTTTCGTCAATAGCAAACTACGTCAGATTTTTCCAAGAAACTACAAAAGTTGGTGATGACCCAATTTTATCACCAAGAGAAATTGAATCGATGAAACGACCACCTTCCGCAAGAACTTTAATGTTCAGAGAAATGATTAATGAAATTAATATGACAGAAGAAAATAACGGGCCACTTTCAAGTAAAAAGGACATGTTCAAGTCAGCATTAATGGTCGCAATAGCAAAAGATGCGGAATTAGAAATAGAATTAATAAAGGCAAAATCAAATTTAAAAGGAGAATCAAGACAAGAAACTGTTATTGGTCAAATTGATTTACAGCAATCAACAACTTTATGGTTTGATCAGTTTATGAAAGGTAATTTTAGAAAAGAAATGTACACGATTGAAAATCAATTAATAGTTGGGTATGTAGAAATTTACGGAAGAACTTGTCCAATTGTCCGAGAATTTACCGCTTCACAAGATCAGGTAATTGGAGTTGATAAAGTTTTACTTGGAAATGATCAAGTGGCGGTTGGCAGTAAAACATATTCTTATTCAACAAATAAACCTGAAGGCTTACCCGAAGATTATTTAGGAACAGTTGATATTACTGTCAATTTTGGAAAATCACAAACAGAACAAGTAGATTTTGTTCAAGCTAAAGACTTTGCCGAGCCAAATGTTTTTTGGTCTCAAGATCCAACTGACCTGGCAAAAATAAATATAATAAGAGTGAAATAAATTTTTTATAAATTTTGTCCCTAAGCTTAGCTATACCTGTCACGGAAGAGGTTGGTAGTTTTGTTCGTTGACGATAACCAAATATTAAGTTGAAATTTCTCTTCTTATATCCTATAATATGGAATGCAAAGAGAACGAGTTTTACGTTATGGAAATAACCAAGGTATATTATTATCTGAAAAAGGAGAGATAAGGTCTGCGATACCACTTTTCTTGTCAAGTTTAGCACAGCTTGAGATTTTAATATTAAAATCTAGCGGTTTGTCAATTAATGAAATTAGTTCTGTTTTACCAGTAGGAAGTGTTAGAAATAAATTACATATTTTATATAAACAAAACGGTAGTAATTACAATAATCTTATAAAAAGTGCAATTGATTTATCTTTGTTAAATACAACCGCTGTTAGAGGAATTATGTGCGCATTACAAAACGAATTTGGTATTAAAGAAAATCTTAAAATAGTTGACGCAATGGATGAAGCAATAAAACGAAAAAGAAAAATTGATGCCTATACACCATCTTCATTAGCAGAAATTCGTAAAATTGCTTTTAATTACCCAATCCCCGTATCAATAAATATGGAAAGACCTGTTTCTGTAGAACTTGCGTAATATTGTTATTATCTTTTAAATTGACTCTATATAAAATATTTGTTATTTATTGAATAAAGCTGAATTTTTTTTATAAATTCCCCACCTACCTTAGCAATACTTGTCACGGAACAGAGGGGGGTTCGATTCCCCCTGGGCGCGCAAAAAGAAATTCACTTAATAATTTTGTAATTTTAATTGATGTCATGCTCTAAAAACTCTAAATATATTGACAATTTCGTAAACTTATATTATCATCCTTATGTTGCCGTTTTTTTAATTATTATTAATAGTCATTAATTTGAACTAAATATGAATCATTTTCTTGAAAAGTTTCGTCTATTAAGACATCGACATAATAGAGACATATTGTTGAAAATCGTACATCCAAGCCATTTTGAGAGATATTTTGCAAAAGTAAGAAAAACATTAAGAAGCGGATCATTAACTACTGAAGAAGGACGTTATTTAATAACAAATGCTCGATGTGCGATTGAGGAGGGTTTTTTTGTCAAACCTGAAATAATGATTCAAGCAATAAATAGACAGAGGGAAGCTGTTGAAATAGCTGAAGATAAAGAAATACCCTTTGATAAGTATATATCAAATAAAGAATTATTGAGTGCAACAGCGCCGGGAAAAAGACCGAAAGAAGTGATTTGTGGGTACGCCGAACTTATGGCAGAACGAGAAGAAAGAAGAAGTCCGGATTTTGCTATTGGTTATGGTATACCTGATTTAAGCCCAAAATCAATTTTGCAATTAAGATCAAACGTACTTACTCCTCCGGGAAATATCGCTATTGTAGAAAAAGTAGCTACCTACCCAAATAAATGGAGAGCTTATTCCGAAAAAATTGCCCAGAGTTAATAAAAAAACTTCCAACTCTGTCACTTCGGCTTCACTCAGTGTAAACCCATTCGTTGTACCATTGACTATAGGATGAATATATAATACAATGCTCAAATGTATACGAAATACGAAGGAGAAGTTAATAAAACAAGAAAACAACTATATTATAGGGAAAAGCCTGCTCTGACTACTATGCTTATCTACTTAACAATTCTTTTTCCAGAAATTGAAAAAGTGCTTAAAACAATAACACCCGATTGTTTATTAGAACAAGGAAATCCTGTTACTGTTTTTATTGATCAAGCAGCAAGTCCAACTAAACCAGTAAATCCAACAAAAATTAAAAGTGCTTCCTGTGTAATATGTCCTCACGCTCAAAGAATTGGAGGACCTAAACCTGAAAATCCATGTCAAATATATTATGGAAATAATAATTAGCCTTTTTGCGACGGATCTCATCAGAAAACATTGGATGAAAAAGACGATCAGATTTATTGTTATGAAAATGAAGAAAGAAAAGAATGTGATAAAAAAGGCTGTTGCGAATAAAGACCTTAAATCTGCTCAAATTCTTATTCTTCTTTGATTACAAACACAGAACTGTAAGTATAAGTGTTGCTTTCCTTTCGATCCCTGGTCCTTTTAACATCAGATGTTCATGACTGTCAAAATTTTTTCGAAATGTTCTAAAGTATTTGAAACTGTAGACAAATTCAAGCAGGTTTAAAATCTTGCTTATATTATATCATATAAAATTACAAGATGCAACTGGATTAGTTATCATGTTATAATTACTTTATTATTAATTACTAATTAATATTTATGTATATTACTATCGGAATATTAGTCTTGTTAGTTGTTTATCTCGTTGCTCAATACAACGGTTTTGTTGTTTTGAAAACTCGGATTCAGGAAGCTCTATCCGGAATTGACGTTCAGCTCAAAAGAAGAGCTGACTTGATTCCCAATGTGGTTGAGACCGTCAAAGGCTATGCCAAACATGAAAAGTCCGTCTTTGCCGAAGTGACAAAGGCCCGGTCATCGCTGATGAAAGCGGAAACTCCTCAGGAAAAAGCTCAGGCTGACAATATGCTAACCGGAGCGTTAAAATCTTTATTTGCCGTTGCCGAAGCTTACCCGGAACTAAAAGCCAATACCAATTTCCAGGATCTGCAAAGGCAACTGGAAGATACGGAAGATAAAGTTGCCTATTCTCGTCAATTTTACAATTCCAATGTTTTGGACTTTAACACTAAAGTTCAGATGTTTCCATCAAATTTGATCGCTAATGCTTTTGCATTTAAAGCTTTTGAGTTCTTTGAAGCAGAGGAAGAAGCGAAAAAAATCGTAAAAGTAAAATTTGATTAAAAGAATGACTGTTTACAATCAAATTTCTGAAAATAAAGTAAAGACGTTTTTTATAATGTTTTTCTTTATTTTGATTTTCTCCTCATTTTTCTTTTTACTGGGAAAATATTTTGATTCACCTTGGGGTTATTTTTTCTTGGGTTTTTTTATTTCGCTGGCCTCATCAGTCGGAAGTTATTTTTACGGTGACAAACTTGTTCTTTTGACAACCGGGGCACAAAAGGCTGATAAAAAACAATTTTTTAATTTTTATACCGTGACGGAAAATTTAAGCCTTGCCAACGGACTGCCTATGCCGAAACTTTATGTCATAAATGATCCGTCGCCAAACGCTTTTGCCACCGGCCGAGATCCAAAACATGCCGTCGTCTGTGCAACAACCGGACTTTTGCAGATGATGAACCGGACCGAACTTGAAGGAGTCATCGCCCACGAACTCTCTCATGTTAAAAATTATGATATTCTTTTGGCTTCAATCGTAGCTGCTCTTGTTGGAACCCTAGCTTTAATTTCAGATCTGGTAATTAGAAACATGTTTTGGCATAGAGGGTCTAATGATGAAAGAAGTAACCGTAACCCAATTTTTTTAGTTTTATTTATAGTCGCTCTAATTTTAACCCCCATTGTTGCCACAATAATCCAATTGGCAATTTCCAGGAAACGGGAATATCTGGCCGACGCCTCCGCGGTCCTCCTAACCCGCTATCCAGAAGGTTTAGTCCATGCTTTAGAAAAACTCAATAATGATTCTCAGCCTTTAAGACGTGTCTCCTCTTCAACCGCCCATCTTTTTATTGATAATCCTTTTGGAGGGAAAAGACAATCTTCCTGGCTCAACAATCTTTTTTCAACTCACCCACCGATCGAAGAACGCATAAAAATACTAAAAAGTATGTAAAAGATTGTCATCCCCTTGAAGAAGGGGATCCAGTCTATAATTACATTATAAAAAATAGGTGATTTTAGTCTGGATTCCCGCCTACGCGGGAATGACAGCAAACAAAATTATGAATTTTTTTCTTATATTGCTTGGCAAACTAATTATTAAAATAAGTCAATTATTTAAAATTGGCTCCGGTTCTACCTGGCCCGGACACATTGCGTTAATTTTTAATGACAAATTTATTGAAGATGTTGTTAATAGAAATAAGAACTTAAAGATCATTGTTATTGCCGGCACTAACGGAAAAACAACTTCAACTGCTTTATTAAAATTTCTTTTGGAAAAATCAGGTCATAAAGTTTTTACGAACAGCGAGGGGGCCAATCTTTTAAACGGTGTGGCATCGTCAATTATCAAAAACAGTAATGTCTTTTCAAAACTTGATTTTGATTTTGCGATTTTTGAAAGCGATGAGTTTAATCTGCCTTTACTTCTTAAGAAAATCTCTCCTGATAAAATTTTAATTTTAAATCTGTTCCGAGACCAGCTTGACCGTTATGGTGAAGTTAATACGATAGCTTTAAAATGGCTTGAATCGCTAAAAACACTTACCAACAAAACTGAGATTTTCATTAACGGCGATGACCCACAGCTTTATTTTATCGGTAGTAAACTTTCGCAAAAAGTTCAGTATTTTGGCATAGAAAAAAGCTTGATGAAATTGAAAGATATTCCCCATGACGTTGACTCAATTTACTGCCCGGTTTGTTTATCTCTGCTACATTACCATCAACTATCCTATGCTCACCTCGGAGATTTTTATTGCTCAAATTGTCAGTTTAAAAGGGGAGAGGTAAATGATTTTTCAAACATAAAAATTAACTATCCGATGAGCGGTCTATATAATGTATATAATACAAACGCGGTTTTATTGCTGATAGAGTCTCTCTTTGTCATTCCCGCGCAGGCGGGAATCCAGACTAAAATTACATTAAATGACATAAACAAATGGCTCTCTGAGTTTACCCCTGCTTTTGGCCGCCAGGAAGAAATTATTTATAAAAACCGTAAAGTATTTATTCTTCTTTCAAAAAACCCGGCCGGATTTAATCAGTCGATTCAAACTGTCAATGAAATTGTAAGAAAAGGGAAGGCCAACTTCCTAATTGTTTTAAATAATAGAATTCCCGATGGTCTGGATGTTTCCTGGATCTGGGACGTGGACTTCAAACCAGTTCTTACTGTTGCCAAAAATATTTATGTGGCAGGCGATCGGGTCTATGACATGAGTCTAAGATTAAGATATGAAGGTGGCGGAAAAAATGTCCTGACTTTTGAAAATTTACCCGATGCCGTCAGGTCAATCGTTGACAAAACTAAGGAAGGGGAGAGGTTTTTTGTTTTGCCAACCTATTCGGCAATGCTTGAGGCAAGAAAAATATTATTAGGCAGGAAATTATTGTAATTAATTTAGCAAAAGCGAGACGCTTAATTTTTTACGACTTTGGACTTCGCGACTGCGAAGCGGCTCCAACGGAGTAAAAAATTTAGTGGCGAGCTTTAAATAATATGACTATAAATATCTGCTGGCTTTATCCGGATTTAATGAACACCTACGGTGATCGGGGAAATATTATTGCTCTAAGCTATCGAATGAAAATCGCAGGGATTAAACCAGTTATTAATAAAATTTCCGTCAACGAACCGGCTGAATTAATTTCCAAAATGGATCTTATTTTTATGGGCGGCGCTCAGGATAAACAGCAGGAAATCGTTAATCGTGATTTGAAAAATAGCAAAGGAAAATATTTGAAAGAGGCGATTGATAGCGGGGTCCCCGGTTTATTTGTCTGCGGAGCTTATCAATTTTTGGGAAAATACTATAAAGCCGCCGACGGAACAATGATTGAAGGTCTGGGCGCTTTTGATCTGTACACGGAAAGTCCTGGCCTTAATTTTCCTCGTTGCATCGGCAACATCATTATTGATTCAAAACTTTTTCCGAAAATTAAATTGGTCGGTTTTGAAAATCATGGAGGAAGGACATATTTGGCCGACAAAAAATTAGCTTTTGCCAAAGTCGTCAAAGGTTATGGAAATAACGGAAAAGATAAAACCGAAGGAATTTATTACAAAAACAGTTTTGGCACTTATTTGCACGGGCCAATCTTGCCAAAAAACCCCGAGCTGGCTGACTATTTGATTAAGAAAGCTTTAGAAAGAAAGTACGGGAAAGAAGTTAAAATAGAGAAAATTAATAATAAGTGGGAGAATATGGCAAGAGATTTTGTGATAGATAAACTATAATGAAAATTAATTATGAAATATCCCGAGGATTTTATAAATAAAATAATTTGTGGCGATTGTGTTGAAACGATGAAAAAAATTCCGAGCGGAAGTGTGGATTTAGTGGTTACTTCGCCTCCTTATAATCTAAAAAATTCAACAGGAAATGGAATGAAAGACGGTCGAGGCGGTAAATGGGCGAATGCTGCTTTACAAAAAGGGTATTCCCATCATGATGACTGTATGCCTCATGATAAATATGTTAAGTGGCAAAGAGAATGTTTAACTGAAATGATGAGGGCTATTAATGATGAAGGTGCTATATTTTATAACCATAAATGGAGAGTGCAAAATGGATTATTACAAGATAGACAAGATATAGTTAATGGCTTTCCAATAAGACAAATTATTATATGGAAAAGGAAAGGTGGGATTAATTTTAATAAAGGTTATTTTTTACCTACTTATGAAGTAATTTATTTAATAGCAAAACCTAAATTTGAACTTGCTCCAAAAGCAAATTCTTTTGGTGATGTCTGGGAATTTACGCAAGAGATGAAAAATCCGCACCCGGCAGCTTTTCCTGTAGATTTAATCGAAAGAATCATTGGATCAACAACCGCTCAGGTTATTCTTGATCCTTTTATGGGTTCGGGAACAACTGCTGTTGCTGCAAAAAATTTGAAAAGAAAATATATTGGAATCGAAATATCTCCAGAGTATTGTGAGTTAGCTGAAAATAGAATAAAGAACGGAGTGATTATAAAAGATAATGAAGAAGAATTACCAATTTTTTCCCAATCTTCTTATGTAATAAATATATGAAAACTTTTACGAAAGATGAATTAATAAATAAGCTTATAAAATTAGCAAAAATGGGCTGGGTAGCTAATGGAAGATTTGGTAATCATGGCGGTATTGGGAATACGTTAGAAGATTATTTAAGAATAGAAGAAAATAATTTACCTATACCAAATGCTTCAGAGTGGGAGCTTAAAACTCAAAGATTAAATACTTCCTCATTAACCACATTATTCCATACAGAACCATCTCCTCGAGCAGTTAGATTTGTGCCAAAGGTATTATTATCAAAATATGGTTGGCCTCATCAAGAAGCTGGAAAAAAATATCCCAAAAATGAAATGAGTTTTAGACAAACGATACATGGAAAATCATCAAGTGATAGAGGTTTTATGGTAAAGATTGATAAAGATAATAAGAAAATATTAATCTCTTTTGATTATAAAGCTGTAGATATTCGGCATAAAAAATGGTTAGAAAAAGTTAATAAACTAATTGGATTAGGTGAATTAAATCCTCAACCTTATTGGGGTTTTGACGATCTTGAGCATAAGGTGGGAACAAAACTTCTCAATTGTTTTTATGTCCAAGCAGATGTTAAAAAAGAAAAAGGTAAAGAATTTTATTGGTATAAAAAAGTGATGATGTTGCAAAAATTTAATTTTGAAGGTTTTTTGAAAGCGATTGAAGAATCTAATATTTTAATAGATTTTGATGCGAGAACTGGACATAATCATGGAACAAAATTCAGGATGAGACAAAATTGTTTACCGGAATTGTATGAAAAAGTAACGGTTATAATATAAAAATTTAAATTTTTTGCTATGAGTTTCGTTCATCTTCACTTACACACCGGTTATTCCTTATTAGACGGTATGTGCCGTATTGACGATGTCATTGATAAAGCCATTGCAGAAAAAATGCCGGCGGTGGCCATCACCGATCACGGCGCTTTATACGGCGCTTTTAAATTTTTTGTCAAGGCACAAGAAAAGGGGATTAAGCCAATTATTGGCGTTGAAACCTATAAAGCAAAAAATTCCCGTTTGGACAAACAGTCACATTTGGATCGCGATCAATATCATTTGATTCTATTGGCCAAAAATCTTACCGGTTATCAGAATTTGTTGAAAATCGTTACCACCGCATATCTTGAAGGTTTTTATTATAAACCCCGTATTGATTTTGAAATTCTGGAAAAATATCACGAAGGTATCATTGCTCTATCCGGATGTTTAAGCGGAGAAGTTCCCTCATTAATCTTGGAAAATCAAACCAAACAGGCTGAACTGATTTTGGAAAAATATTTGAAAATTTTCAAGGATGATTTTTACTTGGAAATTCAGAGACACCCAAAAATTGAGGAACTGGACAGAGTCAATAAAGAGCTCATCAGAATGTCGAGAAAGTTTGGTGTCCCGCTGGTCGCCACCAACGATGTCCACTATCTGGAAAAGGAAGATGCCTATGCCCAGGAAGTCCTTCTTTGTATTCAAACTCAAAGGACCATGGTTGAAAAAAACCGGCCTTTATCAATGATTGACTGTCCTGACTTTTATTTTAAATCAACGGCGGAAATGAAAGGCAGTTTCATTGATTTACCGGAAGCGATTGAAAATACGGTTAAAATTGCTGAAAAATGCAATGTGGAGATTCCCAATGGCAAGTGGATTTTGCCGAAATTTCCCACCCCTCATGATGAACCGGTTGATAAATATTTAAACAAACTGGTCGAAAAAAGAAGAAAAAGGGTCTCTTCATATTCGCAGGATTTAATTACAAAAAGAGTTAAATATGAGTTAGATATCATCAACAACAAAGGTTATTCAACCTATTTTTTAATCGTCCAGGATTTTGTCAACTGGGCAAAAAATCAGGGAATAGCCGTCGGGCCGGGCCGAGGATCAGTTGCCGGATCATTAGTGGCTTATATTCTTGGAATTACCGATATTAATCCAATTGATCATAATCTGCCGTTTGAGCGGTTTTTAAATCCGGAGCGTCCGACTCCGCCCGATATTGATATTGATTTTGCCGATACCCGGCGCGAGGAAGTTTTAAAATATGTCACTAATAAATACGGGGAAGATAAAGTGGGGCAGATTATTACTTTTGGGAAAATGGAAGCCAGGCTTTCCGTCCGTGATGTGGTCCGGGCTCTTGGCATGTCTTATTCTCAAGGCGACCGGCTGGCCAAAATGATTCCTTTTGGTAAACAGGGATTTAATATGACAATCGCCCAGGCCCTGGAAGAATCACCTCAGTTAAAATTTGCTTATCAGACCGAACCGGAAACAAAAAAGGTCTTGGACGTCGCCCGCCGTCTAGAAGGCTTGCCGCGTCACTCATCGGTTCACGCTGCCGGGGTTGTCATTTCCGATAAAAATCTGATTGAATACGTTCCGCTTCAACGCGATAGCCGCGAGGGAAAGATTATTACCCAGTATGACATGTACTGCCTTGACTTAAACGCCGTCTCAAATCAAAAGGCCATCGGCCTGCTTAAAGTTGACTTTTTGGGCTTAAGAAACCTGACAATAATTGAAGAGGCCTTGAAATATGTGGAGAAAAATGGTGGGAAAAAAATAGATATTCACCAAGTTCCCTTGGATGATAAAAAAACTTTTGATCTCATATCCAAAGGCGATACCATTGGTATCTTCCAGCTTGAATCCGGCGGGATGAAGCATTTGGCCAAAGAACTCAAGCCCAATAAATTATCTGATATTTCGGCTATGGTGGCCCTTTACCGGCCGGGACCGATGGATCTTATTCCGGCCTTTTTGGAAGGCAAAATGAATGCCAAAAAAATTAAATATCCTCATCCCGATCTTAAATCGGTTCTTGAAGAAACTTACGGAGTCCTGGTCTATCAGGAACAGGTAATGGAAATCGCCAATAAACTGGCTGGTTTTTCCATGAGTGAAGCTGATAATTTGAGAATGGCCATGGGAAAAAAGAAAAAAGAGCTGATGAAAAAAGACAAGGAAAAATTTTTTCAGGGTTGCTTTAAAAAAGGTTACAAAAAAATAATGATAGAAAAAGTCTGGAACTTCATGGAGAAGTTCGCCGCCTACGGATTTAATAAGCCTCACTCGGCATCATACGGCCTGATTGCTTACTGGACCGGCTATATAAAAGCCAACTATCCGATTGAGTACATGACCGCTCTTCTTACGGCCGAACTGCAGGGAGTGGCCGGACCGCAACGTGAGATAAAAATGTCTCAGGCGATAGAAGAATGCCGTCGGATGGAAATCAAAGTCCTGCCCCCTGACATTAATAAATCGATCTACAGTTTTTCCATTGAAGGTCCGGCAATTCGTTTTGGTTTATCGGCCATAAAAAATATCGGTGAGGCAGCCATCGAATCAATTCTTGAAGAACGGGCAAAAGGAACCTTCCACGGTTTGAAAGATTTTTTGTCCCGGGTTGATCTGCGGCGGGTTAATAAAAGAACTGTTGAAAGCCTTATTAAAGCCGGCGCATTTTCTCTCCTTGCCAATAAAGCCACTTTAATGCTTAACTATCCGCTGATTGTTGCCGATATTCAAAGAGCAAAAGTCAAAACCGAGAAAGGTCAATATGATTTATTTGTTACAGCCGATTCAAAAAAATTGACTGATAATTTTAAAACTATTCCTGAATACGAGGAGGATATTTTATTTATGATGGAAAGGGAAGTGATTGGATTTTTGATTGGAAAAAATCCCATGGCCAAATATAAAGATATTATTGAAAAAAAGACCACAAAAAAAATCGGGGAAGTGACCATTCAGGATGCCAGCCAATCTGTAATTTTGGCCGGTCTTATCAGCGGAAAAAAAATTGTCAAAACCAGAAAAAATAATGAGGAGATGGCTATTTTGCAGGTTTTTGATGAAAGCGGAACAATAGAGCTGGTCGTTTTCCCCCGCAGTTACGCGACCATGAAATCTTTTTTGAATATCAACCGGATTATCATGTTTAAGGGAAAAGTCAACGAACGCGAAGGCCGGATTGGAATAATCCTCGAAAACGCCGTTGATTTGGAGAAAGTGAACCAGAGCTAAGGACACTCTTTATAAAGACAGTCTTAAATAAGACTGTCTTTGTTTTCTACA
>ERZ1292630.2613-Hain-H41-02um-R3-2613-length-16455-cov-5_pt1 | contig 16455 bp, 12 predicted proteins | sample MGYA00564408_ERZ1292630 | MGnify/ENA primary metagenome ERZ1292630 (study PRJEB36523, sample SAMEA6512641) | groundwater metagenome | collected 2019-01-08 | study: AquaDiva: Metagenomics assemblies of 32 groundwater samples | reverse complement strand
ACGCTGGCTCGGACAACCAACATGGGGGTCCCGAGCCGCAGGCGAGACGATTGCCCAAATTTTCAGATTTCTCAAAGATCACCTCCAAATGATCGTTTTTGATTCTCCCAATAAACGCAAACGGGTAGGACAGATATCTATTCTTGTAATTCACTATACTGAAATCGACTTTGAAGCCACAAAAAAAAGGTTCTTAGATAGTACGCAGGAAGTTAGCGCCCACATTGTCATTGATCAGAACGGAACAGTGTATTGTTTTGTGCAAGATGACGATGTCGCGTATCATGCTGGAAAACAGAGTTATTGGTATGGCCTTGAACGTATTAATGAATATTCAATTGGTATTGAATTGGTACACCCAGGTTTTAGTCAGGCTCAAGGTGTCAAAGTTAAAGGGGACGCGCATCTTTGGGTGCCTTATGGTGACAAGCAAATCAATACATTGATCCAGCTTTGTAAGGATTATGCTGCGAAGTATGATATTGCGCCTCAAAATATTGTGGGGCATAGCGATGTTTCGCCATGGCGGTATGGCGATAAAGGGAAAATAGATCCTGGACCTTTGTTCCCTTGGCGTCATTTATATAATCATGGGCTTGGTCGGTGGTATTCTGGATTCCCGGGCGTTACTGCCTCTTGCACGCAGTGCTTAGAGACAGTTAGCACTGGGATCCAGGAAAAAGTACTGGATCCCGATTCTGCGTCCTTCAGGCTTGTCTTGGAAGATAATTCCGTGGCTTTGCGTCAATTGGGATACCACGTAACCGATGATCCTGAGACGATTCAGATGGCTTTGAAGGCCTTCCAAATGCATTATCGTCCATTTGATATTTCTGGAATTCCTGACGAAGAAACCTTGGCAATCATGGCAGCATTACGGCAAAAAATGAGTATATAATTACCTAGGAACGATAATCGGTGGTCACGGTTGGATAAACTTATTATCGATCAAACATATGATGAGCAAGTCCGCGTTGCTGTTATCAATGAAACGGGTCAACTACAACAAATCATGATCGAAAAGGTCAATAGGCAAATTTGTAAGAGCAACATTTATGTGGGAAAAGTGCAGCATATCGAAAAATCGCTGCATGCTGCGTTCGTAGATATAGGGCTAAGTAAGGCAGGATTTTTACCTCTTGATGGTATTAGTGTGGTGGATGACCAAACTGTTTCTAAAACTGTAGATGTGCGCGTTGGAGACCTCATCGCAGTACAAGTACTAAAGGATAGTCGCGGACAAAAAGGTCCTATGTTGACTGCTAATATTAGCTTATCTGGTCATTTTGTCGTTTTGGTGCCTTATGCAACGCAAGCTTGTATTGGGGTGTCTAAGCGTATTGGTCCTCCGGCAGAACGCAAGAGGTTAAGAACCATTATTGAAGAAATGAATTTACCAGAAGATGCCCAGATTATTGTGCGTACAGCTAGCATTGATCAAGGTTTGCAAGACATTAAAAAAGACATCAAAAATCTGATGAAACTTTGGAAGATGATACAGACGAAGGTCCATGCTGCAAAAGGGATAGAACTTGTCTACGAAGAGGGTAGTGCCATATATAAAGCACTGAAAAATTTTTACACGCGTGATGTGGAAGTTGTTTTGGTGGAAGGTGAGGAATTGCATAATACAACCCGGAAGTTCATGAAAAGTTTGTTGCCGACACATGTGTCACGTGTGCGTTTGTGGCAACGATCTGAACCGGCCTTTTATCATTTCAAGATAGATGAGCAGTTAGAACAGATTTTACGACCAAAGATGGAGCTGCCATCAGGTGGTAATATTGTTATTCAGCAAACAGAATCAATGTGTACCGTTGATGTTAATTCAGCTCATGCACGCACACCAAATGCGATTTTAGAAACCAATTTGGAGGCCGCTGATGAAGTGGCGCGGCAAATCCGTTTGCGTAATATCGCTGGAATTATAGCCATCGATTTCATCGAAGTTGAAGTAGAATCTGAAGAAGAAATTTATCAAAGATTTAAGGCTGCGTGTAAGGTTGATAAAGCTAAACTAAACATGGCCAGAATTAATGAATTTGGAGTGCTGATGTTGACGCGCCAAAGGACGGAGCTTGGTCTAAGCGATAGTCACATGATGACATGCCCCCATTGTCTTGGATATGGTAGCGTACAATCCTTTGACACGCTAACGTTGCATATTTTGAAAGCGTTGGAACGGGCAGGACTGCAAAAAAATATAACGGGGAAAAATATTCAGTTAATCCTTCATCCTGTAGCAGGAGATCATCTTTTGAATCAAAAACGGCACATGCTTGTTGCCATAGAAAAATTATTCAATACGTATATCCATATTATCTATGACAATACGCTTGATTTGTCTCAATACAAGATTGAGTTAAAATCTGTAGAGCAGCACGATTCACATCATCATCAGTGGGCAAAAAAAGTGCCAGTGGCTAAAGTTTAGCTGCTTATTCATAGGCCTGTTGACATCATTTTTCTTTTATGGGCATAATTTAGCAGTCTCAGTCATTGAGTGCTAATTAGGAGGAGCAATGAATATAAAACCTTTACGCGATAATGTTTTGGTGAAACGTTTACAGAGTGAATCGAAATCTCCTGGTGGGATCATCATTCCCGACACCGCGAAAGAAAAGCCGATGGAAGGTGAAGTATTAGCGATCGGAGAAGGTGCACGTGATAAAGACGGTACGCTAATTCCAATGACTGTCAAAGTGGGAGACCGCGTTGTGTTCGGAAAATGGGCAGGGACAGAAATGGATCCAGACCATGTGGTCATGAAAGAACAAGATATTCTAGGCATTGTTGTCACAGCTTAAAAGGAGAATGTAAATGTCTGTAAAACAAGTTCGTTTTGGCTCAGAAGCACGCCAAAAGTTGCTTCGTGGTTTTGATAAACTGGCTAATGCGGTCAAAGTGACCCTGGGTCCAAAAGGGCGCACTGTTGTGCTTTCTAAGTCGTTTGGTAGTCCACGTGTCACAAAAGACGGTGTGTCTGTTGCCAATGCTTTCGAAGAGTTAGAAGATAAATTCGAAGATATGGGCGCGCAGCTTGGTCGTCAAGTTCCTTCTAAAACCGGCGATATGGTTGGTGATGGCACAACGACAGCAACTGTTTTGGCTCAATCCATGATTCATGAAGGCTTTAAGGTTGTTGCTGCAGGCATGAACCCGATGGATATCACCCGCGGTATGGATTTGGCTTTAAACAAGGTCACTGATTTCCTCAGATCAAAATCAAAAGAAATCAAAACAAATGGAGAGATTTCTCAAGTAGGAACAATCTCAGCCAATGGTGAAACAGAAATTGGTGAAATGCTGGCGAAGGCTTTTGAGAAAGTCGGCAAAGAAGGTGTTATTACAATTGAAGAAGCAAAATCTGTAAATTCTGAATTGGATGTTGTTGAGGGTATGCAGTTTGATCGTGGATATATCTCACCTTATTTCTGCACCAATATGGAAAAACGTATTTGTGAATTGGATAATCCGCTTATTTTGATTTTCGAAAAGAAATTATCCACACTGCAACCTTTATTGCCAGTGCTTGAAGCTGTTGTTCAAGCCAGCCGTGGTCTTCTAATTATTGCAGAAGATGTTGAAGGTGAAGCATTGGCTACATTAGTTGTGAACAAACTACGTGGAGGCCTTAAAATAGCAGCTGTTAAGGCTCCTGCTTTTGGTGATCGTCGTAAATCTATTTTGGAAGATATTGGCGTGTTATCGGGCGGTACTTTGATTTCTGAAGATCTTGGCATGAAGCTTGAAAATGTGTCATTGGCGCATCTTGGTAAAGCGAAAAAAGTTCGTATAACAAAAGATGACTGTACCATCATTGATGGTGAAGGTACGAAGGCTGATATCGAAATGCGGTGCGCTCAAATTCGAGCGCAAGTTGAAGAATCAACTTCTGACTATGACCGTGAGAAGTTGCAAGAACGTTTGGCGAAACTGTCTGGTGGTGTGGCCATCATCCGTGTTGGCGGCGCAACGGAAGTTGAGCAAAAAGAACGCAAGGATCGCGTGGAAGATGCAATGCATGCGACCAGAGCGGCTATTCAAGAAGGTATTTTGCCTGGTGGCGCTGTGGCCCTTTTACGTGCCATCAAAGAATTGGATGGCTTGAAAGGTATCAATGAAGACCAGCAAGTTGGTATTCGGATTGTAGCTAAGGCATTATCTGGACCTTGCCGTCAGATTGCTGAAAATGCCGGTTTGGACGGCGCCGTTGTTGTTGGAAAAGTTCTAGATAATAACGATTTCAATTTTGGATTCAACGCCCAAACTTGCGAATACGGCGATATGGTGAAGATGGGTATTTTGGATCCTACAAAAGTAACCAGAACAGCACTTGAAGATGCCACGTCTGTTTCGAAAATGTTCCTCACAATCGAAGCTGCTGTGGGTGACAAACCAGATGAAAACAAGATGTCTGCAGCAGCAGGCATGGGCGGCACAGGTGGTATGGGCGGCATTGGTGGAATGGACTACGGGATGTAGTTGCCTCTCATCCGAATAAGTGTCTTAATAAAAGCAGTAGGAACGGTTGGGGCATAATCGCTTTGGTATTTTCAAAAGAATCTGTTACGCATTTGCATGAATGTATTCGGGGTTCATCCTTGATGTCACGGAATATCGACGAAATTATCCAGCGTGCAGAGCTGATTTACAGCAGTGCAAAAACATTGATGAAAAGCAGTTTTCACAATCCAGACGTTAGACCTTTCCCATACCCTACTTATCCCTTTGTTGGATTTAAATTGGAAAAGCACCATATTCATCAGACTCCTACCAATGTACTTGTAAATGAAGGACTGTACGGAACGACAATCACGCATGTTGATTTGTTTAACACCTATTTGCGTGAGCAGTTAGCGCATATCCAGGTCTGTCATGATGTTGAGTTTGTCGTAGGCGAAAGTTTAGAAAAAATCCCTTTACCTTATGCTGTTTCTGACTTGGGTGATACTGAACGTGTCATCGCACATTTGGATGCTTTGGATGAATTTGTAATGCCCAATTTACAACGTATTAATGATGATATTCCTAACGGCTTATATCCTGAGCATCATGCCATCAAACCTTTGGCTTTATTTACGGCAGAGCGCATTGATTTTTCAATCAATCGGCTTGAGCATTACACATCTACAACCATTGAACATTTTCAAAATTTTATTATTTTTACCAATTATCAGCGCTATGTGGACGCTTTTTTAAGTTACGGCATTGATCTGATGAAAACCAACAAAGACTATTACGAATTTATTGGGCCTGATAACCGCGTTATCAATGCGAAATATGTGAAAGAGGGCGCTGAAGTTCTGACCCAAATGCCGGCCTATCATTTGAAATGCAAGGACAAGAACGGGATTACTTTTATCAATATCGGCGTTGGTCCTAGTAATGCGAAAAACATAACGGATCATTTGGCAGTGTTAAGACCGCATGGATGGATGATGCTTGGGCATTGCGCGGGGCTTCGTCATAATCAATGTTTGGGTGATTACGTCTTGGCCCATGCGTATGTGCGTGAAGATCATGTGCTGGATGATGATTTGCCGCCCTGGGTGCCAATTCCTGCTTTGGCCGAAATGCAAATTGCGCTTGAGCAAGCAACCAGTGAGATTTGTGGAGAGGAAAATGTCCGTCAATGTTTACGAACAGGTACGGTGATCACAACAGATGATCGCAATTGGGAGCTGAAAACAAATTCTGTGTATGAACGGTTTAAAAAAGCGCGCGCCATTGCGATTGATATGGAATCGGCTACGATCGCTGCTAATGGCTATCGTTTGCGTGTGCCTTATGGAACGCTGCTTTGTATTTCTGATAAACCCATACATGGAGAAATAAAACTGCGCGGTATGGCCAATGAATTTTATAGAAAAAGAATCACTCAACATTTGCAAATCGGTCTTCGGGCTGTTGAGTTGCTGAAACTATCTGGCGTCATGAAACTACACAGTCGTAAACTGCGCGGCTTCGACGAACCACCATTTCGCTAGACTATTTTCCCTTGCGAAAGATGTGTTAGGATACTATCCTATGGCATGTGTCCAAGCATAGGGTAATTAATGCTTTTCATTTTACTGAATTTATTACCAGCAGAGCCTTTGGCTCAGTTTGAGCCTGGGCTTTATCGACGTTTTAGTCCTCCAACTATTGCGAAGACAGCTAGATCAAATGATCTGGCTTTGGCTAATACTTATGTTGAATATCTTGCACAAGGCATGCAACTTTGTCCGGATGAAATAAAACAGTATGACAATGGCACTTTGGGTTTGTACGAAGATGGCGCCCGTAGATATGTCGTTTTTGTAGCTGCCATCATGGGGACTTATCAGGAATTTGTTTTGAAGGCTAGGGTATTGGTGGATTTATTGGTTCAACATGTTCTGAACGTAGGATGTCCAGCTGCTCAGGCTAATTCTGTTCCTCCGGTGTCCGTAGTACAAGCGAGATATACTGATCCTTGGCCTGGTCAGATTGACGGAGAGCGAGATGATGACGACGACGATGGTTTGAGGGGGGGGGGAAGAAGAATGCCCCCAGTGCGAGTTGATTTTCTTAGATCAGGTCAAAGGGAGCTATATGAGCAGTACATTAATGCTGGGGTTTCAGCAGAAGAAGCCTGGAAACTATCCGTTGCTGAAGAGAATCAAGAGTTTCGAGCTGCTGCTGCAGGGCCGCAAGATCGAAGGATGATGTGTACAACAGATGATGAAGAGGTGTTGACAAAACAACAATCACGGCGTGTTGAGAAGTTGATGGAAAAAGGTAAGGATTTTTACGAAGCTGTTCAACTTGCATTGCAGAAAGATTCTCATCAGCGGGAGAGAGTTTCAGGACGAGATACACGACCAGCAATGGCTGCTGCAGCACCACAAGGCAGGAGCAGTGCGACGAACGTTGTTGCATCTGCAGAGTTGTTGCCTCTAGGAGGAAGGGTAATGAATGATAACGAAAGAGCTCTATGGATTCTATTTAAAGAACAGCACAGAGATCTTGCTATAGAAGATGTTATAGCTTCGTTTGATGCACAGCGAGGGTACGTAGGAAAACCTCAAAAAACAGCAGAACAGATCGATAGAGAGAAGCAGGAACGAGATACGAGGAAAAAAGAAGAAGCAATTAGAGATCAAGAAGAAAGAGCTGCTCTTTTTGCTAAGCTATTGGTAGATTTGGAGTCAACTACACAGGCCGTTTTAGAGAGAATCGGGGGGCTTAGTAGGTATGATTCAGATCGAGATATTGACTTGCTAATCTCAAAGATGCAAAACCAAATAGCATTGCCGGATGAGGATGCACATCATGAAGAAAATATTCGCATTGCGGCAGAAATTCTAATGTGGGCGAGCTCTTCTGTGGGGAAGGCGTATAAGATTAAGGAGCTTGATGAAAGTGGAAATGAGGAAGAGCGAAAGAAAAGAATTCTCACGTTGTGTTTTGGGTCGTATGCAGGCCTGAAGGCTTATAATGGAATCATGATGATAGATGATGATATTGACTAGATCCTTATCCTAGTGCATTTTATAAAAGTGCCCAGGTGGTGAAATGGTAGACACAGCAGACTTAAAATCTGCCGTCTTCGGACATGCCGGTTCGAGTCCGGCCCCGGGCACCACTCCTTATTTGTTGATTGGTATGCTAGAATCAACTAAACGCGTGTGTCATTCATGTTCATGAAAAATCGTATTTTCTCTTGTGTTTTATGTTTTAGTATCCTTTTGGGTTGTTCTGCAAAGGATGAAAATATTCCTGATGCACCTTTGCCCGATTTGTATGGGAAAGCGGTGGGATTCTACGAAAAGAAGAACTACAAAAAATCGATAGAATTTTTTCAAGCGGTAGAGCGCCAGTACCCTTACGATCATTGGACAATTCAGGCGCAGCTCATGATTGGATATTTGCAATATCTTAAGCGTGATTATCTTGATGCTATTAATAGTTTTAAGCTGTTTGTTGAATTGAATCCTTATCATCCAGAAGTACCTTACGCCATGTATATGCTAGGGATGAGTCATTATCAGCAGTTATCGATCATTCAGCGGGATCAATCGGCCGCAAAAGATGGGCTAGAGTATTTTGAGATGATAAAAGAACGTTACCCTGATAGCATTTACGCCACTGATGCAAAAATGAAAATCAAAACTATTCAGGATCATTTGGCGGGAAAACATGTGGATATCGCTCGTTTTTATTTAAGCAACCGTTCTTATGATGCAGCGATTAGTCGCTTGCTTGAGGCGGTTACCGTTTTCCCGAATGCCGAGCATACACCTGAGGCTAAATGGCGTTTGGTTGAAGCGTATGACCATCTTGGGTTAAAAGCGCAAGCGCGTAACATGGCTCAGAACCTTGTTAAAAATCATCCAAAAACAGTGTGGCATGATTATGCAAAGAGGTTTTTGAATGGTGAATAAGCCCATGCGTGAAATTTCTTTGCGATTAATGATTCCCAACATCATTACAATAATGGCATTTTGTTCTGGATTGACGTCGATTCGTTTTGCTTTGGAAGGGCGATGGGAAGGTGCTGTCCTGTCAATTGTTATTGCTATGATTTTAGATGGAATGGATGGCCGCGTTGCACGTTTATTGGGTGCGACATCGCGGTTTGGTGCACTTTTAGATTCTTTATCTGATCTGGTGTGTTTTGGCTTTGCGCCTGCTTTTTTGATTTATTGTTTTGCTGTTGGTAAATTCATCAAGTTTGGATGGAGCGGCGTCATGTTTTACACAGCGTGCATGGCTTTACGATTGGCGCGTTTTAACGCACTTGAAGAAGAGGGTAATGCGCCAAGTTGGGCGAAGCATTATTTTATGGGAGTGCCCGCACCTGCTGGTGCATTGTTGCTTGTGACGCCTGTGTGCTGCTATTTGGCGACAGACATGATGTTTTTCACATCTTTTACTCTTAATGTGGGAGTCTTGTGGTTTGTAGGGTTATTGCTGGTGAGTCGTATTCCTACTTTATGCTTGAAAAATATGCGTATACGACAGGCATGGATTCCTGTTTACGCTGTTTTTTTTGTCTTATTTGTAGTGCTTCTTTATACGCATGTATGGATGGGGTTGAGCTGCATGAGTATTTGTTATTTAATAACCATTCCTTATACTTATATTAAAAAGTCTAATAGTTGATTTTTATTTAATTATAATAAATAATAATAGTATAAATACTCTGTTGATAAAGAGCATGTCTTTTTTTAATCCCCTCAAAATTATGATGGTTGTAAAAACAGTGTCGATTATGATCGTCGTTGGTACATTGATTGCATCTGTTACACCAACGCAGAAAGATGACGTTTTTATGTCAAAAATTAGAAAAGTATGGATGGGGCTTTTGGCCAAAGTGTCTGGTGGTATTGGATATAACATTGAGGAAGATCCTTGTGTGGCAAATCATGGCAAAGAAATGGAAGAAAAAAAATAGTTGTTTTTACAGATAGGAGGACGCTATGAATTGGCAGTCGTTAGTTATCATTGGAATCATAGTGATTTTGTTCATTATTTTAATGATCATTAATGCCAGCACAACTGACTTAGATCAGGATGATGAGGAAGAAAAGATAGTATCTTCCTCTAAATCTGAGTCTATTATAACAGATGCTGTCTCTACTGCGGACGATAATGACAGCAAGATGTTGCAAACAAACTCGTAGTACAATTTCTGCCTGTGTGGTGGGGGCGATCTAATGGGTCAATTTGATCAAATAATTTTTCAAAAAAATCTAATTCAAATTGATTTATTAGTCTTGGCCAGCGCGGGGATAACGGCATTGTGATTCAAGATGCACTGAGAATGACATCGCCACAGCGATCTATGCCGGAATATTTCAAAGCAATTTTTGTGTTGAGTGGATTTTGATTTAAAAATATATCTTGTTCTTCTTTATTTTTAAATTTTATATAGCCTTTGATATAGCGATTTAGGCGTACTTGTACCTTTTTTGGCGCAGTGTGCGTGACTTCGCATAAAAACTCGTCTCCTTTTTTCATCGGATCGGTCAATTGGCGAATAATTTTTTTAACGGTGTACACATCTTTCCATTCTTTCCCGGTGATCGTGACTAAGCCAGAATCACGGGTGTCAATTCTTACAGGATATTCTGCAATCAAGGTTTTGATATGATAGCCGCCTTTACCGATGGTGGCATAAATGGCATCACGATTGACTTCTAAAGTTTCAATTTTAGGCACAGATGTGTTTGCTTCAGCTGTTTTTGGTGTTGTTGGTTTCATGATTTTAAGGATTGTTGTTAATGCTTTACGTCCTTGGGTTAACGCCTTCGACAAAACAGCCAATGAAATTCCAGGAACTTTGACATCCATTTGGATGGCGGTAATGCCTTTTGTTGTGCCGGCTAGTTTCAAATCCATTAAACCCATATGATCTTCATCACCCAAGATATCCGTTAAGATTATATCTTTGCTAGCAACGCGGACATATCCAAGCCCTATGCCGGCAACAGGATTGTTGGTTTGAATATCTGCCATCTGCAGTGCCAAAGATGCCGCGCAGACACTGGCCATTGATGATGATCCATTGCAAGACAGTACTTCTGATACGATGCGATAGGTATAATTTGGGTTGTAAGGTAGTACATTTTTGATGGCTCTAAAGCCGATATGGCCATGCCCGATTTCCCTGCGCGATGGTGCGCCAATGCGGTCTGTATCTCCCACACAAAATGGGGGGAAGTTGTAATGAAAAATCAAATGTTCAGCGTGACCTTTTAAATCATCAATATATTGCTTCTTATCACCACCCGCAACGGTTAATACTCCCAGAACCTGCGTGTCTCCGCGTGTAAATAAAACAGATCCATGTGCTTGTGGCAAGATGCCAAGTTCAATCTGAATAGGTCTAATTTCATCAAATTGTCTGCCATCAATCCGCATCTTTGTGGATGTCAGCAGATGCATCATGCTTTCAGACAAAACAGAGTCAAATGTTTTTTTGATTTCGAATTCTGAGAATTCTTTTTTTAAAGAACCGATAATTTTTTGGCGTAGATCATATAATTTTTGTGTGCGTTCAGTTTTCTTTTGTGTGGTTAGGATTTTTTCAAATTGGGGCTGAAAACTATTAAATGCTTTATGGCATAAGGGGTCTGGATTATACAAAGTAACAGATCGTTGTTTTTGTTTCGATAAAATTTTGTCGAATAAATCAAATATCGGTTTGGCTGTTTCTATGGCTTGTTTTGCCGCATTATAAATAGCGGCGTGCGGGATTTCAGAACCTTCACCGTCCATCATTACAATTTTTGTGGGCGTCACAGCAAAAAACAGCTGATCAATGGCAACACCGCACATATTTTCTTTTGTTTTAAGGGGTAAGCCTGACAAGCGTAAGGATAAAAATGCAGCCAGAAAACTAGGTATTGTGATGTCGATATCAGGATTAAAAGCCAAAACATTGATGATGATTTGGACCTCGTGACACAGACCATCAGGCATCAGAGGGCGGATCGCGCGGTCAATCAACCTGGCTGTGCGGACCTCATGATCTTGAGGTTTGGTTTCACGTTTCCCAAAACCACCAGGAATTTTATTAATGGCGTATGCTTTTTCGAAATAATGAACAGATAGGGGAACGAAATCTAAAGGCTCTATTTGTTTTTGTTCAACGACTGTTGTGGCCAAAACAATGGTGCCGCCCATATCAAGCCATACCGCGCCGTCTGATCTGCTGGCAATGCCTTCGCTCCGAATCGTGATGGGTTGATCAAGCCATGTGGTTGTGTGCGTTTTCAAGGGTCAGCGTCGATTGTGATAATAGTTATGATACTATACCAACGCCATTCGGAGCACTTGATTTTTTGTCATCATTTTTTGTCAAACATTGTGCGATTGATTTGTAACCTGCCATTGTTACTATTGTTAAATTTGTACAAAAAATTTGTGTGTTTTACAATAAAACGGATTCGGAGTAGGTGTGTCTCCGATATTTTTTTATAAGTCTTAAGGTAGTTCATGAACTGGTGTGGCGTTTGGCAGTTTTTTAAAAAGATAGAACCCTATTACCCTTGGATTTTATTGTGCGTTATTCTTGTGATCGTATTTTTGATCATATTTTTACTGATTGCATATTTTGTTAAACCTAAAAGTGATCCGAAAGGTATTGCTGATGAACCTAAATCTGATGCAAAACAGGTCAATCATCGTTTCGATCTGCCGCCCTATTTGTTTGGATTCTCAGAATTTTCAAAGTTTTTTAAACGCGGTGATTTTGCACAGAACTTTTTTGATGCAAATCAGTTTTTAAGGCGATCATTCCCTGGTGTTAATTATAAATACAGTGTGCCCTGGTTTGTGTTGCTTGGGCCTGAAGCTTCTGGCAAGACGACGCTTGCCAAACATCTAGAGCATCGTATAGGATGCGCTATCCCTGATTTTCCGCAGCTATTTCCAAGGCAAGATTGCACCTATAGTTTCTTTAGCAATGCTGTTATTTGTAATTTGGCAGGGGATCATTTTGCACATGCTAAAACAGCCGACTGCAATGATGCGGGTTTTCGTACATTTTTAACGTTGCTTAGTCGGTATCGTCAAAGGACGCCACTGAATGGAATTGTGCTAAGTATCCCCGTAGCAGAGTTGATTAGTACAGATAAAAAGATGGTGATGGAGCGCGCCAAATTTTATCACAACCAAATTGGCGCTTTGCAGAATTATTTGAATATACGGCTGCCTGTTTATGTGACAGTTACGCATATTGATCAATTGCCTGGTTTTAAACAGTTTGTAGATCATTTACCTCCGCAGTTTCATCAATATATTCTAGGCTGGAGCGCCCCCTACGATTTATCCACGGCCTATACCACGAAGTGGTGTGACGATGCCTTTGATCATATTGATCAATACCTAAAAAAACTAATTTTTGAGTTGTCGACCTATGCTTCGGGATGGGAACAAAATGGTGGACTGTACGTTTTTTGGAAGGAACTCGTCCAACTGAAAGATAATCTGAAGATTTATTGCGATCAAATTTTCGTGGGACACGTTTATAAAAATCAACCATGTTTACGGGGAATTTATTTTACAGGTCAATATAATGACGATTTGATGTTTGCACAACAACTGTTTGAAGAAAAAATCTTTCAAGAAGCGCACTTGGTTGCGCCTATTCAAACCTTGTTAACGACGCATCATGCCAAATATTTTCAATATGGTTTGCTAGGTCTGATGGCTTGGTTTTCTATTTTTGGTACGCAAGCATTATGGCGGTTTCAGCAGCAGCGCAATGAAGTTCTGCCGATTGTGTACAAGATGAATCAATTGTTCGATCGCATGCAAGGCACGCCAATTACAGATGATGCTGAAATGGCATTGATTTATGAAGAAGCTATACAGCAATTGTCTTTGCTATCGCATGTGAACCGGAATCAACTATTCTTTTCTTTTGCAATTCCAGCCACGTGGGTGTCACCTTTCCGTAAGAATGTGAATCATACGTTGCATAGAACGGCGCAGCTTATTTTGGTGCGTTCGCTCTATTATGCCTTGCTGCTTAAGATTAAACATTTGGTACACATGCGTCCCGCGCCGGCAGATGCGTCGCAGAATTTGGGGCAGTTGTTGCTTCCTGAAAGCAGTCCCGAATATAAATTGGTTGAGCGTTTTGTGACGGGTTTGAAGGATGTGCAGGATTACGTTGAAAAATTCAACCAATTGCAAAGCTATCATGATCCTAAAGTGCTTGATGATTTGATGAAGTACATTTTTAAAACCAGTTTGCCAGAGCATGTGTACCATCAGTACATCCAGATCGAAACATTTTTGTTTAATCGCCTATTTCCTCCTATTGATTTACATGTATATGCCAAGGCTTTACATCGTACTATGGGCGTTTTGTATCAGAATTTTTACAATGCTTTGTTTGATGGCAATACAATTGGCAGCTTACCGTACAGGTTACAAGAATTGGCAAATCAGTTATCCCCGAATAAACCAGATATGCCCGATATTAATTTGTTCAGGTCCACACAAGACAGTATAAAAATCATTAAGAAATTGTTTGGAAAAGAAGGCAAAACCTGGATGGATGAATCGTACTTTAATCCCTCAAAAGGGTTCAGTAAATTTTGGGAAACAATAGATGGGGTGGCGATTCTTGGTAAACCAGTCAGTCAATTGCTAGTGGATCAAACAGGACTTGGATTCGGAAATTTGCAAAAACAGATTCAAGCGCTTTATCGAGATTTTTCTGGTGCAGAAGAACCTAAAGAATTCGAAGCTCAGAAAACATCTCAGTTGATTTTTGTGTTGGATAAAGAATTGGATAAAGTGTTTGATCAAGACTACATGCAAGCGCCAGCGTCTCCCCCTGTCAGTGCGATGACGAATAAAGATGAATTTATCGCTATTGATTCTTCAGCATTTAAACCGATTGCCAAGGCGCTTAGCCAGGAAGAAAAGTTTTCTGACGAAGATATTTCTAAAATGCCTGTGGCTACTCAAAAGAAACTGCGTAATTTGGCGCTAGAAGGGGCTACGAACTTTATTCGTTATCAGGTGAATAGTAATCAAAAAACGATTAAGCAATTGCCCAAAGATGCTACAGATAGTGAACGCGAAGCATTACTTGGGGGCATTAAGTTTTTTGATGATACGCTGTCTTTGATCAAAATTCTTGAAACCTTGCCATCAAAAGAAGCGGTTGATTTGCGTGACGGTCTTAATAAATCGGCGCAGTATTTATTGACAGAGCTTAGCGCTTTGCTTAAAAATTATGGGCTGTACATGCCGCGTGACTTGGCAAAGATGGAGTGGTGGGATGGTAACAGTGGCGCTGCCTTTAAGGCGTATGGCGCTGTTGATCAAGCATCGCTATTGCTGGGATTGCGTCATCAGTTTGAACTGATTAAGAAGTTGGTCCAGAAGGCTGGCCCCATCATCGATTATCTGAAAAGCCATGTAGCGGATACCGAAAATTTGGATCATGCCTTGATTGACAAATGGGATACGATTGTCACGGCTGTGAAGGAGAAAGAGACCAACAAAGGATCGTCGCTTACTGATCTTGAGAAGTTTATTACAGAAGACATGAATGCGATCACATTCATGAACGTGGCTGATAAAATTCCGCTGAGCGATATCGTTGGAACGTCACATGATTATTTCGTACAAGCCCGGAAGACAATTCAAAAAGCATTACTGGCCAGAGCAGAAATTCTATCACGCACCAGTTCGATCAAAGCTTACAACTGTATTGCTGGCTTCTTTAATAAAAATTTGGCGGGGAAGTTTCCTTTTGCAGATGAAAAAACGACGCCAGATGATTTGTCTTTAGAAACCTTATGGGATTTCTTTGCCTTGTTTGATGAAAAAGGGGGCACACCTGAAAAGATTTTGGCCAACGTGCAAGAGGTTCCTGGTTTTGATGATCAGATGGCATTTTTGCAAACCATGTATGAAGTTCGTCAATTGTTTGATGGCTGGATACAAGGTAAAAGTGAAGCCAAAGATCCACTATTTGATGTGGAGATTGAATTTAGGGTCAATCGTCAAAGCGAACAAAATGGCCAATATGTGTACCACTTATGGTTCAATCCGACCAGTACAGAGAAGTTGAAGAATATTAGTGGTGGGCCGCTTGTAGGTACGTGGCGGTATGGAGAACCTGTAACCCTGGGGCTAGATTGGGCGTCTCCTAGCCAATCAGCGCCTGTGCCTGTAGCAGATCCAAATAGGCCGTATATGTCGGTTGATCGTTTGCGTGTGGAAATGACTTTTGGCGGTAATTGGGCTTTGTTTGCATTACTGCGGGCTTTGCAAACGTCAGATACTGACGTGAAACGTTATCTTCGTGTAACTGTGCCACAATCTAATGGTATGGCCGCCGTGATTTATCACCGCGTGGCTGTGATGAGGCCGGCTAAAAACTCGAAAAATCCAAAACGAGAGTACTTGAAAATTCCTGTTTTCCCATTTTCTGCGCCCGATTTGCCGTGTATGAAAGATTATTTGGGAGAGGCTGTCCTTCTTGAAAAGCGCCTCAACTGCGTGTCCAGTAAAGATGATGCTATTTGTAAGAAATTTACGCAAGATGCCGATGCGCGTACCATTACTTGCGTTCCTGAAAAGAAAAAAACAGTAACTGAGGCTCCAACCGAAGAACCTGCTTCAGAGGAATAAAACGTTAGTTGATCGTCACGATAGCGCCCTTAATTTGTGCGGGGCCGCTGGATTGTGCTTGCAGCATGGCGCTGGCTTTAATCGCGATTTGTGCGCCTTTAGCATTCAGCTGTGCATCGGCGTTTATATTAATGGTAGGTGCTTTGTCCGTAATTTTAGATTGTCCTGTTATATCAATTTCATTACCGTTTATAGTAACTTTCTGATCGGCTTTTATGGCCACATTTTGCCCTTGCAGGGTTAATGTCTTTGAAGATTTGATTGTAATATTGCCAGACTTTGCTTCCACCATAATGTCACCGTCTGAATCTGTAATTGTGATTT
>ERZ1292630.1444-Hain-H41-02um-R3-1444-length-23451-cov-13_pt3 | contig 16459 bp, 13 predicted proteins | sample MGYA00564408_ERZ1292630 | MGnify/ENA primary metagenome ERZ1292630 (study PRJEB36523, sample SAMEA6512641) | groundwater metagenome | collected 2019-01-08 | study: AquaDiva: Metagenomics assemblies of 32 groundwater samples | reverse complement strand
GGTACATTTATTTGGAGATTCAAAAAAAATAAGTCTCTCACTTCTTGAAAAAATCAAAGAAACCTAATACCTTAAACGCTGATATTGCGTATCAAATCACACCCGTTGTTAATACATATGGTTAAAGGTTAAAATAACAACGCAATGGGCAAGAAAAAAATTGCAAGGCACATGGGCACACAAGGCAGGCAGCGCGTGGAACAGAGCTTTTCCCTTACAGACAACATAAAGAAAACAGAGCAGTTGTGCCTTGCAATATTAAAAAATGCGGACTAAAGAGGTAGTTAAAAGGATATACCTTTCTGTAAGTGCCCTTCTTCTGTGGCCCCTGTGCCTTATAAAACACCGAGGATCCCTGGAGCCGGGCAGCATCAAAGAAATCCTTTTTCTCAGACATGACAGAATCGGCGATATGGCATTGTCCCTTTCTGCCATAAGACTCCTGAAAAACTCCTTTCCTCATGCCCGCATGATGGTTATTGCCTCCGGGTCAAATAAGGACATCCTGTTGAATAATCCCTATGTGGATGAAGTCCTTGTATATAACGGCATGTCTGACTATATTAAACATGTACGTCACAGGAGGTTTGATTTGGCAATAGACCCCTTTCATAACAACCATGAACTCAAGTCTGCCTTCATAACCATGCTTTCAGGCGCTCGTTACAGGATTGGCTTTGCCCTTGCTGGCAGAGATATTTTTTTCACCATGAAAGCGCCTCTTTATGATGAAAAAAAGTCATTTATGCAACTCATGATGCTCATCCTGTCCGAACTCGGGATTGCCGATGATAAATCTAATGAGCCTCTGATTTTTATAACACATGACGAGAAGACAGAGGCAGAAGAAAGTATTTCAACCCTTTCGGGCAGGAGGCTGGTTGCCATCCATCCAGGCGCATTCTATCCGTCCCAGAGATGGCGGATGGACAGGTTTGCAGAGATAGCAAAGGATTTGTCCCATCATGGATTCGGTGTTATCTTTTTTGCTCCTGCAAAAGAGTTTCCGGACTTTGATAAAGCTGTATTTAAAGACTCTCCTAATGTGCTGATTATAAGTGATATACAGATGAGGCGATTTATCGCCCTTTTGAGTCTGTGTGAAATCCTGATATGCAACAATTCAGGCCCACTTCATATCGCCGGTGCTTTAAAGATTAAGACGGTATCTATGATGGGGCCTACTGTCCCGGCAGTATGGTGGCCGCAGGGTGAAGGGCATACGGTAATCAGGCAGAACTATCCCTGCAGCCCCTGTAATAAAGCTGTTTGCAAGACACATGAATGTATGGCGGACATAACGGTGAAAGAAGTCTTTAAAGAAATCTATAAAAGCTTAAATTTATAATAGTCTTACATAGGAGGGTATGATTATGAAAAGTGTAAGTATAGTCCCATTAAAGAACATCGGCAGGATTGTGCGCAAGACCATACAGGACCCACGTTTCGCACTGCATTCCTTCCGCAGACGGTTTCTCTCTTTCTTGACCTACAAATTCGGCAACGGATACAGCGCTCCTCCGGAAACTGTTTCATTGTTTCTGACCTATCGCTGCAACCTAAGGTGCAGTATGTGCGGCCAGTGGGGAGGACACGGCGTGTTCAAGGATTACGCGCCAGCCACCCTCAATCAACACCTCGGTCACAAAACAATCAAAAGGCTCATGCACGAATTCAAGGCCTTTAAGCCTACAATAACCCTGTTCGGCGGCGAGCCGATGCTTTATAAGGACTGGATTGATATTGTGAGGGAAACAAAAGAAAACGGCATGAGATGCAATATAGTCACCAATGCCGTATTATTGTCGCGGTATGCAGAGGATATGGTAAAATATGAACTGGACGAGATCATCTTCTCTCTTGACGGACCGCGTGAAGTGCATGACCGCATAAGGGGAGTTGCAGGGACATTTGACAGGGCAATGGAGGGATTTAAAATATTAAAGGATATCAAATCCGAACGGGGCAGGAAAAAACCGTTTGTCACCATAAATACCACCATCAATGATTATAATTACAACTGTCTCTCCAACATTGTGGATATTGCAGAAGATATAGGCGCCTACCACCTGAACATACACCACCTCCTGTTCCTGAGCAAGGCAACTTGCGAGAGGCACAACAACTTTTTCAGTGAGACATTCGGAGCGCCATCTCCTGACTGGTTCGGTTTTGTGCATGACACCCTCCCTCAGGTAGATGTTGACACCCTTCTCAAAGAGATGCACGTGATAAAACAGAGGAAAACAGGAGTATCTGTAAGCTTTTATCCGAACTTTACAGAAGAAGAGATAAGGGAATACTACACTGAGTGGGAATTTGAATCAAAGAGCTACTCCAACAGGTGTCTGAGTCCATGGATGGTGGCTTACATATTCCCTGATGGCTCTGTAATGCCCTATCACTCCATGAACTATGACATGGGGAATGTGAATGTCAGTTCCTTCATGGATATATGGAACGGCGGGAAATACAGGAAGTTCAGGCAGGTAGTCAGACGCATAGGTAAATTCGCAGTATGCAGCAAGGGCTGCACAGAACTCTACAGATACTGAGGTTTTCTTTTGGGCAGAAAAATTATACACATAATCACAAGGTTGGACAAAGGCGGTTCGGCAGATATTGTCCTTAAACTCTCTGAAGAATTAAAGAAGAGGGGATACGACATCGGTATCTTAAGCGGGCTGACGACAGACCCTGTTACCGATATTGATGGTTTCACAAAAAAGACAGGCATAAAAATAGAATTTATCCCTTATCTGCAGCGTAATATTAATCCGTTAAGAGATATACAGGCGTTTTTTTATCTTTTTAAGTTCCTCATGAGAGAAAAGCCGCTAATAGCACATCTTCATACATCAAAGGCTGGCTTTATAGGAAGGATAGCCGCAAAACTTGCAGGGGTTAAGTGTATTGTCTACACCACCCACGGCCATATATTTTATGGTTATTTCAGGGGGCTTAAGACACGGCTCTTTATCAATATGGAGCGTCTCGCCTCATTCTTCTGCGACGCCATTACCACGCTTACCGAAAAAGAGAAAGGAGAATTCAGGAACCTTAAAATAGCAAAAGAAGGGAAGATTGTCCCAGTGCCGAATGGATTGGATATTGGTCCATTTTCGGAAGCAAAAAAAGGGACCATGCGGCGTGAACTCGGCATAGACGATGAGACCGTTCTCATAGGATGGATAGGCCGTTTTGAGCCGGTTAAAGGGCCCGATATCTTTCTGGCCGTATGTAAGAAATTGCATGATATATTTGACGACGGTGTTATGGCAGTGATGGCAGGTGACGGCATCCTCCTTGAGGATATGATAAGAGAACGGGATATGCTGGGATTAAATAAGTTTTTATTGCTTTTAGGCTATAGAAATGATATTATTTCTCTACTTGCAGATATTGATATTCTCGTCTTAACATCACTGAATGAGGGATTCGGTATGGTTATACTGGAAGCTATGGCTGCCGGCAAGCCTGTAGTAGCCCATAATGTAGGCGGCGTTGCCGAGCTAATCGTTGATAATGTAACGGGATACATGGTTAAAAGAGGGGATATTGACGCTATAGTAAGCCATGTTAACTACCTTATAAAGAATAGAGATAGATACGATTCATTAAGTGTCAATGCATATAATATGGCAATCAAGTATTCCCTTTCAGAAATGGTCAATAGATTTGAAGGCGTTTATAACTCAGTATTGGCAGTTAAAACTAAATAGAAAAGAGGACATAATCCACTATGAGAAAAATTGAAAGAGTGCTTGCCATCGGATGCCACCCCGATGATATTGAGATAGGATGCGGGGGAACTATTGCCAAATGGGTAGAAAGCGGCATAGAGCTTTCTTTAATGGTAATGACCTTCGGGGAAGCAGGCGGCGAACCTGATATGAGAAAGCAGGAACAGGAAGAAGCCGCAAAAATACTCGGTATAAAAAGGCTTTACTGGGGTGACTATATGGATAGCCACTTTCCACTTGACAGTATCCTTATAACGGATATTGAAAGGGTCATAATTGAGATGGAGCCCGATGTCGTCTTCGTACATTATCACAAAGATACGCACCAGGACCATCGGACGTTATCAGCCGCCGCAATCACGGCATCCAGGTATACAACAAATGTGCTGTTTTATGAAGGGCCAAGCACCTATGAGTTTTTACCTACTGTTTTCGTAGACATTTCCAGCCATATTACCAAAAAATTTGACTCGCTGTACGCCCACGCTTCACAGGTAAACAAGACAAATATAACAGGATTGAATATTGCCGAGATAGCTGAAGCAAATGCCATATTTAGAGGGGTTGAGGGCAAAGTAAAATATGCAGAGGCTTTTGTCCCCTTCAGATTTTTTGTATAAATACCGGTTGCATAGTTACACAAACCATAAAACCGTGGATGGTGTTAATAAGTGTTGTTAAAGAATCTAATAGTTGTGCCTCTGATTATTATTGCCATTCTTACACGTAAACTCTTCTTTGATTCGGGCTTTTTCTGGTTATTTTACTTATTATTTTCCTTTTTAATTGCCTTTTTCATAATGCCCTTTATAATAAGATTTGCCTTTAGATTCAATGTACTTGACATGCCGGCCAGCAGAAAGGTTCACAGCACACCTACGCCCAAAATAGGGGGAATCGCTGTTGCATGTGGATTTATTCCTTCCATCCTATTAACAGGCGCCTACTCCCCTGAGCTCGTTGCTATCATAACAGCCTCACTGCTTATATTTATATCAGGCGCGTTAGATGACATGTTTTGCCTTTCTGCAAAATTAAGATTTCTTATCCAATTTATTGCTGCATTTATAGTCGTTTGGTACGGTGTGCGTTTAAACATAATGTCTTCAGAGAGTTTTACAGGGACTACCATCAATGTCTTCCTTACATTTTTATGGATAATAGGCATAACAAATGCCTTCAACTTTTTAGACGGAATAAACGGAGAGGCGTCGGGACTGGCGGTTATTATAGGGATAACCCTTGCTGTCTTTGCCTTTAACAGCGGAGCTACTTTGAGAGGAGAGGTTATTGTTATTGCTATCGGGGCGGTATGCGGCTTTTTACCGTACAACTTAAAGCGCAAGGCCGATATTTTTCTTGGAGATGGGGGAAGCGGTTTTTTAGGTTTTTTTCTGTCCGCCATTAGTATTCATATTGAATGGGGGGAACAGCCGAGCATAACAAACCTGCTGATGCCAGTAATAGTATTTTCCATCTGCATATATGATATGTGCATGACCACTGTCACGAGAATTTATACGGGAAAGGTAAAGACCTTTTCGGAATGGCTATTTTATACCGGCAAGGACCACATCCACCACAGACTTTCAAATATCTTCAAGGGGGACAAGCTGACGGCCGTTGTCTTTATTTATGCCATATCTGCGAGCAATGCACTGTTTCCTGCCTTATTTGTTATTTATAAAGGCACATCGGACTGGTTTGTCATAGCGGCCTTTTTTCAGACAATACTTATATATGGTATTGTTACCCTTCTGCTCTTCAGGTCAGAATGTCTTTAACCCCTCAGGAATCAGAGGACGTCAGTCAAAGAAAAGTCTTGTAAATCTAATCACCTGCTCAGCCTCTGCATCTGACAATTTAGGATATATCGGCAGTGATACTGAATCCCTCCATACATTATCAGCAACTGGATAGCTTCCTTGCTGGGGTCTTGCCAACTCATGGAGCAGCCTGAAGACAGGTTTAGCAGCTCCGATTCCATTGCTGCGAAGAAAGCCGATGAGTTCCTGTGCCCTGTCAGAACAGATGACATATCTATAACTGATACCTTCTATTTCAGGTGAAGTCAACGGCAGTTTTATAGGCAGGTCATTTAACGCTCTGTTGTAATATTCTGCAATCCTCCTCCTCTTTGAGATAAAGTCAGGCAGTTTCTTAAGCTGCTCAATGCCGATAGCACCCTGCATATCCGTCATCTTGTAATTGTATCTTATCCTGTAATCCTCTTTATTATCATACTCTCTCAGGTCAACAACCCTCTCTATCAGGTCGTCAGAATCGCTCGCTATCATCCCCCCTTCACCGGTTGTAAAGACCTTGGTGGCATAAAAGGAAAATATACTTATGTCACCTAGTGTCCCCACATTGCGACCTCTAATCTTCCCTCCTACTGACTGTGCACAGTCTTCTATAACAGGAATACCCATATCTTTAAATCTCTCTGTATCGCGGGCTGGTGTTCCAAATATATGAGGTATGATAACTGCTCTTGTCTTTTTCGTGATCCGCCTTTTTGCATCGTCATAGCTCAGGTTGTAGTCGTCTCCGTTAATATCCGCTATAATGGCATTTGCGCCGACATAATTAACGGCATTTAACAATGCCGTGCATACAAGATCAGGCGCTATAACTTCATCGCCGGCTTTAACGCCAAGCGCAATAAGCGCTAGATGCAAGGCTGAAGTGCCTGAATTAACTGCTTTAGCCATTTTTAAGCCGAGAAATTGGGAAAACTGCTCCTCGAACTCTTTAACCTTTTTGCCCTGAGCAATGCAACCTGATAAAAGGACTTCAGAAACAGCGGATAATTCTTCTCTGCCTAATGTGGGGCTGGAATGTGGAATCAAGAATACTCCTCCAACTCTTTGTTCAATCCCCGCACTAAGTCAAAGTTATTCCCTGCATTAAAAATAAAATCAATTGCAGACATAAATGGTTCAAATGTACCGTAAAGCTGTTTATATTCCGGATGGACAAAGTGTTGAAACAGCAGCTTAATGCCCGCGTCTTTAAATTTCTCACATTCCATGTAAGTCTTGCCGCCGGCCCCGGCCAAATAAGTGTCTGCATTAAAATATCCGCATATATCAAGCAGCCTTTCAGTAGGCTCTTCGCTTAAGTCAGGAATGGAGCTCGCTGTTACAACCTCTGTATTTATGGAGAACATCTCTTTTATAAGGTTGATTGTATCAATATTCAACAGCGACAGAAAGTCATATTGTTTTTTATATAATTCCTCAAGCGCTGGTTGATACTCCTTAAAAAACATAGCCTTTCCGTAATTGGTCTGCATGGTGTGAAGGTGTTTCTTTGGCCAGTCGTGTTTGTTGTCTATCCTGACGTCGCTGATACTGTCGCCAAAGCTGAAGTTGACAGGGACTGTAAGCCATATACAGTTATTGGACGTCTTTATCTTATTCCTATTCTGGAACTCATTTTTTTTAAACTGGACATTGTCCAGCAGGACAAAGACATCAACCTTGTCCATCTTGTCAAAATATCCGAGCCAAGGCATGAATTGGGGCTGATGGACGGCAATTCTCATCTAAACTTATTACCCTTATTAATTAACAGACTTAGTTATAAGGTATGGATATACATAACGATGTTCTGCCATAGATGTTTCTGGTATCTTACCCTCAAGCAAATAGTTATAACTGATTAATAAGCCCAGAAGCAGCATGTAAGGCTGCGCAATTCTCACGAGCATAAAAGTACTCGCGCCCACACCATGGACAAGCAAGCCGATTGTCGCGCAAAAAAGACCGAGTGCAAGTCCTTTGATAAGTTGAATAGTTGTTCTCCGATAGGTCACATATAAATATTTTAATATCACATAAAAAAGATATGAGAATGTTAAAATTCCGATTATGCCTGTCTCAACAATTACCCTTATAAACTGACCATCAATAAAACCTCCGCCTGTAACGCCTAAACCAACTACTGGACTTTTAACAAACAAGCGCGGCACTTGTTTGTATTTCTCAATCCTCTCTGATGAAGACGGATCAAACTTAGTTAACCCTATTGTCTGGGTCCTCTCAAAACCCTCCTCAGCCTTCCAGAACTGAAATCTTTCTTTTACAGTGCCTGGCATCAATGGGAGGGACATGGCAATAAGGAGCGCTACTATAACTATGACTACTTTTCTTTGCAACCCTTTTGTCAATAAAAGAAAAGTCATCAATGAAAATACGGCAGAAATCCATGAAGTCCTCGACATAGTATAAATAAACGGCAGCACCGCAAAAGCTAATAACAACCCGTATATAGCCTTCTTCCAACCCTTAGTCTCATGGGTATAAAGCCCTGCAACAATAGAGCCTAACAAGACATAGTAACCACCAAATGTATTGGGTTCTGCCGCCTCCCCTTCAAAAGGCATTGTTGTCCGTCCGCCTAATGGTACCTGTATCATGCCGATAAGTGTAACAATTCCCATTGTAACCAGTAAACCGGTTAAAATTATTTTTGCATCTCTTTCACGATTAATATAATAAAAGCATATAAGGAAAAACAAAAAAAACTGAATCATCTTTAATACATAAAAAAAACCAGATGCAGGAGAAACACGGAACAGTGCAACACCTACCGAGGTTGAAATAATCAAGCTTGCAGAGTAAAAAAACATCGGCGCAAACAATTCACCCTTGTAAAGTTTAGGCGGAGGGAAATACTTTGACATAACGAATTCAAAGACAATTCTTATAAGCAAAACTGCTAATAATAAGTCTTCCAGTCTAACTGAAATCTCTCTGGCAGGGGTACCGCCTACAATTATTTCTGGAGATAAAGCAAATGCATACGGCATTAAATATATGGCAAATATCGGATAAAAGGTTGATATTGAAAGTATAGATACCAATAATATTATTCCCAAACTTCCAGTTATTAATGTTTCCATACCTTTTCACCTTACAATCCGTATTAATGAGCCGCCCAGTGCAAGCTACAAGGAATTACAAGTTAAACTTCCTTCATATATCCCTTATTAATCACCAATCCCAGCAATTTTACCTTAAGGGTCTCAAGATGTGACCTTAGCTTCAATAATGTCCCTCTCGGCAGTCTTTCATACTCAGTCAGCAACACTGCAGCATCTATTTTATTAGCAAGGATGGAGGCCTCAGAGTGCATTAAAACAGGCGAAATATCAACAACGACAAAATCAAAAAAAGTCTTTAAGGATACTAACACTTCGTCCATCCTTTTAGAGTTTATAAATGTTGACGAATTCTCTGTTTTCTGTCCATTTGTAAATATATAGAGATTATCAAGGCCCGGCGGTGTCAGCAAGTGTTGAGACCTTATTTCGCCTAGCATAATGTCTGTTATTCTTCTAATCGCTTCATCCCACACATAATGACCCATGAGAACATCCGTAAGACCAGGTTGTCTGTTTATGCCAAAAAGTTTATGGATACTCGGCTCTTTGAAATCAGCATCAACAAGAGCTACTGTCCTCCCTGTTTGGCTGAGAGAAATTGCAAGATTTGCCGCATATATGCTTGATCCCTCTCCGTTTACAGGGTGCAGCACAGCCACTGCCTTAACCCCCGTGTCTTTTGAAATCAATAGGATATTGGGCACTGTCGCTTTATATTGTTCAGCTACATATGTTTCAGGCATAAAATGAGAAGACAGAGACAGATATTTCATTACTTCAGCATCTGCAATATCGGGGTATTTTGCTTTTGTTAACTTAATCATTTCTGGTGTATTCCAATCCGGGATAACCGATAAGACTGGTAATCCTAAGATATCTGCGATATTATCAACCTTACGTGGGATTGTATCAACGGCCTCATGGACAAAGCCGCCGATAAATCCAAAAATTACAGATAAAAAGAAGCTAACAATAAAATTTCCAATAAAAGCAACCCTATTAATAGGGATGGAAGGTTTTACAGCATACCGTGCTATGGTAACTTCCTCTGTTATCCCAGCCTGTTTTAAGGTAGTCTCTTGATGAGCTAAAAGCATTTTAGTATAGAGGTCCTCGTTTATAGCGACTTCTTTCTCAAGCATATTCTGACTCGTTAATACATCAGGGATGTCCTTCAGCTGTGTTTGAAGCATTTGAATATCCTTATCCAGCATCTTAGCTTCGTCCGATTGTTGTCTCTCAAATGCTGCAAGGTCATGAATCATCTGTTTTACTACCGCATCCTTTTGTTCATTGATCGATATCAATGCAGGATGCGCCCGTGTATAGTGCACTAATAATTCTTCTTCCTTTAGTTTTAATTCATTCAACTTAGCATTTAAAGCGCCGAGAAGACTCTCTTGTACTCCCCCCGCATGGATCCATTTGACCCTTTCTCCCTCAAATTCTCGGCCTACCTTGAGGACTTTTATTTTCTCCTTCGTCAGATTGTTGCTGCGAATTAAATTATCCACTCTCTGCGTTTTAGTCACATAATTACTAATCGCTAATTTCTGTTCATCCGAAACTGATGATAATTCCAACCCTTTTCTAAACGAAGTCAACTTCTCCCTCGAGCCTTTTAATTTCGCTTCAAGTTCCAACAGTTTTTCGCTTACAATCCTTCGTTCCTCTAAAATATTTTTATTCCTTTCATAAAAAGCTACATCCCTATAAATTTCAGAGATATAATTGGCAAGCTCTTTTGCCATCTTGCCATCTGTCTGTTGAACCTTTATTGATAAAATGTTTGCGCCTTTCTCTCTTTCAACAGTTATTTTCCATTCCAAATCTTTTATGATTGCCATATACTCAGCAGATGCTTTAACCTGTTCGCTTAGAATATTGGACGGAATAAGTCCGGCCTTTTTTGCAACTGCTTCAAGCACAATAAAACTTTTTATCATTGAGCCCGCTGTCGAAATAGGGTCTCCAACCTGAACCCTTCCAGTAAGCATTTCGCCGAGTGTTGTAACCTTTTCAACCCTAATAGCAGTTTCTGCCTCATAGATGGGTTCCGGCCTTGATAAAAAAATGATGCTAAATAACAATATCATTGCAGTTATAATCACTGCTATAATAGTCTTTTTTCTTCTATGTAAGATATCCTTTACGTCTTTTATCGTATATTCAGCCACTGTTAATTTTCTCCTTCTATTTTGACTCGCCCCATCCTCCACCTCCTTCAGGTGGCAATCCAGGCTGTGTGGTTATTATAGCAGTAGGCGTTGGAGCTGCCTCTCTCCTTAACGGGAAACCTTCCCATATCGGCACAGCAGTCGCACCGTATAAATCCATCGGCAGACGTATTATTGTTATGAAGGGCGAAAGATTTCTCACGAAGTCTCTAATATCTCCGATAACATTCTTAGCAACATAGACTATATCATTATTTTGTAACGCTATATTTTTTCTAAAATCACCTTTTTCATAAATATCTCTTAAATTAATCTTTACAGCCTCCGGTTTTGTTTCATCACCACGGATTATGATTACATCTTCTGCCTTTCCATAAAATGTAGGACCGCCTGAGCGGACCATTGCTTCCAACAAAGAGATATTCACATCATATTGGAATAACCCGGGTTTAAATACCTCTCCAAATACAAACACCTTGTTTTTTATCTCTGACTTGCTCGGAATAAAAATTACATCAGCAGCATCAATAATTATATCCTGTCGGAAGTCAGCCTTAAATACTGCATCAAATAAATTTACAAAATATGTCTTACCAGCCCTCGTAAGCTGAACCCGTGTGAGATCAGCATTAGGGAGATGTCCGCCGGCTCTTGATAAAAATTCTGACAGCCGTTCCCTGCCAAACATAATATAGGCGCCTGGTCCGGTAGGTTGCCTCGATAGATCCCGCACAGCTCCAAAGATAGAAGCTCTATGCGCCACCTTATGAGCAACATAGACTTTTACCAGCGGATCTTTAACATATCTCTTTAAGAGCTTAACAAATTCCATCTCCAATTCTGTCTGTGTAAGCCCTGAAGCCTTAAAATCTTTTATATAAGAAAATGACAAGGTGCCATGCACAGAAACAGGAACTTTATAAGTATTTTCCTTTATCCCCTCCCAGAATACAATCTCCAATTGATCGCCAGAGCCAATTCTATACTCAGGCACATTATTAATTAATTTGAAAACCTTATATTCTACAACAGGCACAATATCCCCAGTTTCAACAAAAGGGTCACTGCTCAGCAATTTCTCTCTGTCATCGCCCTTTGTCATCCCTTCATGGCATTCAGCGCAGGCAATAGTTCCTAAAACTGGCAGATGAATAGTATCCATGGGGGGACGGTTAGTATAGATTTTTTTAGCTAACGGTTGTTTATTCATTGTCTCTATGCTTTTTTTTTGCTCATTATTGGGGTTATTTATTTTTTCTTTTTCTTTTTCAGACGGATTGCCGCCCTTGTATATAATAGTAATATCTACGCGTCGGTTTTTCTGCATAGAATCAGGGTCGCTGCCAGGATACTTAGTTAAACTGTCTCCAAAGCCGGACCACTCTATCCTGTTATTCTGTATGCCATTATCCAGAAGATATTTTGTGACACTCTTCACGCGCGCCTCTGAAAGAATCTGATTATTAGGGAATTCCTGAGACATAATTCTCCTCGGATCGGCATATCCTTCCAGTTTTACTACGGCGCCGTCAACACGTTTAAGAAACTCTGACACACTGTTTAAAATTACCATTGATTCAGACCTCAACTCTGCCTTCCCTGTATCAAAGAAAACAGCGGTATAAAAAACCGGGATAACAAGCACCTTTTTTTCTATTATTTTTTCCTTCTCAACAATCTTCTCAACAGTCTTCTCGACTATTTCCTTTTCCTTAATAACTTCTCTTTTAACCCTAATCGGTTCTCCCGGAGCTCTCAACCAGACCTTTATGCCTTCCCCTTGAGTGGAAGCAGCGATATCTGTCCTGCCGTCGTAATTAAAATCAGCAAAGGCAATATCAAAATAGAATCCATCTGTGGGCAGACCTTCATCCTTTGCAACCCATCTAATTTCATTCCCAATTCTTTGTTGATACCATACCACAATTCCCTTGCCATCATTGGATGTAGCAACTACATCCAAAAATCCGTCTTTATTTAAATCTACCGCCTTTACGCGCCAGAAACTACCGCTTTCTGCCAGCCTTTCTTTCTTGGGGAAATGCCCTTTCCCATCTCCATAAAAAATTGCAACGCCATCGAAATTTGATGCGGCAATAATATCCAGATTGCCATCGCCATTAATATCCGCTAAGCTTACCCCCCAGAATGATCCCTTTTCTATTTCCTGCTGAATAGCCGACCATCTACCATCTCCGGAACCAAGCCATGCTCTCAGTCCTCCATAGGCATCTCCCCATCCTGCACCAACTATATCTAACCTGCCGTCATTATTAATATCGCCAACCGCAGCATCATAATAGATACCTTTGCGGGTAGGACCTGTCTCTGTAATAAAGTTGGCATTACCATCTCCGAGCCAAACCTGAATACCACCGGCGTTGACATCAGTACTGTTTGCGGCAATAATATCCAGATTGCCATCATTATTAATGTCTGCAAGCTTCAGTCCTTCGTACAGTTCTCTCTCTGTAACGCTCTTGCCCGCCTTAAAAAAAGCATCTTCATTCGTCAAAACCTTATTATTTATCCATACCTGTATTCCTTTAGTATCACCACTACTGGATGAAATAATATCAGGGAAGCCATCGTTGTTTATATCTCCTACAGCTATGGAGCGGATATCACCCTTGATTTTAAAACGTTGAATCCTTTCCCAATTTCCAAAACCATCGCCAAACCAAAGGAATATCGCCCCAGGTTCATAACTTCCGCCAACAATATCCAATTTGCCGTCATTATTAAAGTCTGCTATCGCCAAAGACCTGAAGTGTCCGGACCGTTCGGGAGCAGAATCTTTCAACCATACAGGGTCGGACTTTACCTGCAATACCCCATGCCCCACCATAGACAACGGCTGCGGTTTTAAACAACCATTTAGAAAAAGCGTAATTACTGCAACAATTGCAATTAATATACTTCTACTTACGGCTTTAGCCATGGCTATACCCCCATTATATGATTTCATAAAGTGTATCTTTTATTGCTAAGATATGTTCTTTCATCAGATCATATTCCCTGTGCTCCTGAGGTTCCCTGTGATGGGAATCTCTGACTATTTCAATCACGGGTCTCATTGGCGCCAATCTGTTAGTACGGACAACCCTGCCGATATCGCCTGTGTTTAACTTTACATACAGCCCCACTGGAAATACAGACAATTCATCTATTAAAATTCTAATTAAATGTAGAGGGAATTGTGTCTTGTTTTTATCTATAATTTCCTTGATAATTTGAAATGGAAATTTTCTTTCACGCTGCGGTCTCGGCTGAAGCATAGCGGTATAAATAGCAGAAAGCCCTATTATTTTTGCATACTCGTGAATTGACTCTCCCTTTAGTCCCCTCGGATAACCGGAGCCGTCTTCCCTTTCCTGTTCCTGATAGGCTATCTCGGAAACAACGGGGGAAAAGCCGTTATTTTTGAGCATTTCATAAGAATACAAGGGGTGTCTTCTTATCTCCTCCAATTCCGTTTCCTCTAATTTTTCTTTTTTCAAGACTATCTCTCCCGCCACCCTCAACATTCCTATATCATGCATCAGTGCGCATGTCACAAGCTCTTTCATTTGAGAGTCTGAATAATCTAATCGCAACCCAATTTTAGTCGATACAATAGCTACATCAATTAAATTTGAGGTTATATCATTGGTATTTTTTTCGATATACAATATCTTAACAAGCGCATCATTTTGGACAAGCGAATTTATTATTTCTTCAGACATGCTAATCACTATGGATGGGGATGGTCTCTTGTTATCCATAAGCTGAACCAAGAAATCATTCAGAGTCGCCCACATTCTTTCAAACTTATCGGATTTATCATCATCCCTATACTTACCCATCACCACCCCTCCCAATTGTATTGGAAACTTTTTATATAATACATATCCGCTATCCATGGGATTCCCGTCAGATAAAGGCATAGTTATTACTCCTTCCGATGTCCGCTGTATTTTTTCGGCTTCTTTCAAAGGAACCGTTTTAAGAAGAGCAGTCTCTTCAATTTCATTCACGACAATCGGCTCATCAGAAGATGAAGAAGAAGCTGATTCTCGTGTTTTGATCTTATTATTGGCCTTTGACCAGTCATTATTTGCCTTTGACCAGAATGTTTGAGAAGAAGGCTTGGACAATTTTTTTATTATATCACTTACACGCATCTTACCACCCTATACAATGAACTCCTCGCTGCCTACCTTCTGAACAATATCGGAGTCAACCTGTCTCTTTTGCAAGAGATATGTCTCAAAAAGGCACATGTCGCAAATCTTGTTAATTTCCCTCGGCAGGCCCCCGGAAAATCTATAGATGTTCATAACTGCATCATCTGTAAATATCTTCAGATCCCCGCCGACGGCTTCCAGCCTATGTTTAATATACTCCTTAGTCTCATCCACATTTAACGGGAAAAGGTGATATTTAATGGCTATCCTTGCATCAAGAGGGCGTATATTTTGTATAGTCCTCCTTATTTCAAACTGACCGACCAGCACTAATGTTAAAAGCGGACGATTGTTTACCTGAAAATCAGAAAAGAGCCTGAGCTCTTCAAAGATGTCCATATCCTTAATAAGATGCGCTTCGTCAATTATCAGGACGGCATGTTTACCGCGGGTATATGCAGAAATAAGCCATTCATGGAATATATGTATCATCTCCATCTTTTCCGCAAAATCGCCCCTTACGCCAAACTGATGAAGCATTTCCCTTGTAAAACTCTCGCCGTCAAGCGTGGGGTGATTAATCAATGCAACCTCATACTTATCTTTCTCCTTGAACAGTTTTTCCATAATCAGGCTTACCACTATCGTCTTGCCGGCGCCTATGTCGCCGGTAAGAAGAAAAGATCCCTTAAGGGTCTTTATTGCATATAATATTCTCTTTATCGCGTCTTCATGCATTTTGGTCGGATAATAAAAACCTGCGTCTGGAAGTATCTGAAATGGCAGGCCATTAAGACCCCAATGTTCTTCGTACATTAACTCAACCTCCCTGTATCATGCTTATTATACATTTAAAAAGGTCCGCTCTCAATAATAACCTTAACATAATTTACAATCTTATGTTTATCGTCGTCATCTAAAACAATATACCTTGTAGCAATATCGTAATAGTTACCGTGGGCGTCCATGCCATCCGAGACCCTTATTATCTCACATCTGCAGTCAATCAAATCCACTCTCGGCAGGAACATCATGAGCAACTCAACCTTGTCCCCCTGATGAAACACCTTCCTTGCGCGAAACCGTATTCCCGAAGCGCTGAGGTTGACTGCGCTTAACTCAGCAATCTTCATCTCAGGATTTGCAAAGGAATTGACAAGGTTGATTAATTTATTTACCTTTGAGTTGATTGTACTAATTATGGGCTCGTACTTAGCCCCCTTGCTCCTTAAAATCTCATAGAGCTTTAATGCCTTATCACCGAATATCTTTTCTCTAAGCTCCTTCTTTCCAGTCGAATTGAACTCTGCATCAGAGTTGATTATCTCATAATACACCATAACATTGGCATCGTCAATCCTCTGGTGCATACGTCTGTCCTTCAGGTATTCTATGTCCATAATCTAATCACTACTCCTAATATTTTTTTAGATAATCTTAACATAAATTATATTTTTTATAATAACTTATCGTCATCATAAT
>ERZ1292630.2030-Hain-H41-02um-R3-2030-length-19232-cov-8_pt2 | contig 16504 bp, 5 predicted proteins | sample MGYA00564408_ERZ1292630 | MGnify/ENA primary metagenome ERZ1292630 (study PRJEB36523, sample SAMEA6512641) | groundwater metagenome | collected 2019-01-08 | study: AquaDiva: Metagenomics assemblies of 32 groundwater samples | reverse complement strand
CAGCCGCCGAGGGGCGATGCTGCGACGGTCGGACGTCTGTGTGACTTCTACTTTCAGCAACACAGAAACGCAAAAGCCACGAAAGTCAAACAATGCGAAGAATGCATCGAAATTTATCGTATTCACGACGGCGATTTGTAGTGAAATAGAAAGAAAAAAAGAAGGGAGAAAGTCACAGATGCACAGAAACGGAACTCCGAGCCACAACGGGCAAAATTTGATCCGGCTTCGTGATACGATTTTCCTTTTACGTGCAGAGCTGCGTCTTCAGTGCCAAAGTGGGTTAAATGTCTCCGCTGCCACGCGCTGATAGAGAACCAAAAGAAGAAAAAATGAAAGAACAATTTGTCGACTTGCAAAGAGAGATTCCCCTTGGAAATTGAGCGTGGAAGGAAAGTGGTTATTACGCGACAAAAGAGAAAAGATGTTTCGTGTGCGGGAAAAAGCACCCCCCACCAATGCTGAGACAGCACAAGGCCCTCCCTCTCATCAACGTTACGCAATGCAAGCGGGACATGCCTTCTGTACGATGGATACGACGACGCCGAGCGCTCCGAAGACGCCCCCCACAATGATGAGGAGCCACGCGACGACCATGTTGACCCAACCGGTCTGCTTGCGGTCGAAATCGAACGCCTTGAGGTAAAAATAGCCAGGCCAAATGAACGCGAGAGGTGCCCCGCACACGCCTCCCAGAATCGTCACGGCAAACTTCAAACCCGGTACGAAGAGGCCAATCACGAGCGATACCACGGCAAGACTTGCGCAGACGCCTAATCGTACTTTAGTCGGCGTCACGTAGGCGTTTTCGTAGTGCAACAGCTGCAAAATGGCGTCCCGGGTGGGGAAGATGCAAATGGGAAATGCCATTGTGAGCGTGACCGCGATGCACAAGTAGGAGATGAGGATGTAGGCCGTCTTGGTGGGGTCCACATAGCTCCGGAGGATATTCCCCGCCACATTGGCACCAAAGTCACCGAATCCCGCGATGGACACCGCAATGTAGAGCAACGTGCAGCAGAACATGGACACGCCCGCCGCAAGCGTCATGCGATTCGGCGTGGCGTTCTTGAGTTCCGTGTAGATCTCGAAGGCGTTGGTCTGGCAGCAGTAGCCGAAAATGAACACAGGCAGGGAAGTGATCATGGGCAGGTTCCACTCGGCATAGGTCAAATTGTTCTTAAAATTCTCTGTTCCGTCCAAAGCAGCGTGCACGATAACGGCGATGACCAAGAAGGTTGTCGCCATCATCCCGATCATCGAGGCGTAGCGCAACGAGTTGATCTCCTTTGTCAACGACAACGGCAACATGAAGAGCGCCCAAAAGATGGTCGTCAGAAAGCGCAGACCCCATTCGCCTTGGAAACATTTGGGCATACCCTTCAGCTGCTGGAACGGATTCAAGATATCCATGATGCCCTTCACGTACACGAAGGTGATGCTGAAGCAAAACAGCACGATGAGGAGCGCGGTCGCCTTCTCGAATTTCACGCCGACGAGGTGGCGAGCGATGCTTTCGTAGGTGTTGCAGTTGGTGCGCTGAAGCACGAGGATCAGGAAGCGAATGGCCACCACCGTGGCGATGCCCGTGAGCGCAAGCGACACGACACCAATGACGACGCCGGACTGTTGCACCGCTGAGGGCATCGACAGCGTCCCGGCGCCAAGCGTTGCCGCCGCGAGGTTGAAACCAGACGAGGCGATGCTGCCGTGCGGTAACAAGCCGTGGCTCAGGACACGTTTTAAACCACCAAAAAGGCCCGGGGTGGCTGCCTCTTCCTCTTCGGCATGCTCTCCGTGCGACGGCTTGGACGGGGCATCATAAAGATCGCCCGAAATGTGGCCCGTGGAAGCGTTGATCAAGTGAGATCGCTCGTGAGACATCTTTTGACACACGTCGAGGACAAGGGGTGAGCCCGTGAGAGAGGTCCGGCAAGAGGAAGTAGATACGCTGTACGAGACCAAAAGAGCGAGAAAGGCGGTCTAATTGGTCGGCACCATTGACGCAACCCACCCGCTCGTTGAGGGATAATGAGTATGAAAATAAACGAGCTGTGTCTTTGGATGGACGTTCTACAAGAAGGAAGGCGTTTCCTCTCGCCATCGTGACAATCACGCCCTATCGGTGTTTTGCGATACAAGCGAGTCCTCGATTCACACGCTAAAAGCCGCTTACTTGACAAAGCTCGGCCGCTATTTCCGCAAAGCTTGAAGCGGACGTTGCGCCTTGATGATGAAGCAACGACGCGTGGGTTGATGCCTGTGAGGGCTGCGATGGCACCCCCTGGGGGTGCACCAAGAGCTCCTCGACGTGAAGGGCGGCTACGATGCGGCGTTGCTGTTCCGTAAAGTGCAACAAATCACATGCGGTGGCAAAGCGCGCGGCGTGGCCACCCGTGTCCTGTGTGGCCGCCGCCAAGTGACCCCGGGCAGCATGTAAAAGCGAGAGTAACTGCTCCAAGGCGCCATTCGCCGTTGAAAAGCCAGCGGGACCTACTGGAGGGCTAGGCGAATTGGGGCGGCTACGACGCCCGGACAATGTCGGCAGCTCGCCTGAGGATTGCGACGACAGCATCCGCAGGTTGCTCGATGGCAGCAACAGTTGCAGCAACGCCACGGGTGAACAGCCTAGAACGGTCACGTCGTGGGGCTTTCGGTTGCCATCTGTGGCCGCATCGCCCGCTGACTGCGCTGCGGAGGGATCAACGGAACTGTTGGCTGCCGTTTGGTGGTTCGTCGAGGCAGAGAGCACAATGGTCGGAGACGGACCGACCATCGACCCGCTATTCACGGAGGCGAGCAAGGAGTTGAGCGGGGCGCCACTTGCGGGACCCCGTGATCGAACGCCATCGGGTGCGATGGCCAACGTCTGTTGAGGGCTCAGAAAGAACAGAAGTACCAGCCGGGTGGAGACCATTGCGGGAAGCGACACCTTCACCACGGCCATTTCGGAGCTTCGATGGGTGTGCCGGCCGGTGCTGTCCTCGCCTTCCACGATGCAACAGCGAGTCCACAGAGCCAAGAGAGCCACGGAAGGGACCACGTTGATGCCGGCCAACGACGCCGCCGTCGCCAGTCCCCCGCCTCCAGCGCCCCGAAGGGGTGCTTGATACGACTTGACCAAACTGTGGTTGGCAACGAGGCCAGGATCGTCGGCAAGATCACCGGGCGGCCCTTCTGAGTCTCCCGTGGCCAGCGCTGTTCCCCCCCGCATGCTTCCACGCCGCTTCAGCTTTTTCGTCCCATACGCGGCGAGAGCTGCGGCCGGCGCGGCCTCGGATCGTGCCAGTCGAGACGCGTGAAACAACGTCGCGACGGCGGTTTGAAACGTAACGAGCGGCGCACCCTCAAAGTCGAGCGCAAACGTCACTCGCGCAGCCTTGAACGATTTGCCGTCGTCCGCGCCTGATGCGGCAGGGGACGAACTGTCGCCGCCATCCGTTTCAAAGATCGAAGCGACGTCCTGCCGGCCGCCCGCCGCGGTGTCTTCGTCCTGCATGGCCTTCATCAACAGCGCCGCCTGCGCCAAAGCGGCAAGGTTGCCCGTAGGCGCCCTCGCGAGGCGGAGGGCTTCCTGCTCTTGCTGTTCCCGCAGCGCCGCCGCGAGCTCCGCGATGCGTTGCTTTTCCGCTCGGAGGGTGATGACCGCCCGGACGGAAGCGTCCAGCACGGTGCGCAGCAGCACCGTGGAGGCGCAGTACTCCCAGGCGCGGAAGCCATAGCGATTGACTCGGATGACGGTCTCGGGGCTCAAGTGGTCAATCAGTCGCTGTGCCACGTCGACTTGCCCATGCAACGCGGCAAGGTGGAGCAGCGTGTCGCCGTGAAAGCGCGACCTGATGTTGACGCCAAGCTCGGCGCGGTGCTTCGCGAAAAAAGTCACGGCGTCGATGGACAGCGGCGCCCGAACGTGCAACAGCACGTCGAGGCACGCGAGCGCGGCTCGGTACTGCGAAGGAGACACCCCCGCGTTGGCGACGTCCTTGATGACCAAGTCGACGAGCTTGGACTGCGCTAAGGAGGTCGCCGTGACCGTGCCGCTGCTGTTCGAAACCGCTTCGGTTCCGGATGCGGCGAGCAGCGGGTGGACAATGAGGTACTCCAACACCTCCGCACGGCGATGCGCCGCGGCCACCGCCACAAGCTGAAACTGCACCACGATGCCGTAGAAGATCGGCGAGAACACTTCGAACGGGTCCGACGTGTACGTCCAATCGTCCGTTTGATGGCACCCGGCCAACATGGCTAGACTGGCCGCCGTCGAGTCCTCGCCGTGTCCGACGCGACTACGGCCATGATGTGTCGGGGATGACGAAGCCCCGCCGCCTGCTGCTGCGGCGGCCGCGTCTTTTTGCCTCAGGTATCCTGTAAGAAAAGAGGGCGCCACGTCGGAGGAGGACCCGGACGTTGAAGGGTGGCCCCGATGATGATAGTAGTGCAGCAGCTGAAGTTTGGCGGCTCGTGGCAACTGAGGAAGCGGCGAGGCGCCTCGCATGCCGGTTGACGCGGCCAGAGGCCAACTGGGGTTTGCGGGCATGACTTCTTGGCGGAACGTTGCGTCGATTCGCTCGCGAATGGCGTCGAGAGTGGCGATCATGCCGGATCGACATGCGGCGACGCAGACCGCGCCCGCCCAGAGACACAGCTGCATCCAAGTGACCGACGGCGTCGGTGCCCCCGCAAAGAATGATGCCTGAAATGAAGTGCCTGCCAGCGGATGGGGGGCCCCAACGGGTGCCGTCGTCGTCGTCGTCGTCATTCCTGCATTGGTCGTCGCTCCCGCAGCTGCCGCGTGAGCCGACGAGCAAAATGCAACGAGTTTGGCCATGTTTTCCGGCTGCTCAATGAGCCAGTCATCGGTGACCGAGTCCGCGGTTTGAGACGCGTGCGTCCCGGCACCCGTGCGGCGCTTCGATCGTCTCGGCGTCACTGGAGAGGGGGCTGCCGTGTTCACGGCGCCAGATGACGTGCCTGCCGCTTCCGTGCCATCCCGAACGGTCGGCTTGGCGAGATCGGCGATGGCCGCTAGTAGTCGAACCAGCACCTGCGAAAAGGCCCTTTCAGGCACTGCGAGCACACCAATGAGGGGGCCACCGCCGGCTGCCGCCGAAGAATTTGGTGCGTCTTCCGTCGTCGTCGATGCCGTCGCCGCCGCGTGTCCCATTTCCACAGACACCGCCGGGAGAGTCAATCCCGGCATCAGAATGCGCCAGCGAGTGAAGCTGCCTCTCAGGTGCAGCGCCCATTCGTAGCGTTGGCGCAGCCACATCGCCTTGCGCACGGCATCCAGAGAGACGCTTGACAGCTTCTCGGTCGCGAGGAGAACCCCTCCGGTTCGCGCGACACCCGCCGTCGGTACGGATGTGGCTCGTCCCTGCCTGCTGGCCGCTTGCAATGTTGCCAGTTGAGGCCCTCCCTGGTCGAACGTCGCCGTCTCCGGGAAATATTGCGCGAACGGGGCCGCGGACGCCGTCAGCGCCGCGCGCAGTGACCACATGATGTGATACGGGCTATTCGCCGCGCCGACTGCTGCCGCCGGGGTGCGGAACAGCTCCTCGACACGCCCCTTGTCGATGTGGGTGGCATAGGTGGCGAACTGCTGGAGGGGCGGCATTGGCAGCGTCGCGAGGCGTTGCGACAGCTTCTCTTTGGTCACGAGGTTGACAGACTGGGCTCCGGGATCCACCGCCCCAGCGACACCCGCGGCAGCAAAGACGAGGGACGAAAATGACGTGATTTTTGGAGCGGCTGGCGGCCCGCCAATGGCGGTCGCGGTGGTTCGATCCTTCCGGCCACGGGGCGAAGCCGCGGCGGTCGGTTCCTCCTCAGAGGACGTGTCGATGATGTCGGTGAAGGACAGCATCAACGCGGCAATGGGCGGTGGACACGTCGTGACCGCGGTTGGCGCTAAGACATTCATGAGCCGGCGCCACAGGGGCACGTTGGAACTGGACCGTTGCTCTCGAGAGGCGCTGATCAAGTAGTAGCAAACAGACATCCAGAACATGGTGGCGGCCACGCCTTTGCCGACGGTGGCCGGAGCCACGGTGGCGTGGCGAATGCCGACGGCCGACAGCCTCCCCGGCATGATCGTACTGCGTCGGCGCCCGCTAGCGCCCCCGGTCGGTTTTGCCGCACCTGGAGGCTGCGGTGCGTTGGCGATTCCGGGCTGCGGGCTGCGACGACCGGTCGCGGGCGAAAATTCTCCGATAAAAAGACTTCCTGGCGATCGGCTCGCTGGGTGAGCCGCCGACGACGGCGCCTTGACGACCTGCGGTTGCGACGATAGCAGCAGTTGCTTTCCCTCTGGGACTGGGAACTCGTCGCGGATGGCTGGACACACAAAGTCCGATGGCAGCTGCGTCGATTCACACACAGGCAGCAGCGTGACTAAGTTGACCAGATGTGCGACAGACTCGGTAAATAGCCGCCTCTGTCGTGGTCCGTCAAACGCGTTGACGATCGATGTGAACAGCGGTTCTTGCCCCACGTTGTAACTGACACGCTGAAGGTGCATGACGCTGTAGTCCCCACTCCCGTCGATCTGCAGCAGCGCGTTGCCACCGCCGCCAGGGGGCAGCTTGGTCACCAAGCGCTGGACGAGAAATAGGCAGCCTTTTGCCGACGCTTGACACAACAGCGTGCGTTTCGATTCGTCGTCCTCGTCGAGTGGCAACACCAGCATCGTGTGTTGTTGCACCATGTCTAGGAGGGCGGCTTCCACGAGCGGCGTAAGCACCGACTTGGCCTGCTTCAGCACCCGGTGGAGAAACATTGTCACACGGCGGTCCGGCGGCGGCGCCGGCGGCGGTGCGGCCAAAAGTGAAAAATTGGACACGCTCGAGCGGCGCTGCAAGGTGCTCCCCGCTGCCGTGAGGTGATGCGGCGGCGGGGGTTCACTGAGGGGGGCGGAGGATGGTTTCGCAGACCCAGTTGCCGCCAGTGCGGCGTTGGACGGTGTGGACAGGGTGCTAGGCCGTCGAAGCCCTTCGTGCCCGACGATGCTGCCCCGACGGCTGGGGCGGCGAGCGATGGCCTGCGCGGCAATCTCAGCTTCCGGAATAATCGGCCAAAACTTCATGAGCGCCTTGAGTAACTCGGCGTCCGACACGGCAAAAAGCTGCAGCCGATCCAGCGAATTACGCCGTGTGGCGCCTGGTTGGTGATGGTGATGAGGTCGTGTGCTGTGGCTCATAGATCCTGCCGCTGGCGGCTCGATTCCGGTGCATTCGGATAAGTTGCAGCACAGGAACTCATGCTGATTCACCCCAGTGCGGTCGAAGTGCGCGTCGCCTTGCTGCATGACCCACATGGCGAGTTGGCGGCGGCGCAGTCGCACGGCGGCGGTCAATGCGCAGCGCCGCGCGCGTTCTTCACCTTCGCGGCCGTGAAGCGCGGCGACTTGCGGCCCGTTTCGCCCCACGTTGGACGCAGTCCATGGCGTGGTGTCGTCGCTGACGTCGTACTGCGCCGCTGCCAACACGGCATCCTCGTCGTCGACCGCGGCAAAATCGAAACCGTACATCAGCGACCAAGAAATGATTTGCGCGTCGGAAATGCTCGGACACTCAATGAGGACGTGAAGGAGCGTGGTGACCCGCCGGGCTTCTGCGGCGTCGTACATTTGTTCAAGGGCAGCTTCCTCGTTTGGATCCTCCACGGGCTCTGTGTTGTTGGCCACCTGTCTGCCGCGTCGCGACTCGCTGTCTTCGATTGTGACTTGAAAGGCTGGAACATCTTCCCCGTGTTCGCCAGCCGTCGGCGCCATCGTGTCGGCGAAAGGCCAGTTCGCTTGCGCGAGCGGTTGCGGGGCAGGTGTGCCATCTCGAGACCCGCGAGCGGCGCCGTCCTTCGCGATGCGCAGTTCTCGCATTTGACGAAGCCCCAAGGCGGGGAATCCGATGCATCCCGAGTCCTTCCATGCGATGAGTCGAACGTGCGACATGGCCGATCGCGGACCGTGCGGCGCCGGGTGTGGCACGGACGAAAACGTAGACGTTTTGTTCAAGTCGAACGGCGCCTCGTCATCATCCTCGTCGCTGTCTGCAAATTTGGCAATCGAGGAAACGATGTTCAACCCGCCACCCGCCGCACCCTCCGACTGTGCGCTAGTGGGAAGGTCTCCAAATAGCCGCGCCGTCGATCTCCGCCGGCGCGCGTCGTTGGGAAAGGTGGAAGAGCGGCGCCTGCCAACGTTTGGCTTCACGAGGGAGTTCAACTGTTGCTGGAGAGCCGACAGAAGCGGGGGAATGAGCTGGTGATGGCCCAATTTCAGCGCGCACACGAGCGCGGAGTCGTACGCCAAGGGCTGAAACTGCGCCAAGTGCATGGGCTTGTTATTGGCTGTCTGCGAGGTGGGCACCGTCACATCAGCCCCTTCCTTGGCCGACGCGTAGACTTCGTCGATGTGGCGCCAATACTGCTCGTCGAGGTCCGGGTTTTGCGTCGCGATGAAAGCGGCTAGCCGAGGATCGATAGCCGCGGAGGTTACTTTGCTGTGCGGCTGATCGTCGCCGTCCGTCGTACTGCCAAGAAGCCCTTTCACGCCGATGTTACTAAGGAGAACCGACGACCGGCGCCGGAGCTGCTTCCACCGGTCCTGGTGATCCTTCAGGAGCACCGACAGCGGAGACCAGAGCACGTACGCGCCTCGCTGCAGCAAGGCGGTGACGGCACCGAGGCTGCCAAGCATCACGGCGACCTGTAAGGCTGTGGCCCAGCGGTCTGATAGCACATTGGCAGCATCGTTCAGACCGAGGACGTTGCAGATCTCCTCCACTCTCGCGCCCACGCTGAGGGCATGCTCGAAGCGCAAGCAGTAAAACAAGGCTGCCACCGGTCTCGGCAGGCGCATTTCGTACCCCACGGCGTCCGTTGCCAACGGTGGCCGCCGGCGAAGCGCGGGCGTTCGGCTCGTTCCGTCGCCACCGTGCTCCTCGTCCATGAGTTGAGTGAGTACTTTCAAGCAGCTTGACGCCGCCGTCTTGATCGACTCGGCGGTGGACAAGGTATCGTCCACCTGCCGGAGCGCGACCTGAACGACTTCGTAGACGCCTTGGTCGTGCGCGAGCTGGATGGCTCGCTCCTGCGAACGGGGTGCGAGTTGATCGTGGGCCCCGTCGAAGAGACCGCTGCGATCTGTGTTCGGCGACATGATGTTCAACGATGGACTTGCGATGAGTGCCTTCGTTGATGGGGACGGGCCGCCGCCAACCGGCGATGAAATCTTCGTGATGCTAGAGCGGCGCGTGGAGGGGCCGACGTTCAAAAACTCCGGTCGCAGCGTGCCTGGATTCGGACCCTTGGCTTCCGGCGGGGGCCGAAAGCGAACCGCGGTCCTCAGGGCGGTCAGCGCGTCATAGCCGCAGGGAAACCGATCAAGGACCGCGTGTAGCAACCGCTGCTGCTTGTTCGCGGTGCGGCTCGCGGCTGCGGTCGGTGATTGGGCCGCGAGCGTGCGATCGATCCGCGCGGACATTTCAAGCGGTCCCGCGGCGGTGGTCGCCGTTTGTTTCACGTGGCCGATGAGCGCCGTTAGGGCGGCAACCACGGAACCGACCAAATAAGGGTTGGCCGGTCGACACGTTAGCTGGGAGACGACGGTCGCGGACACACCACCGGTCACAGTGGGCGGAACACCCTCGGTTGGCGCAGGGAGCGGCGACGTCAAGGCACCACCGTATGGTGACGAGGGCGGCGCCATCGACGTCGACGCGTCGCGCTCATCCTCCAGACGCTTCAAAATGTCGGCTTCCAGAGAAGTTTTGGCGCCACAGTCAAGCATGAGTCGACAGAGGCGCAGAAATCCCTTTTGAAAGGCGAGATGAATGGGGGACGACGAAACGGCGCGCGACGCGTTCAAGTCGAGCCTCTGCCGGCCCACGTGAACGATCGCCTCCGCCGTCTCCGCGTGATCGTGTGCAATCGCTGCCGCGAGCGAGGTGTAGCCAGCGAGGTTGACCACGTTGAGATCCGCGTTGGCCTCGATGATCGCGGTGCACACGTCGGTCATCCCGAGCGACGAGGCCATAGTGAGCGCCGTCGTGCCGGTCTTGTCCGCGCATTCGATTCGCAGGCGCCGCTTCGCGATGGCCAGCAACAGCAACGCGACGTCGGCGCGGCGGTTCGCGATCGCCACCATCAGGGGCGTGCAGCCGTGCTTGTTCGCGTAGCCACAGTTGACCTCTTGTCCGTACGTCGTAATCAGCTGCATGCACAGGGCGTGGTAGCCTCGAGCGGCGATGACGTGGAGTGGCGTGTCGTCGTTGCTAGCTTCCACCGCGTTGACTTTGCAACGACCATTCATGATTAAAAAGGACGCGGTTTCCTGATGCCCACCGAGCAGCGCCGCGTGCAGCGGGGAAATGCGAAACGGCTCGAATCCGACTTCGATGTCGTCGCAGCCAATGTCCAGAAGCCGGCGACACAGTGCTGTTTGACCGTCCATGCACGCGTACAGTAATGCGGTGCCTCGAGGCGGTCGGCGTTCCCTCTGTGACACGTCAGCGGATTTATATTGTCCGCTATCTAACAGTTGCTTGGCCGCCGCATAATTTCCTACGCGACAGGCAAAGAGCAGCGGCGACGTGTTCCACCGGTCAACCTTGGTCGCCGACGCACCGCGCGACAAAAATATTGGAATTAGGTCACATCGATCAACCTTGACGCAAAGCGACAAACACGTCGACTTATTCGGCGTTTGCGTGTCCAGCACTTCAGCGTCGACGCCACCGTTGGGGTGGCGGAGCATGACGTCCAGGCACTGCTGGCGGTCCAAGAGCAACGCCATGTGCATGGCGCTGACACCGCTGTAGTTTATCGGCTTGATGCTGACCCCAGGAATGTTGAGCAGCGTCTCCAGTAAAACGGGGTCGTCGTTGAGCAAGGCAAGCATGCAAGGGGTATCTCCTACCTCGTCGGGGAGGTTGGCCGAAATCGAGGGACACTTGACCAGCGACGTCGCCAGCCGTCGAAAGCCGTACCGCATGGCAGCCGACAACGGATTCGAGCGAATGGCACCAACCTTGGTGAATAAGTATTGTTGCAAGACGCGCCACTCGACGTCCACCCGACGCTTCCGAGGACTGATGTGCCCCATCACGACGCTGCGCGGAATGACGGACGCCATCAACGTCAGCACCTCGCCGCTCCCGCTCGCCGCCGCGCTCGTCATCGATTCGTTCCAGGAGGTGCATCCGACCCTCAGCGCTTGACTCATTCGCGCGCTGTGCGAAAAAAACCGGCCGTCGGTGAGCAGCGTCGCCATATCGGTGCTGCGTATCGTCACGGCGCCTGAGAATGTGCCTTCCAGCACGATGTCGGGATCGATGACCGCGGGACTCACGTGCGGGCGGACGACGTCGGTCTCCAGCATCGGGTCGTCGGGAATCGCCATGGAACCGAAACTTGTGTCCGATACGGGGGCGCCCGTCGCCCGCGCGGTGGCGTGTAGAGTGCTTCCATGCGAGACGAGGACGACCCAACAATATTCTAGCTTCGTGTTGACATCAATGCAGTGGACATTGGGCGACGGAGAGGAGTCGGGTCCAACGTCCATGCTTCCCCCAGTTCCCAATGCCGTAGTGCTCCACATAGGCATGGTTGTCAACGAGGCATGCTGCTCCAGCAAGGCGCCGGAAAGCGACGTGGCAAGGAGTTGGCGCCTCGGCAGAGGAATGTCAACGCTCGTACTCGCCTCCTCGCCGTCGGCGTTGAGCAGGGATATCAGGACGGGGTAGGGGTCCTCCGAGTTGGTGGACGCTCCATCTGCAGCTACAACGGGTGGGTGGTGGCCTTCAGGGAGCAATTCCAACGCGGGAGGTCGCGTCACGACGACGGAGTTTGCCATCGATCTTGGTGTGATGAGCGACGAGGACGCCGCCCCGTTCGAAATGGGTGTTTCATTACGGCCGGATGGAGTCGTGGAGGGCACCATGTGGGGGTTGCGCAGCTTGAAGAGCAGAGACGGGGGCTGCTCCGACGCCGCCGTCCGGAATCGAACGGCCAGTCGTTGAACAAAGGACATTTGATCTTCCCTCGAAAGCTGGTGCGACACCGATAATGGAACGTTGGCGGAGAGCGACGCTGCGAGGTACCACAGCGCGGGTAATGTGCGATTGGATGCGGGAGTGCCGGCGGCGAGATCCGATGGGGCTGCCACTTGTGCGTGCCGCTGCGGGGAGCCACCCCGCGCGTTGAGTCCCCGGCCGGGAGAGGTCACTCGCTGCTGCGCGGGAGGAGGCGAGGAGCAAGGCTTGGACTTCAAAAGAGGTTCGTCCACAACGGCGACACCGACGTGATGCCCATCAACAAAATACGTACAGTCGCCGCGATCTAAATCCAGTAACGTCGAAATGCAGACGGCCGCTGAGGCCGCGTCCACGCCTGGCGAGCTGGGTGGCGCACTCCCGGACTCAATCTGTAGCATTTTGGCATCGATCCATTCCGCCAACGACATGCAACACGACGACATCACGGGTGGAGACACGTTGCTGCCACTGGGGATCCGAGTGGGTGTGGCGGCCGATGGACGCCGCGACAAGATGTGGAGGCGAGCAAAATAGCTCAGGGCGGGATCGAAGACCATCGTGGATTCTTCGAGCGTCGACGTGCCGTTTATAGGGACCGACTGCCCACGAAAGTGTCGTACCATGACAAAGGCGAGCAACGGAAGAGATTGATTGTCAAGCCCCGAGGCGGCCGCATTAGCCGTCGCAAGATCCTTCAGTCGTGCTTTCCGCAACGACGACGGCGACTCTTCGCGGACGCCTCGGGCCGGTGTCGCCTTGGGGAGACGCTTTCCCGTCGGAGAACCGAATCCACCAGGCGACGCTGGATTGGGGGCTTTCTGTGGTACGAGGAGCTCTTTCGGCAGCAGGAACGGCACCAACGACAGACTGACGCCGATGCTACGACCTGCTGTGTCCTCCCCAAGTAAGAACGGTGTCACGCCATCCGCCGGGCATGTCTCGCGGCACCACCCGAAACGGCATGTGGTGCCGGCGTCGGGCAGAGCCAGCAGCGCGAGCGGCACGTCCCACGACGCGAGGTAGGCGCCATCAAACACCGCTGTGTCAAGCCGCGCGGTGACCGGAACCGACGCGGGCGATCCCAGCACGGCGTCCACGGCGGCCCCGGTCGCCGCGGAGAAGGGGAGCCCCGGAAGCACCATGGAGATTCCCCCACTGTGGTTCTCGAGAGGAGCACCACCGACTCCTCCGCCCCCAAAGCTCGTGGAGGGACGAAACGACTGAGATGAGTTCAACACCCGTTTTGATGGCGACAAACTTCTGCCGCCAGTTTCCCGCGAAAGGGGGCGCCCGGTGAAGGTGGATTGCGCCGAGACGTTACTATCGGCGCCACCGGTATCGGATCGCATGCGTTGAGGGGAGGCTTCCCGCGCCAGCGCCGCTGCGGAGAACTGCTTGTCGACAGCGTGGCGCAGCCGCACGGACAACACGTCGGCATAGGCCAGCGATCCATCCCCGACCAACATGGCCGCGAGCTTCGCGAAGGTGGGTGGGAGCGGAGCGAGCAGACCCGCCCCAGCGCGGACCAATCGGTCGTTGCTAGCTGCCGGAATGACCATCGGCGCGCAAAAGTTATCGGCACACAGCGAGAGATGGATGCGGGAGCCACGCCGGAACGTCGCCGCGCTCGGAAGGTGTTGAAGTCGGCCGGGAAGAGCCCCCACCCGGACAGACCCCACGCTGCCGAAACTTCCAGGAGGCGAACCCGTGCTGTTGGAATCCGAGGCGTGCGCTTGCATGTCGTCGGTGCGGCCGGTAATTAGACTTGCGCGACGACTGCCTGGTTGACTGGCAGAGCTACCGCAACTCCCGAGGGACACGAACGTCGCCAAATCGACGGCCGCAGCGGTCTCGCCGCCCCCCACACGATTTGCGCTCATGTCGGGAGCAGCGGAGGACGTCGACGCGGACGGATCATGGCCACCAGCGGCGTCGACTCGCTCTTGAAGGAGGCGATACAGCTGGATCATGCAGTGCAGGCACGAGGCCGGAAGCGGCGGCGCAGCGGTTGGTGACGGCCGGTGAGGCATCGTTGCCGGGCTGCTATCGACCTGTCCCGTGGCACTACGGCCAAGTGGGGCTGGAGGAAGCGCTTCGGGACCTAGTAACAGAGGGACACAGGCCGTGTCGGGCGGCAGGTACAGCAGCTCGATGAGGTCGGTCCACCCCAAGGTCAGCGACATGAGAACCACCTTGAAGTCCTCACTCGCATCCTCCGACGCCTCCGAATAGATCACGTGCCAGCAACGCGACGGAATCTTCGCCAGCAGTCGCGCCACAGCCTTGTGCAACTTAAACTCCACGCAACGCCGTAGCAGCGTGCGCAAATCGGGATACGGCGTCAGCTCCAGGAGTTCGCGAGGCGCATGCGACAGGAGTGCCGACAAGAGAAGCGGCGGACAGCGGGGGTGCAGGAGTAGGCGCTGCAGCGTGTCGGCGTCCCGGAGGCTCAGGACCAGCCAACGGATGAAGTGCACATCCCGTGGCAGTTGTTGCGCGGAGGGAGCGAACGTGTCGGTGACGAGCGGTCGGGTGCTTGTCGTCGGTGCTGCCGGCGTGGAGAGCGGATGATGATGAGCAAACAATTCCGGTATCGCCCAGAGCCAAAATTCGGCATTCGACGGTGGATTGGAAGACTTGGCGCTACTGGTGCAAGCCTCCGTCGCCGCGTGCAACGCGGCACTGCCAGAAGGCGTCGCGCTCAACTGCTGCACGAGATGCAGCACGGCGTCGACAAAACCGTCGGTGAGCAGCGTGAGCGAGTCGCTGATGGCGTCGCTACCATCCACCCTGCGGCGCATCAGGCGGTGGAGCGGGTCATCCTCGATGGGTTCCTCGGCAACGGTGGGCGCCTTGCTGGCGAGTTCTAACTCAAGGGCTTCCACGGCGTCACATAGGGCGCGCATAGGAGCATCGCGAACGTACGCGTGCCCTCTCGTGCTGCTGTAGTAGTCGGACATCAGCTGCACCCGTCGCTTGGCCAGCTCGAGCTTGTCCTGAAGCTCTTCCACGGTGGCGTGGGGAGAGAATGCGGTGCTGCTGTTGTTTTTTGCCAATGGTGGCTGGGTGGTGGCCTTTTGCGCTTTGCTCTTCGGAGATGTGCTTGTGAGGCCAGGACTTCGGGAGGGAGATGCGCTGGATGGAACGGGCAGCTCCCGGTAAAGCGTTTTCACCCGGTCCCAGCTCGCGGTGTCGCGGCTAGCATCAAAAATTTCAGACGTCAACGATAACCGTCGGGCCCGAGGCTGCGGGGGTGATTCGACGCTCACGATGGGTAGACGATTCGCGACGGGTGGCGCCGAAGCCACCTTCGAAAGGGCAGGAAACATGTCGTGGTGTATTTCTTGTCGTTGTTCTTCTTTGCTCAAACGAATGAATCTTTACAAAACACTGAACAAAACCAAGAAAGAGACGTCTACGTCGAAAGCGACGGTCATACTCTTCGTAGCAGATTACATTTACCGCCCGGAGAGAGAGAGAGAGAGTACACAGTGAGGTCACAATGATGGAGGGATGTAATGTGCTCTCCGAAAACAAATAACAACTAAAATGTAGCGTTGGACGCTGCCCATCGATTCCTAATCGCAACCTCCGTCGTGGCGGCTCAGGAGTGACCGGGCAGACGACGCTGCAGTTTTCTATCCCTTTCGTACTGCCCGATTCCGTCAAGGAAGGACCCTGTCCCACCCGCAGGCGTGGGCTCGACATCCGATGATGAAGGGCCCACCGCGTGGCGAGTCGCAGACGGTTGGGACATGGTCGCCACGGCCTGCGGCGAGCCCCGGACGACCGCCTGCAAGCGGCGAATCGCGGAGGTGTCCTGAGGATCGACCAAAATTTTTTGCAGTGCCGACATCACGTCGTTCAACTGCCTGTGAGCGGATTGTGACTGTCGGAGGGCGAGATCCTTCGCCTGCCGTTCCTTTTGCAGTGCAAGGAGTGTCCCCTCCGCCTCCTCGCGGGCCTGGCGCTCCCGGGCCAACATCTCCTCGAGCAGCTGCAGCTTTTCCAAGGCTTGGGTGCTGTTGATGGACCGTTGCGAACCCGTCGCGGCCGCTCCGCCGTTGTTGGAGGAGGAGCTGCGTCGCGACCCCCCCGACTGGGCACCGGAGCTACGTTGGCTGCCGGCCGCGGCGGCGGCCGAACTCCGCGTTGAGCCCCTTTGAGACCCCGTGCTTGGCAACCCGCCGCTACGTTGACTACTGCCGCTCGTCGCGATCGCCACCGGAGCACCTGCGTCCACCACGGCGGCTTCCTTCCGCGGCGGTTGCGACATCTCTGGCGCCGATGAGCTCGCTGGCTGCTTACTAGCCCCCAGCGGAGGCAGGCCACCTGATACCTTGGCAGACATTTTTCAACGGACGGAACAATGAGCTCGTGTGGGGTAGTTTCTGCCGTAAACAAACATGTGAAACGGTTCGTTCACTGCTAGCGAAACAGGGTGCTGGAGGTGGTTCCCCCAGTGCGGCCTCTCT
>ERZ1292630.2604-Hain-H41-02um-R3-2604-length-16514-cov-5_pt1 | contig 16514 bp, 15 predicted proteins | sample MGYA00564408_ERZ1292630 | MGnify/ENA primary metagenome ERZ1292630 (study PRJEB36523, sample SAMEA6512641) | groundwater metagenome | collected 2019-01-08 | study: AquaDiva: Metagenomics assemblies of 32 groundwater samples | reverse complement strand
GATCATCGATGTTCTCCCACCAAAGAGTCTATCGCCAATTGGTGGGCGAGCAGTCACACTACGCAAGCACCGAAAGCAGTTCGCCGCGGCATTCACCAAAGCCGATGCGCCGGAAACCGTCGCGCTCGCACGACCCGCGCAGCAGCACCTCATCGCCATCGTGCAGAAAGGCACGCGTCTCACCCGTCGAGAGCGTCACCGGCTTCTCACCACGCCACGCCAGTTCCAGCAGGCACCCCCGCGCGTCCGGCTCCGGCCCCGACACCGTGCCGCTGGCCAGCAGGTCACCCGGGCGCAGGTTGCACCCGTTGCTCGCGTGGTGGGTCAGCATCTGCGCGAGCGTCCAGTACATCGAGCCGAACGAACCGCGGCTCAGGCGCTCGGCCGGCTGCCCCGCATCGCGCATCGCCGCGGTGCGCAGCCAGACCTCGAGCGCAATGCCGAACCCGCCGCGCTCGCGGTCTCCGGCGAGGTCGAGATACGGCAGCGGCGCCGGATCACCCTCGGGGCGCGCAAATGCCGGCGTGCGGAAGGGCTCCAGCGCGTCGAGCGTCACCACCCAGGGCGATACCGTGGTGGCAAAGTTCTTGGCGAGGAAGGGTCCGAGCGGCTGGTATTCCCACTGCTGCAGGTCACGGGCCGACCAGTCGTTCACGAGGCAGAGGCCGAACAGGTGGTCCTCGGCCTGCGCCAGCGGTATCGAGTCTCCCATTCGGTTGCCGCGCGCGATGTACGCGCCGATCTCCAGCTCGTAGTCCATGCGCGCACTGACCGTCATCGTGGGAGGCCCGGCCGGGCTGCCGACTGTCTGGCCGCGTGGCCGGCGCACCGGCGTGCCGCTGGCCACGATGCTCGATGCGCGTCCGTGATAGCCGATGGGCATCCACTTGTAGTTCGGCAGCAGCGGATTGTCGGGGCGGAACATCGACCCGACGTTGGAGGCGTGAAAGACCGACGCGTAGAAGTCGGTGTAATCGCCGATCTCGGCCGGCACCCGCATGCCGATGGACTCCACCGCGGCCAGGATGTCGCGGGCGATCCCCTGCGCGTGCTCGCCCTCCGGGGTGTCGGCGCGCAGCAAGCGGTGCACGACGCGGCGCACTGCGCGCGCATCGGCGCGGCCCAGGGTCATCAGCGGGTTCAGCGTCCACGACGTGAGCGCATCGCGCACTGCCGGGTCGAGTCCACCGAACAACCCCGCGTGAGTGGCCGCCAGGCAATCGAGCACGCGGTCACCAATGGCGATTCCCACGCGCGGCCGCTCCTCGAAGTCGTGCCGAAAGATGCCGAACGGCAGGTTGGTCAGGGGAAAATCGGTATCGGGCGCGCTGGCGCCCTCGACCCACGAAATGAGCGCCGGGTCGTGCGTCTCGTCGAGGTGTGGGCTGGTCACGGCACGTGGAGGGCGGAAAGGTCGTCGATGGGCTCGCGAAACGAGCAGGAGCCGAAACTCAGTGAGAATCGTGCGCGGGTGTCGGCGACCAGCGCACGCAGCGCGGGCTCCGTCATCCGTCGTCCGTCGTCCGTCGTCCGTCGTCAGCCCTCACATCTTCGGCCCGGTGAGGTACTTCCCCAGCCACCCGTGGAACTCGTTGTACCAGAGCTGGCTGTTCTGCGGCTTGAGGATCCAGTGCCCCTCGTCGGGATACACCAGCATGCGGCTCTCCACGCCCTGCCGCTGGAGCGCGGTGAAGAGCGAGAGTCCCTCGGTGTACGGCACGCGATAGTCGAGCTCGCCGTGGATCACCAGCGTCGGCGTCTTGAAATTCTTCGCGTAGAGGTGCGGCGAGAACTTGCGGTACTGCGTGGCCATCGCCTGCGAATTCCACCACGGACCGCCGAACTCCCACTCCACGAACCACTGTTCCTCGGTAGCGCCATTCATGGCTTCCAGGTTGAACACCCCGGCGTGCGACACGAACGCCTTGAAACGGTTCGTGTGCCCCGCCATCCAGTTCACCATGTAGCCGCCAAACGAACCACCGGCGGCTGCCAGGCGCGTGCTGTCCATCCACTTGTTGGAGGCCAGCGCGGCGTCGAGCCCCTTCATGAGGTCGGTGTACACCTTGCCGCCCCAGTCCTTGCTGACGCCGTCAGTGAGCTTCTGGCCGTAGCCGGTCGAGCCGGTCGGGTTGATGATGACCAGTCCGTATCCACCACTGGCGAACATCTGGTAGTTCCAGCGCGTCGACCAGGCGTCGAACCACGCCCCCTGCGGCCCGCCATGCACGAGCAGCAGCACGGGGAACTTCTTTCCTTCCACGTACTGCGGCGGCTTCAGCACCCAGCCGTGGATGTTCTGGTTCAGCGCGCCCTTAAACCAGAAATCCTCGAGCGGCGGCAGGTTGAGGCCGGCGAGCAGCGCGTCGTTCTCGTGCGTGAAGGCGCGCGCGTTGCTCACGCCGGCGTCGTCGAGCGTGCCGATCCACACCTCGGGCGGCTGCGACGCCGACTCGCGGATCCACGCCACGGTGCCGTTGTCGGCCAGCGAGAGCTGCGTGTTCTGGTGGTCGGCGATCACGACCTTGGGCGCGCTCGCCTTGCCCTGCGCGTCGAGCGTCACGCGGAAGTACCGGTCGCGGCCCTGGTCACCGGCCAGCACCAGCAGCGTCTTGCCGTCCTTCGCCGCGAGGTACCCATCGGCGTTGCGGTCCCATGCCGAAAGCAGCTCGTGCGTCGTCTGGCTCCTGATGTCGAACGCCATCAGGCGCCACTTGTCCGCCTCGAAGCCGGCGCGGCGCTGTGACGCGTAGTACACCGTCTTGCCGTCGGGCGCCCAGACGGGGTTCTGGTCGGCGCCGAGGTTGAACGAGGTCTTCGGCTTCGCGTCGCCTCCGGCCACGCTCACCGCGTAGACGTTGATGTCGGTCGTCCACGCTTCCTTTCGTCCTTCATCCTTGGCGGTGAACCCGATGTCCCGGCCATCGGGGCTGAAGGCATATCCCTCGCTCCCGCCAAACGGACCAGGCGGCACGTCGTACGTTGCGCCGGGCACCAAGTCGCGCAGGTCGCTGCCGTCGGGCTTCACGACGAACAAGTGTGAGCGCGTTCCCTCGTCGTACGTGTTCCAGTGACGCATCATCAGCTGGTCGGCGATGCGCGCCTTCACCTTGCTTTCGGCTTTCGCCTTTTCCTTCGCCGCATTGCACGTCTCATCGCGGCATGCCGGGTACACCGCCGACACGAACGCGATGCGATCACCTGTCGGCGACCAGACCGGCCCGCTGGCGCCGCCCGTCAGGTTCGTCAGCTGCCGCGCATGATCTCCCGTCGGGCTGGCGATCCAGAGCTGGCCGCCGCTGGTGTACACCACCCACTTGCCGTCGGGCGACCATCGCGCTTCGCTGGCCACCGTCTTCTCATCGGGGAACGCTCGCGCCGCGCCGTCGCCGACGGACGCGAGCCAGGTGTGCGTCGTGCGCTTGTTGGCGGCCAGGTCGGTGGTGCGCACCGCGTACAACAGCCGCGCCCCGTCGGCGGAGAGCTGCGGGTCCGACACCAGGCGCGCCGAGGCAAAGTCCTCGAACGAGATCGCCCGGCGCTGCTGCGCGCCCAGCACCGGCGCGGCGAACGAGAGGGCGACCAGCACGAACTTCACGAGATGACGACAATTCATTGGGCACTCCTGCGGCCAGTGGCCGCCCTGACTCAGAGAAACGCCGAGAGATCGGGGAACGCCTGCGCCAGCCGCGCGGCCATCTCCGGCACGTCACGCATCAACCGAAAATCCGAGAACTCGAATCCCGGCGCCACGATGCATCCGGCGAGCGTGAAGTCGCCGGTGCAGCGCACCGCCTGCCAGCAGCCGGCGGGGACGACGCGCATTGGCGCGAGCGCTCCACCCACCGGCCCCATCGATTCCACCTTGTGGCGCGAGACCTGCGGGTCGAGCAGGTGCAGCTCGAGCGGCGCGCCCTCGTGCCAGTGCCAGATCTCGTCCGACGCCACCCGGTGCCACCGGTTGGTGTCGCTACCGCGCAGCAGATAGTAGATGGAGGTCGCTGCCCAGCGCTCCGAGCGGCCGTCGTCGGTGCGCACCATGCGGCGCGAGCGGAAGATCTCGCGGTAGAAGCCGCCCTCCGGGTGCGGGGCGAGCCTGAGTTCGCGCACCAGCTCGTCGGCGCGATCGCTCATGGCTGGCTCTGGTGCAGCCGGACCGCCGTCGCCCTGGCCCGCACCTTGATGTTGATCACTTCCACACCCACGGAGAACGCCATCGCGAAATACGTGTACCCCTTGGGCACGTGGTAGCCGAATCCCTCGATGATCAGGTTGCCGCCGATCATCACCAGGAATGACAGCGCCAGCACCTTGATGGTGGGATGCCGGTCCACGAACTCGGAGATCGGCGTCGCCGCCCACAGCATCACCAGCAGGGCGATCACGTTGGCGGCGATCATCACCGACAGCTCCTTCACCATTCCCACGGCGGTGATCACCGAGTCTACCGAGAAGACGATGTCCACCACCATGATCTGCGCCACCACCGCCCACAGCGCGCCCCTCGCCTTGCCCGCCTCGCCGTGGTGCTCCGCCCCCTCCAGCTTCGAGTGGATCTCGTACGTCGCCTTGCCGATGAGGAACAACCCGCCGACGATGAGGATCAGGTCGCGCCCGGAAATGCCGCGCCCCATCATCGTGAACAGCGCGCCCGTCAGCCCCATGACCCAGGTGATGCTCAGCAGGAACAGGATGCGCGTCAGCAGCGCGCCGGTGAGGCCGAGCTGCCGTGCCTTGGACTGCTCACCCCGGGGCAGCTTGCCGGCGAGGATCGCGATGAAGATGATGTTGTCGATGCCTAGGACGAGCTCGAGCGCCGTCAGCGTCGTGAGCCCGATCCACACGTTTGGATCGCCGAGCCAGGAAATCATCGATACGGGGGCTGAAGGTGTGATGACGACCGCGGCGGTGCCCACGCTGCGCACCGCCGCTTCCTAAGCTACCGATCCGGAACGGGAGGCGGCACGGCGCCCCCCGACCACGTGATCGTCCATCGGCGGCTCTCGCCGGCCTCGAGCCAGTGCGCTCGCTCCCACGCTCCCAACGCATCGGTAAGCGTGTCGGGTGCCCCGATGGCCGGTTCGAACCCGAGGTTTCGATAAGGTGCCGGCTTTCGCCATGGCAGCCACGACGTCTTCGGCAGCGGGTTCCAGCCCCCGTGGTTGATCCACAGCCCGAGTTGCGGCACCTGCGCGCTGTCGAAGCGCACCGTCAGCATCGCGTCGCCCTCGACCACGTGCGCCGTCTGCCTTCCTGGCGGCAGGTCGACGAACAGTTTGCACGCATACGGCCTCTTCCTCGCGCCGGCCGGCACCGACAGGTCCATCAACTGGCCGCCAGAGCGCAGCCGCGGCCACCGGTGCTCCGCGCCTGCGCCGCCGAGGTCCACGCCATGCTGGGCCCAGACGCGCAGTCGCGCACCCTCGGGAAGCACCACGCGTGTGGCCGAAGTGAGCGGCAGCAGCGGATGCGCCGACCAGATGAAGGGAATCCGCAGCGCGCCGAGATTGGTGGCCGCGTACTCGCAGCGCACGTCCCCGGCCGGCGTCACCACCACCGCGCGCTCGAACCGGTACGGCAGGCGCTCGCCGGTCCACACGAGGTGCGCGCGATGTCCCGCCTCCCCCGTGGTGAGCGTCAGTTCGGGATGTTGCGACCAGAGTTCCCCATGGTCCGGCAATTCCCTCCCCCCCGCCCCCCGCACCAGCGACGGCAGCGTGCACGCGCCCGCCGTCGGGAAGCACTCGTCGTATCCGCCGCTGTCGGCGGTGAGCACGTACGAGGCGCCGGCTTCGGGCGCGCGGTACGGCAACTGGGGGTTCCGCCACAGCCACTGCCGCTCGCCGAACCAGAGCTGCGAAATCTTGCCGCCGAGCGCCGGGATGATCACGACGCGCGCATCCCCGCCGCGCAGCTCGACGGTGCCGAACGTCTCGGAGCGCACGTCAGCGGCCAACGGGTTACCGGATGGTTGCAGGGTCGATGCCGCGCGTCGCGAACACGCGGGCCACGGTGTCGCCGATCTTGTTGTTCGGTGTGCTCGCGCCGGCCGTCAGGCCCACGCGAACCGCGCCGCTTCCCAGCCAGCCGGCCGTCTCCCCGCCGAGTCCCGTCAGCGGGTCGCGCGCGAAGATCGTGCCACGCTCGGGATCGATGCACAGCGCGTCTTCCACGTGGAAGGTCCGCACGCGCTCGGCGCACAACGCGGCCAGCGACAGCGTGTTGCTCGAGTTGTAGCCACCAACCACGATCATCACGTCCAGTGGCTCCTGCAGCAGCGCGTTCACCGCATCCTGACGATCCTGCGTCGCGCTGCAGATCGTGTCGAACGTCCGAAAATTGGCTGCCCTGTACTCTTCGCCCTTCAGCGCAGCCATCGTCCGCCCCACTTCCTCGCCGATGGCCAGGGATTCGCGCGCCAGCATCGTCGTCTGGTTGGCGACGCCGATGCGCGCCAGGTGGAGGTCGGGATCGAAGTGAGCGCTGGCCGACTTGGCGAACTTTGCCAGGAACGCCGCGCGATCGCCGCGCCCCTCGATGTACGCGCAAACTTCCTTGGCCTCGTCCATGTTGCGCACCACCAGGTAGGTGCCGCCGGGAAACTTCTCCACCTGCGACGCCGTGGCGCGCGTTTCCTCGTGATAGTGCTTGCCGTGGATCAGCGACGTGAAGCCGTCGCGCGCGTAGGCTTCCACGCGCTTCCACACGTTGAGCACCGAACCGCAGGTGGTGTCCACCACCACGCAGCCGCGCTCTCGCAGCGTGTTGAAGTCGGTGATCGTTACGCCGAACGCCGGCAGGATGACGACATCGTCGGCCTTGATGCCCGAGTAGTCGAACCCGCCCTCGCCCGGCATCAGGATCTCGATGCCCATCTCGCGCAGTCGCACGTTCACGTGCGGGTTGTGGATGATCTCGCCCACCAGGACGACGCGGCGACCCGGGAATTTGTGGCGCGTCTGATAGGCGTATTCGACCGCCCGCTCCACGCCATAGCAGAACCCGAACTCCTTGGCGAGGCGCACCGAGACATCGCCCACCACCAGGTGGTAGTCCCGCGCTCGCAGCAGGTCCACGATCTCGCCGGTGTAGTCGGCCACCAGTGTCGCCTCGACCGCCTGCTTGAGGCCGAAACCCTTGCGGAAGTAGGTCGCGTCGGAGGAACTCATGCAGGGAAAGGTAGTGGACACGCCGTCGTTCCGGGGGCTGCATCCTCGCCAGCGGCAGGGGAAGGCCCTAGCTTTTCCCGCCATGAGTGAACACTTCGACCTCGTCGTGATTGGCGCCGGCCCGGCGGGTGAAAAGGGGGCGGCCCAGGCCGCCTACTTCGGAAAGACGGTCTGTCTGGTCGAGCGCGCGCCCAAGCCGGGCGGCGCCGCCGTCAACTCGGGCACGATCCCGTCCAAGACGCTGCGCGAGACCGCGCTCGCCCTCTCCGCGCTGCGGCAGAAGGGGCTGTACGGCGTCGAGTTCCACGTGCGCCCCGACATCTCCATCAGCGACTTCATGCGCCGCGAGCGCGGGGTCGTCGAGGCGTCATGGCGGCTCATTGAGGATAACCTCGAGCGCCATCACGTCTTCACCGTGCAGGGCGCCGCCCGCTTCACCGGACCGCAGGCCATCGAGGTGACGCGACACGGCCAGGAACCGCGCGTGATCACCGGCGACACGTTCCTCGTGGCCACGGGCTCGCATCCCTGGCGAGCGCCGCACGTGCCCTTCGACGGCGCCGTCGTGATCGACAGTGACGACGTGCTGGCGATCGAGGCCATCCCCGCGCGCATGATCGTCATCGGCGGCGGCGTGATCGGCTGCGAGTACGCGTGCACCTTCGCCGCGCTCGGCGTGCAGGTGACGATCATCAATGCCGGCGATCGCCTGCTCACCCAGTTCGACCACGACGTCAGCGATGCCCTGCGCCAGGAGTTCACGCGCCGCTTCGGCATTCACACGCTCCTGGGCGCCGACGTCAGCAGCATCGAGGTGCACGACGGCCTGGGGCACGTCACCGTGGCCGACGGCACCATGCTGGTGGCCGAATGCGTGCTGTATTGCGCCGGCCACGAGGGCAACACCGCCGGGCTCGGGCTGGAGAATGCCGGCGTCGCCACCAACGCGCGCGGCTTCATCCAGGTGGACGAGAAGTTCCGCACCAGCATCACGCACATTTACGCCGCGGGCGACGTCATCGGGTTTCCGGCGATGGCGTCGACGTCCATGGAGCAGGCGCGCGTGGCCGTCTGCCACGCGTTCGACTTCAAGTACAAGCAGGCGGTTTCGGAAATCATGCCCTACGGCGTCTGGACGATTCCCGAGGTGGCCACCGTCGGCATGTCCGAGCATGACGCCCGCGCGCACGACCTGTCGTACGAGATCGGCAAGGCGAGCTTCCGCGACAACGTGCGTGGCCAGATCATCGGTGAAACGGCCGGCTTCGTGAAACTCGTCTTCAGCCCCGAAGACCAGCGGCTGCTCGGCGCCGCCGTGGTGGGCGAAGGGGCGTGCGAGCTCATTCACGTGGCCGGCGCGGTGCTCGGCTTCCACGGCACGATCGACTACTTCATCCAGGCCGTGTTCACCTACCCGACGCTGAGCAATGCGTTCAAGTACGCCGCGTACGACGGGCTGCAGCGGGTGCAGAACAAGATCCGGAAGTCGGGGGGGATGGAAATGAAACAGTAGGTGGTTGGCGGCTGGCGGCTGGCGGCTGGCGGCTGGCGGCTGGCGGCTGGTGGCTGGTGGAGAACCACCTACTACCAACCACCAGCTACCAACTACCAGCTACCAGCTACCAGCTACCAGCTGCCAGCTACCAGCTACCAGCTACTCCGCGACATACTCTGCGATCGCGGCACGCACGTTTTCCGGCAACGGATACGGCGCCAACGTGGCCCTGTGCACGCACACCACCGTCAGGGTACCGCTCGCCCGGTGCACGCGGTCGCGCTCGCGGTACACCTCGAAACGCAGGGTGAGCGACGTCCTCCCCACCCGGGCGATCCAGGCCTCGATGACCACTTCCTCGTCCATGTGCGCCGGCGAGTGGAACTCGCACTGCAGCGCCTTGCGCGGCAGCCAGACGTCGCCCGCAAGACGCAGCACTTCGTAGGGCAACCCGCAGGCGCGGTACATCTCGTGCTCCGCGATCTCGAAGAATCGCAGGTAGGTGCCGTAATGGATGATGCCCATCGGGTCGCAGTCGGACCAACGGACGCGGTCGGTAATCGAGAAATGAGGCATGGGTGCGGAGTGCGGGGGCTTGGTGGAGAGGAATGAGTGGAGGTGGGGTGAGGAGGGGCGGGGCGACCGCCCCCTCCCCCCTCACCCCGAACTTCGCTCTTCCCTCCGCACCAAACCCCCATACTCCGCACCCCTCCCCGAGTACAACACCTCGCCGAGGACGGGAGCGAGTGCATAGGCGATGATGACTTCGTATGCCTGCTGCCGGCTTACCAGCCCATGCGTGAGCACGCCCACCGCCCCCGCACCGTGCTTGATGTTCTCCGTCCCGGCCAGCCGATCGATGGCGTGCCCCAACTCCGCGCCGTCGCGGATGAGCGCCGCCACGGTGTCGGGCAGTGGCATCGAGAGCGACCCGCCGACGTGCGTGCCGCCATCGCGGGTGGCCACCACCGCCCAGGCGCAGGTGCGCATCCCCGTCGGCGTCTCCACCACGCCGCCCTCGATGCCAACGCCGAGGTCGGCGTCGAGCGCCGCGCGCGCCGCGTGGGCCCGGTTCGCGGCGCCGGCGATGGTCTGCGTATCCCCAACCGGCTGGTCCGGCACGCCCGAGTCGACCGCCACGCCATCCACCGTGAGGAGGGGGGCGAGCTGCCGCAGCACGGCGCGCACGGCGCCGAGCTTCACCGGGTTGGTGGAACCGACGGCGACACGATGGATGTTGGCGAGAGGCACGGCGTGTAAGTTAGGCGAACGATGCCCCGCGTGAGAGTTCCCCCGGCCGCCGGTCGGCTCTGGCTCGACTTCGTCAACACCGAGGAGGCGCCGCGCCACGCGCACGCCGACACGCTGAAATCGTTCGATTCGTACCTGACGTGGCTCGAGTCGGTTGCACTGCTCGACGCCGGCCGTCGCGCTGCGCTGCAACGCCGCGCGCTGGAGCAGCCGGCCAGCGCCACCGCCGCGCTGCACGAGGCGCGGCGCATCCGCGGCACGTTGCGGCCGCTCGCCGAGCGGGGCGTGAACGCGTCGGAACACGTCAGGCAGGCGGCGATCATCGAGATCAATCGCGTGCTGGGCCGCTCGGCGGGCGTGCAGCGCGTCGAGCACGACCCGCGCGACGGCTCATTTCACCGTGCGTTCCTGTCGGGCGGCGACGCTTTCGCCGCCCTCGTGATTCCCGTGGTCGAAAGCGCGGCCGACGCGCTGGTCCGGGGCGAACTGGTTCGCGTGCGCCGCTGCGCGGCCGAGCCGCCGTGCCCGCGGGTGTTTCTGGACACCAGCCGCAATGGTCGGCGGCGCTGGTGCGACATGAAGAGCTGCGGCAACCGGGCCAAGGCGGCCCGTCATCGCGTGGCAGCGCGAGTCAGCCGGCGGACGCCGCCGCCTTGAGGTACTTCATCTCCCCGGCGTAGCCGCGGAGCTTCCCCTGCAGGATGCGGCGTTTCCGGCTCACGAACGCGTGGTAGAGGATCGTGAAGAGCCAGGCGCGGATGTTCGTGCCCAGGTTGAACTGCCGCCAGCGCTGGAACGCGCGCAGCATCGTTTCGCTGACGAGGTCTTCGGCTTCCTCGCGCACCTTGGTGAGCTTGACCGCGAAGCTGTACAGCGCGTCCACCTGGGCCATTGCATCGCGGTCAAAGCGAGCGGGCCGCCCGTTCGTTCAATATTTATCGAATTTCTTGTTGGCCAATACTACAGTCTTATGTTTGCATAACGAAAGTAAAGCTATTTTCCTCTTCGCTTTCCGCGCCCAGAAGGTGAACCTGGACGATTCCGTCCACCTCCCGTTGGCTCACCTCCGCCACGGCCGTCCCACGGGCTCCCGCCCGGACGACCACGATCTCCACGCGAGTCGCTGCGTCCACCGTCGCGCGACGGGTCGCCCTGGGAACCGCGCGACGATCCGCGCGCGTCATCGCGCCCACGAGCGCCGCCGCGCGAGTCCCCACCACGCCCACCGAAGCCGCCCGGCCCACCTCGACCCTTGCCTCCGCGCCTTCCGCCATCCGCTTCGGATTCCGACTTCGAATTCCGTTCCGTCATCCGAATTCCGTTTCGCTCGTCGTCCGTGAACGGCTCATCCAGCCGATGCTGCAGTTCGGTCAGAGTCGCCGCCTTCACCGCCCCGCGCGCGCCGCGAATCACCGTGAAGCGCAGCGGTCGGTCGAGTTCCGGCAACTCCTCGTCCACCAGGTTGCGAGCGATCTTCTCCGGCAACCGCAGGCGCGCCACACCCAGCACCCCGTTCGGGATCTCTTCCACGTCGTAGTCGATCGGCACGTTGCGCCCCCGCACCTCGGCCGCGCCCGGCAGCGCCATGAGCTGCGCGCGCTGAGCGCTCGGCACGAAATCGTCGGGGTCGAGTAGCGCGCGCGCCGCGCGCCACTCCTGAATGTCGCGCACGCCGGCGAGGGCGCGTTCGTACCACGCCGCAAGATCGGCGAGCCCCAGGCGCGGTGTCGTGCCCCCACTGCGCCGCCACACTTCGCGCAACTCCTCGACTCTCTGCCTGTTCCCCTGCACCGACTGATGATGCGCCTCGCCGCGCGCCATCGCCTCGGCCAGCACGCGCCGCGCCTCCACTTCCTGCCCGGGCGGAAAGGTCATCACCGCCTCACGCTCGCGCGACAGCTCGAACCCGAAGAACGTGACCCGCCGCTCGAGCGCCAGCGGCGACTGCTTGTGCCGCGCGTCGAATGTCAGCGTCGGCGCATGCGCCGTGGCATGCGCGCGCACGAGGTCCTTGGGAAGCTGGGTTCCCTCGATCGCGGCACGCGGCACGCCCCAACGGTCGGCGAAGTAGCGCAGCGTGCCGGCGATCGCGCCCCAGCTGCCGCAGACGCTGGTCTTCGACACGCGCGCCTCGTCGCCCCATGCCGTTTGCTCGTCGATTACCAGGTCGAACGGCATGATCCCCGCCAGCAACTCGGTGAAGCGCCGCTCCACCGACGGCGTCACCTGGGGCATTGCCGTCGGCAGCGGCAGTCCCACGGCGCGGTAAATGCTCGCCATGGCCAGCGCCGCATCCTCCAGCGCCTTCACCAGCACGCCGCGCCGTTCCGCCCACGTCCCCACGCTGTCGTCAAACAGCTGCCGCGGCAGTCCGTACACCTCGCCCAGGAACCCGCAGCGCGTAAACGCCTCGGCGAACACGTTGTACGCCGTCAGGTTGTCGCTGCCGGGGACAATCAGCCCGCTGAGGTCGCGATCCTCGCGCGTCATGCGGTGCAGGCTCTCGATGCTCGCCATCACGGCCACGAATGGCAGCAGTTCGTCGTCGCAGTGCACCAGCAGTTCGGCCCAGGGCCGGTCCACCGGCATCACCTCGACCTTCTTGCCGTACGTCGTGAGCTTTCCCTGCTCCACCAGGCCGCGCGATTCCAGGAACTCCAGCGCGCGCCGGTAGCTCAGCTTGTCCAGCGGTACCGGCAGGTCCAGTTCGTCGGCGCGCACGCCGAGCGCGGCACAGGTGAGCGCCACGCGTTCGCTGTCGCCGGCCAGCTGGAACTCGGGCGCCGTCGGTCGCAGCGCGGCAAACTGGATGTCGCGATCGCTCAGGATGAACACGCGCCCGCCGGCCACGCGCCCGTGCACGCGCCCGGCCATTTGCAGGATCTCGTTGGCCCCCAGGTGCAGCCGCGTCAGCACGTTCTTGCCGCCGTCCACGAGGTTGGTGAAGCGCGTGTCGTCGATGACCACCGTGTCGAGCCCCTGCACGTTCAGGGCGCTCTGCCCAGCGGCCGTCATCGCCAGCAGGAACGGCTTGGCCTCCTGCGCCTCGAGGAACGGGCGGATGACGCGAATGGGCTCGCCGCCATGATAAAAGGCGACATTCATGCGCGGAAAGCGACTCTGCACCAGCGCCGCCGCCTGCTCCACTCCCGCGCGCGTCGGCAGGAAGACGCCGACGCCGCGCTGCTCCCTGGTGACGCGCTGCAGGAACTTGTCGTCGAGGAACTCCAGCGGCCGCTTGCGGTGCACCTGCACGTCGGCGGCCTTGGCCGGGTCGAACGCGCTGCTCTCGATCACCTCGGCGGCATCGAGATACCGGGCGTAGAACGCCGGGTCGACGGTGGCCGAAAGCCAGATGTAGCGGCACCCCACGCGCTTGCCGAGGGCGAGGCACAGTTCCAGCTCGGCCGACGTCTGGTGGATCTCATCGACGACCAGCGTGTCCTGCGGCCGAATATCGTTGTCCTGGAACCAGCGCCGCGCGATGCCCGTGGTGACGATGATGACGTTCCACGTCGGCGTCTCGGGCGTGGCTTCGCGCTCGCGGTTGATCACGCCCACGCGCAGGTCGTCGGTGGCCAGCATCACCTGGGCTATGGGCTTGATGCTGAGCGTCTTTCCCGTGCCTGTTCCCGCGACGATGCCGAAGCCCGGGCGGCGCCCGTCCACGACGGCTTCGCGGGTCAGGCGATCGGCCAGCGCGCGCAGGTGGCTGCCGTGGGAACGCCAGAGCACCGTTTCGATGTCGAGCGTGAACGCCAGTTCGATCGTCTCGCACGCCGCGCGTGTGGGGGCAATGACGATGATGCGCCCGCCGGTCCCACTGCGAACAAAGTCTTCGCGATCGCGCGGGAGGTACGGATCGTGAACGGGGCGCAGGGGCTGGCTTACTGCGGCTTCTCCGGCTTGCGCACGGGCTTCACCGGCGCGTCAGGAGCGACGCTCTTCGCGTCACCGCGGTCGCGCGCGACAGCTCGATCGCGTGCGTCACCGGGTTCGCGTGCGTCACCACGCTGTTGCGACGGCAGCACGTTCGGCGAGAGCAGGCGTGCGGAGGGGAAACTGCCGCGGCGCGTGAACGAACCCAGCTCACTGGACTCGCTGCGGCGCTTCGGGCCAAAGACGACGGCGGCACTGGACGGGCGGTTCTTGATGGCGCTCGCGCAGTCGGTGGGCGCCGGCTGCTGTGACGCCGGCACGCCATCGAGCCAGATGCGGCAGAGCCCCGCCGGCGGAGTGAACGTCACCGGCACCTGCGGCGGAAAGTCGCGCGCATTCTGCGCGGCGATCGGACGAGCCGCGGCCCCGAGTACCAGGACCGGAATGAACCAGATGAAGCGAGTCAGGACAGCCTCCACACACACGGGCGATGGTCCGCCCTACGGACGATCCCCGGGGACCAAGGGGTACCGAAGATCGCCCTAGTATACCCTGGGGACCGCGAGGGGGTCCAGCTGGGGGGACAGCCAAAGAAGCCGTGAGCTGTACGCTGTACGTCTTACGCCGTCCGCCGTGGGGAGGGCTGAGGGTCGGAAGCCCGCAGGCTCTCAGACGGAGAAGCATGACTCTGGCTCTTCGCGCTTGGCGCCAGCCCGGCATGCGCCCGGAGGTACGCGACGCAACCCGGTACATCGCGGACGACGCGCATCAACATGGACGCTCCCGGCGGTCCGCCGCGCGCTCCTCGCCACCCTGACCCCGCCGGTGCGGCTGCGCTACCCCGCCTGCGGCGCGCACATCACGTATCATCAGCGACCTTATGGAAGATGTGGCGAAGTACTCCTAGTGCGTCCCTGCCGAAGCCCGCTCGGAAACGGCCCGATCCTTCACGAAGCGATCGAGGGCGAACGGCACGATGATCGGCGGCACGCGCCTGGTGGCGATGAGCTCCGCCATCCCCAGTCCGCCCATCGGGATCGCCTTGAATCCCCAGGTCCCCCACCCGGACGAGAGGTAAAACCCCTCGACATCGGTCACGCCCATGAGCGGTGAATAGTCGGGCGTCATGTCGCAGAGCCCGGTCCACTGACGGAGGATCGTGAGCTGCGAGAGGAAGGGGAAGAGATTGACTGCCCGCGCCGACAGCGAGGCGAGAAACGGGAAGGTCGATCGATTGGCATAGCTCGGATACGGGTCGATCTCGGCGCCAATGAGGAACTCGCCACGATCCGTCTGCGAGATGTACATGTGCAGGTCGGCGGACGCCACGATGCGGGACAATGCTGGCTTGTACGACTCGGTAACCAGCGCCTGGAGCGGGACCGTCACGATCGGCAGGCGGAGCCCCGCCATGTCGGCGATCGGTGTGACGTATCCGCCTACCGCACTCATCACGACGCCGGCCGACACCGGGCCGGCCGAGGTCTCCACGCCCACGCACCGCCCGTTCTGCACGCGCACGCCCGTCACGTTGACGCCCTGGTGGATGTGCACGCCACGCCGCTGCGCCTGATAGGCGTAGCCCCAGACCACGGCATCGTGACGGACGGTCGAACCGGGCGGATGGTATGCGGCGCCGAGGATCGTCATGTGCCCGCCACCCGTCATGTCGAGTTGAGGGCAGACCTCGTGGACCTCGTCAGCCGTGAGGAAGACCGTGTCGACGCCGAACACCTGGTTCTGAAGCGCACGTTCCCGCTGGTTGAACAGCTGATACTCGGAGTGCGCCATCCAGAGCAGTCCCTTGAAAGACTGCAACAGGTTGAAGTCGAGCTCCCGGCCGAGCTCGCCGAACATCGCCTGGCTTTCCCTGTAGAACCTGATCGTGTCCGGGGTCTTGTAGTTTGCCCGGACCACGGTGGTGTTGCGCCCTGTGCCGCCACTGCCGATGTACGAGCGTTCGATGACCGCGACGTTCGTGATCCCGAACCGGCTCGCCAGGTAGTACGCAGTGGCCAGTCCATGGCCACCACCGCCGATGATCACCACGTCGTACGACGGCTTCATCTGCGGAGCCGTCAGGTAGGTGCGCTTCCGGAACAGTCCGCTCACAGGACGCCCCCGCTGGCAATTATTGCTGTGGGATACAGCACGAAGTCGGCCGGGTCGGCCATGCGGGGCGCGAGGTCTGCGCATCCGTGGAGAATCCGGTGCGGCAAGTGGTACCCAAGGGGGGCAGGAATCAGGAAATGGATGCACGAATCGAAGATGACCGCCTTGGTCGGCACCGCGGCCACCGCTCCCTGCACGAACGCCGGACGACCGGCGGGAATCGGATTCTCGGAGAACCGTTCCCAGACCTGAGCGGTACCAGCCCCCTGCACGGTGAGCACCGACCAGCCATCGCTCACATCGACCGCGAGTCCCGACGTCCCCGCGCGAACGAGATGATCGGTGGCATGCGCCAGCAGTGCGCCGGCCGAGCTGGCTGGACCGATGAGCCACAACTCGTCGGTGGCGGTGCGCGCCTTGAAGGCCCCCGCGAAGTCCGGCATGCCATCGAGTACGCCGCGTTCGTCGAGGCACGACACGATGGCCGAACGGGATTGCCTGATCTCAAGCACGGAGCTTCGCTCCTTCCGGATCGTAGAATGGACCCGTCGCTATGTCACCCACATCCCGCCGCTTGCCGTTGCTGCTCACCGCGACGACCTGCGCCG